>JACCDN010036071.1_pt1 | contig 20299 bp, 16 predicted proteins | sample 7441691 | NCBI WGS metagenome assembly JACCDN01 (sample SAMN15323439, study PRJNA562643) | freshwater metagenome | isolation source: river surface water | place: USA:Blue River Watershed | collected 2017-08-16 | reverse complement strand
GTGCGACAAATAGTTACAGACATACAAAATATGGTAATGCAACATTCTGGAAACTCTGTTAGTGGAGTATTCAATCATTTATTGGATGAAGAAATTATGAAAAATTATCGAAAACTGATGCGCATACCAAAACTGACAACAGCTCAATCATCTGCTGCTGGTCAAGTCGACAGTACAGCAGTTACAAACACAGAACTAGCGGCACTGGAGGCATCTAATAAAGACTCGCCAGTCACGGCAGCCCCGAAAGACCCGACGGCCACGACAGCCACGACAGCACAACCATCGGGTTCATCGGGAGCATCAGGAGCATTATCGGGAACAACATAACCAAATTAATAAAAATCTATGTATTATATCTTGAAGGAAACAAGAGTAGATGAATGGGTACAAGGGGTTCGACGGGTAGGGGCTTGTGTTCTTGTTCTTCACAGGGAATGGGTTGATAGGGTAAAGTATTGGTGGATTTTCGTTTTAAGGATTTGACCAAGGGTTCTACATTCGTGACCAAGACCTTTAATCGATCATGATGAGTAATACGGCTCTTATTCATGGTGATGTGAGCAAACATGGGTCCAAAATAAGTAGCTGGTGGTTCACGTCCACTTAGCTTATAGTGAGATGATCGAAATAATTTACACCAATGATTCGAGGTTACAATGGCCATTTGTGAAGGATTCATCATACTCGCTGGCGTGGTCAATTGATTCGCTTTTTGAATCACGCTCAACATCATGTCTTGATGGGTCTTCCAAAGGCGTGTCATGAATTTGAACAAGATATGATCAGGAATCAAGATACCCTTGGACCCCTTTTCCAATGGAGGAAATTCATGAGTAGTACGAGCCAAGGAACAACCCTTGAACCAATAGAGTAACAAGGGTTGAATATGGATCAACTTGTTAGGCCATTCATCATAGAAAAAGGGTTGTAAAGACATGGTTCGTATACAAGCTAAAAAATCAATCATGATAAACAAGTTATTGGTTTCAGGGTCTACCCAATAACTAAAAAAAGATTGACTTTTGGATTGATCTGGTCCTAGAACCATGAGATGACACCAGAATCGAAACGTGTCTGGTTCCGCTTGTGACCATAACATATCAAAATGCTGATCCATTTTTAAAGTCATAATTTTTTTTGTCTACTCATCGGAATATAAAAAAAAAGAACAAGTCAATGGCCTCGAAACCTTTAACACCAGAAGAATTGGCCAGATTGGATCAAGCATTTCTAGATAGTATTACCGTAACAGCAGAGAATGTCAATGCCTCAAATAATCACAAGTTGGAGACCTATATGATTGTTATTATTTCTCTCTTAGCATTTCTTATATTCATTCGTCTAACATTTCTTATTGTCAAGTACTCGTTAAGCGTGGTGAATTCTATTCGGGAATGGATTCGATCTACACCAAAAGAATCACTGGTAATTACTAAATAAATAAAAAAAACTCCGCTTAGAATACAATCTTGTTTTTTTCTTTTGTAACACTTGAAAGATGGAACAACCTCTACCACCTTTGAGAGATGTAGAAGGATTTCAATGTTACTTGATTGATTCGGAACGTGTACGTCAATTAAGTGTAATGGAAATCAAAACGAATGCTGATTTGATTTCGGCAGTCATGGGACCTACGTCTTGGGATACTCTTTGTAAAAAATGTGGTCAAGCGTCCAATGGATGTCCAGGTCATCCGGCTCACATGGAATTACGTGTTCCTTGTTTTGCTGTAGGTACCATTCCTACCCTCATCAAGATTCTCAATCTAGTCTGCTTTTATTGTCGCAAACTACGTATTGGTGATGAAATGTGTCAACAAGTCTTGAAACTACCTTGTGAACGACGATTAGGTGTGTTGCAAAAATACACTCGATTCTTTCGTCAATGTTCTTGTGGTATGACGTATATCAAGTGGACAACGGAAAGTGGTCATGATAACATTTTGCGTGGTGTAGTGGTCTTGAACAAGTTTGATAGCAAGAAATACAAAACAGATCCTACTTGGTCACCTATTGTCTTTGGTCCCGTGGAAATCCAACAATTGTTAGAATTCATTTCCAAGGATGAGCATATGATGTCCATCATGGGATTAGGCAAGTATAATCTACCCAAGGCTCGCATGTTTGATGCATTGGCGGTACCACCTATTACTACTCGTCCCAATAGTGTATTCCCCACCAAGAATGGCTCCAAACAATACCCCAATGATTGGACCAAGCATCTCAAGAATGTATTACAAAGTAAACTCTTGTTAGAACTCAAACTGGCACAATCCAATGAACCCATTGTCCTATCTCAATACCAATACAAGGGCTTCATTCATCCAGACTTTCGAGTATGCTTTCAAAAGGAAGACTTGACCAGTGAAACCAGGAAACAATTGAATCGTCAACAACGTCTATCCTACCGTAGTCAACTTCAAGTCATCAACCAAAAATTAAGCAAATGTAAGCTATCCAATGAATCATCCTATGAAATGATTACTAAACAATGTGCCTGGCGAAACCTTCAAAATCAAATCTCAGCTTTTCATTTTGAAAAATACCGTAAGCTCATCCCCAAGAATGCTCAATACGGCAAGACTCCCAACTCGGTCGATACGAAATTCAAAAAGACTAGCAAATCCAAACAATCTTCTCGTATGCAAGGCTACATTGTAGCATGGCGTAAATACCATTATGCTCGTCTCGTCTTGGAAGGATGTACTTGGATTCACCCTACGTATTGTGGACTCCCTCAAAAGACATGTATGGGGCTAACCATTACTGTCCCCGTATCTACGTTCAACATGGATCTGGCGCACAAGTGGGTTCTCAATGGTCCCCATCACTACCCTGGCGCCAACATGATTATTATGAAGGATGGACGAGAAGTTGATTTGGAACATTATGATAATCGACGAGATATCAATATCAAGGATGTGGCCTATGTATGTCGTCATCTACTGGAACATGATTGGGTGATTGTGAATCGAGCTCCCACGTTACATCGTGGCTCTACCATGGGATTTCAAGTGACGGTTGTACCCAACTCCTTTGTGATTAATTTGCATGTATGTGTCTTTTTACCCTTTAATGCGGATTGTGATGGTGATGAACTCAATGTCCATATTCCTCAAACGGTGGAGGCTCGTGCTGAAGTGATGGAGATCATGGCAGTCAAGTATCATACCATGAAGGATGGTGGTCTTTGGATTAAATTTAGTCAAAATGCCGTCATTGGTGCTTTTCTATTGACTCATCATGATACATTCCTCACCAAGGATCAAGTCTCTGTTCTCCTAGGACATGTGAATCGTCATATTACCATGCCTCCACCCGCCATGTATAAGCCCAACAAACTATGGACCGGTAAACAAGTCATGGGATGTCTTTTACCTAAAAGCATCAAGACCCAAGCCGTCTTTACCGAAGAGGTTCTGAATGGTTTCTTGAAAGAGATTATCATTTACCATTCGCTAGATGAAGCCATGACTTTTTTACATGAAGTCTACTTGGTAACCCAAGAATATATCGACATGAGAGGCCACTCGTGTAGCTATCATCAATTGTATTGGGATGAATCTGATCAAGTACCCCATTACGAAAAGCTCACTAGCATGCAACATGAATCCGAAGAGGTCGTAGGTCAACACATTCAATTCTATACCAAGTCGATCCAAGATCAAGTAGAAAAGATTGTATTGGAACGTGATCGAAATACGTTGCATAATGGATACTTGGCCATGATTCAAAGTGGTACCAAGGCCAACTTGGCTTCCTTAACACAAATGATGGGTGTGGTAGGACAATCCTACTTGACTCATGAACGTTTACCTACCGTCTCGAGCCATTTCGAACCCAATGACAAATCCTTGGTAGCTCATGGATTTATTCGTAATTCCTACGCCATGGGGTTGACGTTTCATGATATCATCACCCAATCTCAACCTACCACCGAAAGTGTGATTAACAAGATCAAGGGTACCTCTCAATCAGGTTACTTGGAACGTAAAATGGCGTATTGCAACATGGGGATCGTGTCAGATACGTATGGACATGCCATTGATAGCTATGGTGGTCATCGTCGCGAAAGGGCTTTCCATCGTGACGACATTAAACGCCCTGGTCCTACTGTATGGTATACGTATGGTGGTGATTCACTGGATCCACAATATCTAGTATGGGAAACCATTACGCCTCCTACTGAACAACAATGGCCCATGAATGGAGATTCCTTTTATCGTGACTCGTGGTCTCTATGGTACCGCATTCAACATCAAGACTTGAAATTCAAAGCCCCTTTTATCATCAAACATTTATTTAATCAAGCCAAGACCAATGAAGAGGCTACAGATTTATCGCATGATGAGATTATCAAGTCATTTCTTTACATTTGGGAATGTATGGTAAAGGAACGAATCATTCCTGAACAACATTTGAAAATGCAAGTCTTGTTGCGTCAATGGTGTTGTCCTTACAATGTATTGCATGTCTACAAACTTTCCAGTTCAGCCTGGTACCAAGTGTTGAATCTTATCTATCATGGAGTTCGTAAGCGAAATGTCATTCCTGGAGAGGCCATTGGTATGAATCTGACGCATTGTGTTGGTGAAGTTCATACACAAAACATTTTGAAATCACCTCATTCGTCTGGAAAAAAGAGTTCACAATTAACTGGATGTGGTCGATTAACTCATCTGGTGGATGCCAATAACAGTTTGGCGACCATGACCATTGTCTTTTTACCTCATGTCGAAGAAGCTGAAGTTCATTATACCGCCATGTCGTGGAGAACCGTCTATCTGTCTGAAATCCTGTCTGATTATCCCAAGATTGATGAATCCAGCATGACGATTCGTCTTCATATCGACCCCAAGCTCAAGTTTCATTACCTAGTTCAAGACTTTCACATCTTCATGGCCTTGCGCCATACCATGCAGCTCCCCTACTCTGCCATCAAACAAGTCAATCCCCACTTGTTTTGCATTCAACTCTCTTCAGCCGGTAATATCTGGAACTTTGCCCTGAAACAAATCAAGCATCACGTCAAGAATACCGTGGCCTATGGTCTCTATGGTATTGCGTACAACATTTACCATCAGACCATTGTGAGAGGCAAAGCTGAAGGCATTGTCAAGTATATTATTGAAAAACAGGCCTCGAATCGATGGGCATGTATTACGGATCAATCTGATTTCTCTCTATGGAAGAATCATCCTTTGGTGGATCCAGTCTTGTCTTATAGTTCAAATACGGCAGATACTCAAAAGTACATGGGAGTTTATGCCACTACACAGGTCTTGACGCATGAGTTTGTCACCATCATGGGTGGATCAACGGATACGAGACATTTAGAGTTGATGGCGAGGTACATGACCATGTCTGGATTTCATGAAGGGTACAAGAAGAATGAAGTGGCTAGAAGAACTGCTCCTATGCAACAAGGAGCTTTTGAAGAGTCATCAAAACATATCATGGAAAATTGTGATATGGGTCGATGGGATCCGGGAAACACGATTGCCGCAGCTGCTATTTGTAACAAGAATATGAATCTAGGTACAGGTTACAACTTTGAAATGTTGATGCCTTCAAAACTCCCCATTCGTACTCCGAAACAAGAATTCCAACCTCAACGTCATGTCATGGTCCCCTATTTCAATGGCCTTCGATGTATTCTACTTTTTACTACCTATAAGAGTCGTGTTCAGATGTTTATCATGGATCATCAAAAGAATATTACCAAGTTGAAACATATGCCTGCCAAACTACCTATACCCTTGTTTGCAGGAACGATATTGGATGGTGAATTGGTCTTGATGCCAGATGGTTCTTATTGTTTTGCCATGACTGATTGTTATCTCATGTGCGGCAATACTACGAAACACTTGCGGTACGATCAACGGTGGGAATTGGCTGTATTGTCCTTGCAGTTAATCTCCAAATGTCCATCTGCTACCAAGTCTGTATTGCATCAGATAAGTCCTCATGTCATCAAGGCATCCGTTTATCCTCATTTGTATAACCTTCTCATTAGTCATCCTGAGATTCCTTTTAGTCTTCATGTCAAACCCATGGTTGAGTTGAGCAATATAGAAAAGTTTCGTCACACGTTACCTCTGGAAGCCTTGGACCTATTTGATACCTCGTTGGAAGTCTCACCCTTTCTTCGCCTGAGATCACATCACATTGTTTGCTTGGTGGAACCCCACATTGAATCTGTCAAGGATTGGCCATGGCCCAAGGGAACCCCAGCACTCTTGGAACATTACCGTTTCTATCGAGGCCAAGTGTTATTAAGGTCACTCGAGGGATATTTGTTATCAGCTGCTGATATAGCCTATGATAACGTCACATTACCATGTATTATGAATTGTGAATATCGTGACCGACGATGGATAGCTCTAACCCCACAACAATCATTGGCCTATACTTGGAAAGATATGATGGAAACCATTACTTCCATCGCTGAACGTATACATCCTAATGAGTTACGAGCGCAGGCTCTAGTCCAAGATTCATGAATAATAAAAAAAAATTAATGGACTCCTTTATTGAAATTAGTACGACTTCTCATGTTTCAAAACACTCTTGTAATGAACACAAGTCACAAGGTAAACCCAAAAAGACTCATACCGCCCCCAAAAAGGATGGGGTAACCAAGGATGGAGTAGCCAAAGACGATCTCAAGCCACTAACCACTAAAGAGGACTTGATTCATATAGCCAAAAAAGAAGATCTCAAGCCATTGACCACGAAAGACGACTTGGTTCATGTAGCCAAGAGAGACGATCTCAAACCATTGACCACTAAAGAGGACTTGGTTCATGTAGCCAAAAGAGAAGACCTCAAACCATTGACCACTAAAGACGACTTGGTTTCATTAGCCAAGAGAGCAGATGTATTGGGACTACTTAATCGAAATGATTTAATTCATGTGGCGAGTAAAGAGGATCTCAAGTCATTGGTTACCAAGGAGGATCTACGAAATTGGGTAAAGGATCGATCTATAAGGGAACCAGAAGTAATACCCAAGAATGACCTAACTACATTTGTCACCAAGCAAGATATTCTAGACTTGGCAAAAAGGGAAGATTTGGCATTTGTGGTCAAGAGAGAAGAGCTAGCTCATACGAATAAAATCATACTCGGTATGCATCAAGAGTTGTTACAAGTCAAGGAAAAGGTGGATCATCAAATCAAGGAATATACCATTGCTATTACCGATTTTTGTAATTTTAATCGAAGTATGAAACAAGGTTATGATTCCCTTCCGGGATTTCTACAAAGCCGTATGGAGAGTTTGAAACAAGCCATTCTAGTGGAAGTACACGAGGCCAAATGGACTGATGAACAATTACGAACCACCATCAAAAAGGTAATTCGTGATGAAATCAAAGATACGACTGAAATGATTCAAAGAACAACCAAAATTATTGAAAAGATGATGGAAAATGTACCTGATCCAAATGAAGTAAATGAAGAAGATATGAAACCCAGACAAAATGTAAATTGTTTGGTATGGTCAATTCTCTGTACCAGTGTTATGGTAGTGGCTACCTATTTCCAATTTTATCCAACCTCGAATGCTCATTTGTATCATTAAGGTTCAGGTTGCATACAACTACGAATGTAATCACTTTGCCATAAAGTGCTTAGTACATATTCTAAACATGGGATGGCATCCATATCTTCTTGACTCATGGTAAGTCTCAAAGGTGGTAATTCGAAATTCAACACGGTTAGAATGGGTATTTGCCATGATGAAGTTGTCTTGGTCAATACATCTCGACACAAGACAATTAAACGTTCACCATGTTCTAATAAAATCTCTTCAATAACTGCTTTTCGTATTGCATTATCTTTTCCAGAAGGTATTTGTACAATTCGATTTAACCATGTATGCTTATCAAAACAATAAGTCTGACATTCAGTTACCACCGACACTTCTGGTGCTACAACTTGACTTGGTGACACTGTTTTGAGATACTCAATGGCAGCGTGTCTAAACTTGTCTAATGAAGCAGGTAATCCTTTCGCCACAGCCAACTCTTCAACTGATTTTACTCCCAATTTCAAAAATTCATCACTCTTCTTTTTACCAATTCCTTTCAAAAGCAAGATCGAAGTCATTATTTTTTTTTCTTATTTCAAGACAAAAACAAGGCATCATGTGTACACGCGATTGGGAAACTCAAACTGGCTTAAACTGTATTGGTGTTAATAATACTCCAGGAGCTGATCACATTGCTGCATTTTACAAGGCTGATGAATCAGCTGGTCTCATTGGTAGTACAGCCAATACTGTCATTACCAATATTATAGCGTATGGATTAATGTATGCGACAACCACGTGTGAGCAAGGTTCCTATATACGACAATCTGTCTCCATTGATTGTGATGCCAATAAAGGTAATCTGGTAAGTGCAAACAAAAACTGTACCTATTGTCGTACACAAATTGAACGTGTTATTCAAGATCGTCTTACCTTGGAAACTCAAGCAGCTTCCTATGTTGGATCCACGTACAAGCCCCAAGAATTTACCGCAGATCAACTACATGATTTACGATCTACATGTAATTATGTATGTTCCCAATGTCTAGTGATTGATTTGCATCAAGATCTGAGTGCCACCATGACCGCGGATTGTGATGTCACTTCCAATACGTTTCAAAAGGCCTTTGTCTTTGGAATGCAAAACCAAGCCAAGATTGAAGTGTCTAGAAATAAGCAACGTCTTCAACAATTGGGTATGAAGGTTCAAAATGATAACGAGATTGATAATTTCAGTTTAACCATGGTGGATACTATTCGTAATATTATTACCTCTTCTACGTTAAACTCCTTGAAACAACAAGCTATCTTGATTCAAGATGTCGTCGTCGAATCAGGCTCCACTTCCATCGTCATTCAGAATTTATCTCAACGCTTATCTCTCGTCATGTATAGTACTCTAGTAGCCTCTGAAATCTCTCAAGCTCGTATGCAAGTAGCGATTGATTATGCTACCAAATCCAAAGTCATGGAACTACAATCCCAATTAGATCAATTCATAGCTCAATCTACGTATGTTGGTCTTACTATTTACAATTTATTGATTTCCGTCGTACGACAAGTACCTTCTATCATCATTGTTCTAATCTCTCTGATTATTCTCTTTGTATTTTATTGGACATTCGCTAGAGCCAAGGGTACGCTCTTGTTACATGCCAATGGACATATTATGACCGCCTTGGAAGATGCGGAGGACGTATCCGAGTTGGTGACATGATAGAAAAAGTTCCGACAAGTATTTTTGATAAACGTACCCTGTTCTGTCTACAAGGATGATGCTACGTGCGGAAATTACACAATTGTCCCCCTGGTTAACACCAAAATTATTACGAAAGATACGCTTCATGTTTGATCCAAAAGAGTTTACATCCATTTGGCCTATTGTCATGTCGCATATGATTCAATATGCTTTATCTACCAATTTAACAGGACCCAATTTACGATGCTTTTTACGAAGAGAAGGTTATTTACCCATGGAACTATCTTGGGAAGCAGCTCGCTTTTATTGGTGGAATTGGTGTAAAGAAGTGGAACCATTATGGAAACAATTATGGAGTAAAGCATACCCCATTGACTTTTTTTGCCAAACCTGTTGTTGGCATTATTTTCAGCATAATGAAACTATTTGTACATCTTGTGCAGATTTGGGTTATGTACAAAGCTTACCCTGCGACAAGTGCTTCTGCCAAGGCAAACCCAATTTGAATGGTACTGTGTTATGTACTAACCATTGGCGATAAATAAAATTTCACATTTGCTAAAAAAAGAAAAAAAATGTCTTTAAATCGTTATGGTCAAAAGAATACACCCTTGCGTACCTATTTGAAAATCTCATCGGCTCTCATGTTCATACCAGCCATTATCTCTCTGAAGACACAACCCATTATCTTTTCCATCGTCTTGTTCATGGCCTCTATCTTTTCCACTCTTTATCACGTGTCTGATGAGTGCAATCACGCCACTTCAGATGAGATTTGGGCTAGTTTAACTCTGATGCTGATTCTAGTCATGAGTTTACGTCTATCCGCCGAATTAGGATTCTTTCATTGGAGAGTCATGAGTATTTGGGTATTGGGTATTATAGCTATTGTAGCCTACATGACCCATGGATGTCGAAATGATACTTCAGTTACTTCTCACGAATATGAAATGTGGCATTCGATTTGGCATACCTTTGCAGCAGCGGCAGCCACTTTGGTGATTATGAAGAAATCGAATATATCATTCAACAGTGATGATTCATTTGTCACCTGGATGAAAGAATCATATATCAGATCAAAGGAAAATTTAAATCAATGGCAACAATAATAAAAAGAAACCGCAAATTGTAAATGGCTGCACCCAACACATTTGTTTTACCCACATCTCGTAAAATCAACGATTTACCCTTTGTACCATGTTATCAACTGCGTTATATCAGACCTCTTATGCCACCCTTTGAACAACCCATGACCTTTAACAAGGTTATTCCACCAGATAGTACCACTTTATTGAATAAGGAAAAAAATCTTTTCTCTAGACTACATATACGTGGTGATTTGCAATGGTACGATTTTGTGAAATGGGAGAAGAAGATTAATCATTTCCCATATCATGTATCGAAACAATGGTATCTACCTGGTGAAACAGTAGATATGGATCAAATTCAGTGGGAAAAGGTCAATCAGGCGTCTACACTTATTGATAATGGTTCATTGTTTTATGATCTTCAAGGTAATAAGGTAGACTTGGAAACGTGTCAAGGTTGTGGCGTCACCGAGTACAATCATGTGTGTGATACAGCATGTACTTTTATGAAAAGGAATGGAAAGCCATGTGGTACTAGAGACGAATTACGTAGATGTCAAGTCTGTCAAATTTCTCTCATGTGTAGACAACATCAAGAAGGTATCAATGGAGCTTCGGTTTGTGATTCATGTGTCAAGTCACATTTGAAATGTCCTGCATGTCAGGGGTACATGTCAACATCTGAAATACGTCAGGGGATTACAAGACATAAAGTCTGTCCTGTCATTCAAACCTCGTGTGCTGTCAAGGCTGAAAACAAGATTGATTGTCTCGTCAAACGACATTCATCAGTCAAGTTTGAATTCAGAACCCCACCCTTTAGCAATTTCTTTAAAGAAGCTGGTGTCAAAATGGATTCTCATACTTTTGGTAGTGTATTCACAACATTGTGTCTTTGTAACAAAGATGGTTACTTTTATGTTGATGAACACAGTCACAGTTTCCAATACAATGCCATTATTGAAATGTTAATTTCTTGGCGAACTGCTCTACTTGCCGTTCATCGCCAACAAGTACCTGAATTACAATCCAAGACTCCCAAAAATATCTATTCTGTATTCAGAAATAAATTTGGTGAGCAAGACCGTTTAAAAGATTTAGAACTATTCCTGGGGGATGCTAGTCGTCTTTACGCGTGTGGTTCGGTAGACTATGACTTGCTATTTCAATGTGGCGTGGCAAGGGACATGCTTAATAATTTCCTTCATACTCTGGTAGACATGATAAGTTACGTAAGTGATCATCAAGTATCTCAAGTTGAATCACGTTCCTCGTATGATTCCAAGGCTTCCAGACCAGAATTGAGTTCATTCACAGACGGTAAAAGAATACGAGCGTTTTTCAATTATCTACAGAAATTGGCAAATGATAATAAGGAGCCTGCTAACTTGAAACACGTAAAAATGGTAACTATGGATAGAAGCAGAAAACTCTCCAAAATAGAACAATTGGAACTTGTATTAAAAAAACCAATTACTCCAATACCAGATGATCTTCCTGTGATTGTCTCTAGAACCAAGAAGGGATTAGTACTAAGATCAGGTACTTCCCAACAGAACTTTACAGTGGACTCTCTACTACATTCCTATAACACAATTATAAAACATCTCAGAGATGTTCAACATCGAAAGGAGGCTAATGCGGTACTAAACGGAAAGAAGAAGAGTACAATAGAGCCAAGTCTGCATCCTTTGGGTGGATTTATGTACTTGAAAAAGCATACTACTGCTCGTGAAGGCGTGAAACACATTCAGCAATTCTTTAGACTCAATCCTATGGTGAAGGAGTACGATATTCAAATGTGCACCATAACATATGACGACGACACTACTATCCAAGCTAGGGATTTGGTAACCACCGAACTTCCAAAAACTACTATCATAAACTATACCCTAGAAAAATGTAGTTTATCAAAGGACAAGATTTGGTCAAGAGAGTTTATGAAGTGTATGAAAAAAATTGTAGATGATTCCAATCAAAACTGGGCAGGTTATAGAGAATGGACCATCTTGGCAGCTGAATTAACCACTATACTCGCTATTGCAGAAACCGATAATGAGAAATTTGAGAAACATGTCAAAATTATTAAGAGGTGCATAATAGACATTAATGAAACAAAAAGATAAAACATTTTATGATTCATCGTCATCCTCTTCTTCGTCATCTTCCTCATCATCTTCATTTGATGAATCTGTTTCATCAGAGCTCTCAGACTCTGAACTAGACTCTTGTTCTTGTACGACTTCCTCCTCTTCATCCTCTTCAGATTCTGTTTCTGATTCTTCGTCTTCATCGGATTCCTCTTCTTGTTCTTCTTCCTCTTCAACCTCTTCGGCCTCTTCAGCTTCTTCAGCTTCTTCAGCTTCGGCTTCCTCCACGTCTTCCATATCTTCTGTTTCTTCGACGAGCTTTTTTTTACCTGCTCTTGATTGTTCAGGTAGTTTGGAAGGTTTAGACTTGTTCCCCTTGATGGAATGACAATAGGCTACTTGTAAATAATCCACTTGTTCACCACTTTGCGATTGATATCCTCGACATTCAATCACCTGTCCAACACATAGACCATAGAAGCGTGCAAAAATGTCATAGATTAAAATTTGTCGAGAGAATTGAGTAGGCGCCTTGGGTACAATTCGAACGGATATAGGTTGGAATCGATGCTCCGTAATGATTCGTGGATCTCCCAATTCACTATATTTGAAATGTTGCAATGTAAAAGTCAATTGGGTATTCCACATGGCCTCTAATAAAAGAGTATTCACAAACGTATTGACATCACTCGATACAATAATCCATCTCTTGACCTTGGGGTATTGAGTTCGAAATAATTTCCATGTAGAATCAATCATATTGGTCGTTGAAATTTCCACTTTTTTCTTGGGTAAATCGATGATGCTAGTCACTGGTACAAAAGCCTTATCCAATACTTCAGGTACAATAAAACTGGTCATATTTAACGACTCAGGACAAAACATCACCACACTAATTTGGTCATGATACAAGAATCCACAACCTTGTGCTTCCGAATATACATGCTTGACATTCTGAATAGGAACACCATTACGTTCTAACAAGACCTTGATAAATCGATATGCATGTTCAAACGTCTGTGGCACAAAAATGTCATGAGTTCGTTCCTCAGACATGCCTAGTTTATTTCCTGATTTCTGGCACGACTTTCATATCGGCAGATTTATGACGTCTATAGAGTATAACCAAAACAAACATCACAATCGCCACAAACACTAGTACTCCAATGACGATACCTGCTATAGCCCCACCGGATAAAGTATTCTTGGTAGACGTCACATTTGGTTCGGGTGGGAGAAATCCAGATCCCTCCACTATCTCCATAGTTGCCATATACATTCTTCCTTCATTTTGTAAAAAACTCCTCATGACATCTACTTGACTTTGTGTAAACATTCTTGAATAAACATCTGGTGAATAATCCATAAAGTTGACAGCCTGTTCACTTAGTGCGGCATCCAATTGTCCAGGAGTCTTGACACACGACAATACACCTGATACATTCGCCAAGTCCTTTTCTCGATTGTCGTTTCGTTGAACCCATAAACCATTTACTTTCTCAAGATAGGCATCTACATTGGGTTGTATTTGCTCTGGAATATCAGGATACCTCTTTTGATTATCACATGTTGAATCTGAAAACGTATGATATAATCCCAAAGCATGACCCATTTCGTGTACCAAGGTTTTACCCAAATTATGGTCTGGCATTGTACCAGGCAATGAGATACTTCCCACCGTTCGAGCATCCACAAAAATCACATTGGACGCCACTTCAGCAATACCCAAGGTGCTAGTCTCCCCCTCTAAAATGGCAAAATATACATTGATTACATTCTCTGTACGCCCTGCAATTCGTTCACAATCAGGCAAAGGGTTCACATTATCAATGGTTTCCTCAGTGGATATGAATTCCAGTACTAAATCCTCTACGTGTGCAGGTGCAAATCGAATATAGGGTGTAGTCTGCAAGTCCTTCCATGGTTGAGTTAATGAATTGGGTAGCTCATCCAACTCACTTCTTCGTTCCGCAAAACAAGCATTTAATACTTGATGATTCGCAGTAACCGATTCCAAGAGTAGATCATCCGTTGAGCGTTGTTGAATAAAGACATAACGCACACTAACCCAAATCGTACCTTGGGTTCTAGCGGCTGCAAGACCTTTGAAATACTCTGGTGTATGTTTAGACAAGATATCTTTATGTGAGGGATGAGGTGTATTACAATACATTTTTCCTTTTTCTTTTTATTTATTTTCATACATCGACTTTTATTTCCACATTGGGTAGAACAGGTTCCAAAACGGGTTGTGGTTCCGTGACAGAATAGTAACGTCTATAGATCATTCGTATCACCAAGATCATAATAATAACAAACACCAAAGCTCCAATGACGATACCCACAATAGCTCCAGTGGATAGACTTGATGAGGATGTTGAATCATCAGTTGTTTCAGGTGCAGGTGGATTGGGTGAAAGAGACAATGTTGTAGAGTTACCCACACGTGTATAATTACTATTGGCTGCTAAATGAGTTCTCATGACATCCACTTGACTAGGAGTAAACATACGTGATTCAGGATCCTTGGCATAATCCATGTAATTCACAGCTTGTTCACTCAGGCTACCATCCAATTGACCTACATGTTTAGCACATGAAAAGATACCTGGTTCGTTTGCCAAGTCACGTTCTCGATTATCATAGAGTTGAACCCATTGTCCATTTACATAATCCACATAGGCTTCAAAATTGGGACGTATCTGCTCTGGAATATCTGGATATCGCTTTTCGTTATCACATACCGAATCTGAAAATGTATGATACAATCCCAACGCATGACCCATTTCGTGTACCAAGACCTTGCCCAAATTATAACCCGGCATAGCTCCTGGTCTTGCAATACTCCCTACTGTTCTCGCATCACAAAAGATAATATTGGATCCTAATTCAGCAATGCCCAAAGTACTTGTATTGCCTCGTAACACGGCAAAATACACATTGATCACATTATCATGACGTCCCGCAATTCGTTCACAATCGTTTAAAGGATTCACATTATCAATGTCTTCGGTACTGGAAATAATCTCGACCGTCACTTGATCACTAGCGGTAGGTAAGAATTGTATATTGGCAACCGAGGCCAACTCCTTCCAAGGTTGAGAGGCGGTATTGGGCAATGTATCCAACTCTTGTGTATTCAAACCCATGAAGCTCTGATTTAACTGGTCATGATTGGCCTGTACCAAATCTAAATGTAAATGTTCAGTGGGATCTCGTTGAATAAAGACATATCGCACAGCTACATAGATCAAATCAGTGGTTCGAGCTGCAGATAAGGTACGAAAGTAATCTGATGTATGTTTGGCCATAATTTCCTTATGACCTGGATGTGGTGTAGAACAATAATCAGACATGTTTCTTTTATTTTAGGTAGGTGAATAATTTTTAATGGGTGAATAGGCAGGATTTCGATGGTACACCATAAATTGTTTCATACCTTTGACATTTTGGTACATCTGATAGCAAAAGAACATGGAAGTCAATGAAGTCAAGATACAAAAGATCATCAACCATTTCAAGTAACCTGTATGTTGAGAAAATTGCTGCATTGGTTTAGCAAAAACAAAATCATAACAATGACCTTTGGCAGATTCTACCCAAGACATTCTTTTCTTTTAACACTTGTTTATTTCCAAGAATCTAGAAACTCGAGCACGTAATGTCTAATCCTTTTTCTTATTCGTATTATTAGCTAAACTCACCGCAGCATCGACCAGTGTTTGATTACTTGCAGCGGCACTCTCTAATGTTTCACCAACATCCTTTAAATTGATACAAGTGTTAATTACCTTGCCAAGTTCCACACTCACTTCATTGTACAAGGCATCTGATTGTTCTTTAGACTTTTCTTGTTCTCTAACCGTTAAATTTCCATTGTGCTTAATCTTTCGTAACTTTTCATTCCATTTGGCTAATTGTTTATCATACTTTTCCTTCATCTTGGTAGCTCCAGCAATACTTTCCCGTAATGAACTCCAACTCGTGCCCTTACTTTGACCCTTGGTTTGATTACGAATGATAAGTTCTTGAGCCGTAATGAAATTCAACTTGACATAAATATTGGTTACCGATTTCATAATCATATTTGTATTCGCACTATATTTCTCAATATGTTTCTTGGCCCTTTCCCACTTCTTCTTTACTTGGTTCTGTTCATCATCTCTTGTAACTTGTATACTGGTTTCGCCTTCTGCTTCCTCTTCGGGTTCACCATTTGTGGAGGCCAAGAGACTCTTTTCTGCCATTTTAGATTGTTGTTGTTGGTCTTCCCGACGTCTTCGAATATACCAAATTATGACAACAATGACAATCGAGCCAATGATGCATGAATAGATGATATGATTTGTAACATCAGACGGTATACTCATTCCTTTTTTGTTTTCTAATGAGAAAAAAATGACCCTCTATGCTTCTTTGGATTTAGAGACGGATGGTAATAACCCTATGCAACACAATGTATTATCGATTGGTATTGCTCTGTTTAATGCCAATGGAAGTCTAGTCGATACTTTTTATCAGAATATCAAACCTCAGGCTGGCAAAGTGGCTGATCCGAAATGCATGAAGAATTTCTGGGACAAGTATCCTGAACTTTACAAGGAGGTATGTACTAATCAAGTGGAACCTTCAGAAGCCATGTTATTATTGGATACTTGGTTAAAGACGTATTCACCAACCATGCGTATTACCTGGGTAGCTTCTCCAGCATGTTTTGATTGGATGTTTTTCAAGTGCTATTTTGAAGCCTATGGACCACCCAATAAACTAGACTTGGGGTTTTCATGTCAATGTTTACCTTCCTTGGCTCGAGGGTATGCCATGTTACAAAGAGTCTCGGTATCTCGAGTTATGAACTCTCTTGGTGGACCACGAATGCCATATGATATTCACCATGCTCTCTCTGACGCTATTTATCAAGGCCATTGTTATATGAATCTACGACATCATATTAAGATGATGACCTCTTCTTATTACAATAAACCTTTTTGAAAACATTTGATATAGAGAAAAAAAAAGACAGATGAACACCAGTATTCCTTCTTCTTCCACACAACAACAACAGCAACAACAACAAATGCTAAATAATACGACACCAGAACAACGAGCCTTTGTGGCCCAAATGATTAATACCATTGAACAACAACGAGCGAATCTAGATGAACAAAACAATGTTCAATTGAAAGAGCTCAAGGAAACAAAACTTAATTTTGACAGGATACGTGAACGATTAGAAGAACGTTACACTACTGAACTGGTACAAGAACGATATACGGATGCATTTATTACCTTGGCTATTATGCAAGATATTCAAAACAAGGATTTGATGAAGTTTAATGTAGCCATTGATGCTGGTATTGCCAAGTTGAAAAGTAAAAATGTTGATCGAACTGAGATTGATAAATGTTTTACCAAGAAATCAGACAGTACTGACCCTATGAGATATAATTCTGAAAAGTATCGACGTATTTTCACTTGTGATGAACCAGCTGGTCTCATGGATACTTGTGAAAACCCCAATTCTATTCCTGTATACATTGGTATGGCCACCTGTTGCAAACCCTTTTCCAAATTCATGCAAGATCATCACAAGATTCTTCAAACCAATTTTGATGCCTTGGATAATGCAGGGGCACGTCAACGTTTCAAAGCCAATCATGCCTATTACAATACCAAGGATGATACCAAGTCTTTACCTCAATACATGCACGTGTATTTTCTACATCGCTACCTGCCTGATAACATTGCTGCCTATTTCACTAGTAACATGAAAATTTTCCAAAAATCCACAGATACAGCAATCATCAATCAAAGAGCCGCCACCTATGTCACGTGGTATACGGATCAAGTTCCTGGTACTCACTACTATAGAAGGCTACTCCTCATTGCCACGTTTTGTCAATTCATTCGGTTCTTGACCTTGATGTTCATGGAGGTATACACCTTTCATCGCGAAAAGTTTCAAAATCTAATCAATGCTACAAATCTGAAAGAGTATCAAAAGACAAATCCTATTGAAATGTTTTCTACCATTCTCAAAACCATTATTTTCATGGTGACAAATACCATGACTACATCGACACTACATATCCCACTTCCTTTGCAATACCTTGAAGGCCCATCTGATTTTGAAGCGTTAATCAAGGATCCCATCTTTCAAAAGCTGATTCTTCATAAAATTATTCAAGATGAAATTGTCTATATTGACGCCATGGATCAATATGAACGTCGCATTTACGCAGTGACGGCCTTTAACCGTTTATTCAGAGATATTCCTGACCAAAAGACGCAAACCCAATTCATTGAATTCTTTTCAGACATGTTTCAACAATGCATTGCTCTCTTAGAACCCTCTTGGGATATTACACATGCCATGTTAGAACGTTATTTTACCTGTATCGTGACATCAGATGTGTTTGAAGTATCAGACCTCATTAAGCAAACCAGTCTTCAACCCATTCTCAAAAATATTACCACGGATAACCAAAGTTTATTCACCTCATTTGAAGAGGTCAAGAAGCATTTGCAAACATTAGACACTGAAGATGACCGTATTCGTAAGAACCTAGAACACAGAGCTGAGGAAGCCAAACAAAAACAAGAGGAACTAAGTAAAGCCCTTTATGATATACAACAAAACCAAAAAGCCATAGACCAAACCGAAAAACATATTCAACAAACTCAACGTCGAAACAAGACTAGACAACAAGATGCTGAACAATTACATGACAAGGCTATCAAATTAGAACATGAAACTAAAACTATTCTTAGTCATGTTCCCACTACTCATGCCATACAAAAACAAAAGATTGATAGAATCATTCATCATATGGGTAATATTCCTACCCAACGAAGGGTGAGTATGATTTAATAAAAAAAACGAGTTCCGATACTAGACTTGTTTTATTTACATACACAAATTAAAAAAGGAGAGAATGGAACCACGTCATGTTACAAACCGTCATGGTGTCAAAGAACCTGTTGATCCTGAACGTATTAGTCGACGCTTACATTCCATTCGTAGTGATATGGAACGTATATTAAAACGACGATTGGATATTTCCATCTTTAAAATCATTCGTGGTACTATTGATCAACTTACTGAAGGCATGAATACCTCGGAGCTTGACAATATTGCAGCTTCTGTAGCAGTTCATGATAGCTTATTTGCAGATAATAATCTCTTTGCTGGACAAATTATCATTTCCAATCTTCGAAAATCAACTCCCAATACATTCCAAGATTACGTTCGTTTGGCTCGTATGAATGTTAATCCTCGAACGGGTACCCTGTCTCCACTGTTGAATGAAACCTTTGATAACATCAAGGATATCGATCGTCTTGAAGCGGCGATTGATCATGACCGTAATATTATCTTTGATTGTGCTGCCATTTCCCAATTGATCAATGGAAAATACTTGATTCATGGGTATCGTCGTGTCCCACACAATAATGGTCATATTATGGTGGTAGTCCCCTTGGAAGAACCACAATACATGTACATGCGTATCGCCATTGCTTTAAATCCAGGCAATACGGAACGAACCATTCAATTGTACGATTTTCTGTCTCTGGGAAAATGTACCATGGCCACTCCCACCATGTTCAACGCCGGAACCCTTCATCAACAAATGAGCTCATGCTTTCTCTTGGATGGAAGTGACGATTCCATAGAAGGCATTGCCGACGGATGGAAAAAGGTCAGCACCATCTCCAAACATACAGGAGGTGTTGGTATTCATCATCATAATATTCGAGGCGAAAACTCCTATATTGCCGGAACCAATGGAGTAACCAATGGTATCGGTATCATGCTCAGAGTGTTGAATGCTGTAGCCTGTTATGTGGATCAGTGTTTCCATGGAGATACTCGAGTCATGACGTCT
>JACCDN011153627.1_pt1 | contig 20324 bp, 5 predicted proteins | sample 7441691 | NCBI WGS metagenome assembly JACCDN01 (sample SAMN15323439, study PRJNA562643) | freshwater metagenome | isolation source: river surface water | place: USA:Blue River Watershed | collected 2017-08-16 | reverse complement strand
GGAGACTATGTACAAAACTTAACTGCAGGTGGAGGACTTACTGGAAGTGTAACTGGTGAAGGTTCAACTCCAACTGTGGCAGTCGGAGCAGGAAGTGGTATTACAGTGAATGCGGACTCAATTGAACTTGGCCCCCTCACCGCAAACTGGAATCAAACCGGAGCATTCGATATTGTTCTAAACAATTCCGGTTCTGAATTAACTATCTTAGATTCTGATGGTACACACTCCGGAACATTAGATGTAGGCAACTTAGCTGCGAATGCAACTTACACTCTAACTGGAACTTCAGGAAATATTTTAACTGACGCTAACTATACTGGAACATTAGATTCTATATATGTGAATGTAGGTGAGTCACCAGCAGCTGGAGATATCACTGGTTCGTTTACTGCTGGACTAACAGTCGGAGCTGACTCAGTTGCATTAACTACAGACACTACAGGAAATTATGTTCAATCAGTTACCACTTCAGTTCTTACAGGGCTCACTGGTGGAAATGCTGCAGGCGAAGGCACAAACTCAGCTCTTGCTTTTGACTATTCTCAAGCCCTATCAGGCGACCCAGCTCTTGCCGCAAACGCCGGAGTATTTGGAACTAATGGTCTAATCTTCGAAGGCTCAACTGCTAATACATTTGAAACATTCCTAGCAATTACAAATCCAACAGCTGACAGAACTGTTACCTTCGCTGATCGTTCAGGAACTGTAATATTGTCGGGTGATACTTTCTCATCTGATGTAACAGGTACACTAGAGAATGATGGAGACACAGTACTAACAATTGCTGCCAATGCTGTAGCTCTTGCAACTGACACCACAGGAAATTATGTAGCAACAATCGCTGATGCAGGAAACTCTACAATTACTGTTGCTAACTCTGGAACAGAAAATGCAGGTATTACTCTTGATGTCATAGATGTAAATTGTACAGACTGTTTATCAACTACAGAAATTGCTGATGTATTTCTTCTAAACAATGGTGACACAGCAACAGGAACATACGATTTCACTGGAGCAGAAATTGCAGGAACATCAGCACTTGTCTTTGAAGGCTCAGCTTCTGACACAGTTGAAACAATATTCTCAATTACTAATCCAACAACTTCTGACAAGACTATTACCTTTAGAGATGCATCCGGCACTGTAATTCTTTCAGGGGACACATTCACAAGTGATGTTACAGGAACATTAGACACTGATGGCTCAACTGCTCTCACTATTGCTGCTGACTCAGTTGCCCTAGGTACTGATACCACAGGAGACTATGTACAAAACTTAACTGCAGGTGGAGGACTTACTGGAAGTGTAACTGGTGAAGGTTCAACTCCAACTGTGGCAGTCGGAGCAGGAAGTGGTATTACAGTGAATGCGGATGATGTGGCTGTGAATCAAGATTTTGATTTTACTTTCACTGGAAACAATACATTTGCTCCAGCGGGAACTGATGATATTACATTTACTTTGGACAATGATTCTTTGATGGCAATAAATGCCACAACTTCCACAGCAACCGGATTAACTTTTACAGCAAATTCTTTGACCACAGGAAAAGGGTTGCAAATTACTTCAACTAGTTTGAGTTCTGGATCACTTCTAGATCTATCGACAAATGGTACAGCTGCTATAAATGGGCAAAAAGGTTTAAATATTTCTCTCTCAGGTGCAAATGCAACAGGAGGGCCAATGTCTTCTTATGGTGTGTATAGTTCTAATACTCACACTGGAACAAGTTCTAACAATTACGGTGTTTACGCTATAGCTTCTGGTGCTGAAACTAATAATATAGGAGTTCGTGGTTCTGGAACTACTTTTGGTTTGGAGGGTTATTCTGCTGGTACTGGAAGTGTTGAAGGTGTTGGTGTGTATGGTTGGACAGATTCTGGAGTAGGAGCAGGTGGAGCAGGTATTATTGGTCAAAACACTGCAGCATCTGGTACTGGTGTTGGTGTATACGGTACTACATCTGGTGCTAAGACCACGGGAATAGGAGGTGATTTTTCTGCTGGTGGCGCAACGACAAATATCGGCGGTAGATTTTCTGGTTTTGGAGGTACAAATAATTATGCGATTATTACTTCTTCCGGCAATGTTGGAATTGGAGATTCCACACCTGTTTCTTTGTTTACAGTTGGTGATGGTGATGATTTCCAAGTTGATTCAAATGGAGATTTAGTGAAGATTCAAGGCGTAACTTACGATTGGCCAGGATCACAAGGTGGTGCAGATACATATTTGAAAAACAATGGTTCAGGAACTTTGAGTTGGGATACATTAAGCGGTCTAGGTGGAGGGTTGGGAACTATGGGTGGAGGAAGTTTGGTTTCTGCGGTGGGTGATTGCGCATACGGAGATTGTTTTACAGCTGCTGGTACCGCAAGTACTACTCTTACTTTTAATGATACTGCAAATCAAACACTTTCTTATGACACAACAAATGATAAGTTCGTGTTCTCTGACAATGTTTCCATAGGCTCTGCTGGTGTAGATTTTTCAACCTCTGACGGTGTACTTACAATGACTGGATTAGGAAATGGAAATGATGAAAACTTAACTATTGATTTTGACAATGCTTCCGCAAATGTTGTCGCTATTGCTTCAGGTACAAGTGTGACTGATGTAGACTTTGGGACAATTGATATTAATACTGATACCATTGACCTTACTGGTACCGGAACCTTGAATGGCTTAGATGCCATAGATGGAACAACAGAAACAACAATTGAAACTGCGATTGATACTTTGGCAAACCTAACTTCAATTCAAGGACTGACAGTAACATATGCAGATGCTGGATTTGATGTCCTCTCTGGTTGGGATGATACAGCAGGAGCACATAAAAATTTTGCTCTAGCAGATATTGCAACTGAAGCTTCTCCTGCAACTGGAGACTATGTACTTATATATGGAGCAGAAGGAGATTTGAGAAAAGTAGATTGGAGTGGTGTGGGAGGTACCTTTGATTCAACTACAGTAGACTCTACCACATGGAGTGATGGTGCAAATGCATCCAATGTTTGGACCTTTGATGTGTCAGGAACAGATCATACTATGACAGCAGGTAACGGAGTAATGACATTTGGAGACGCTGTTACTGTTACTGATGTGTTAACCGCAAACGGAGGAATATCAATCGGAACTCAAGCGCTAACTGGCACAACTGGAAACATTGATTACACAAATTTTGATGTCACAGGTTCAAATGGCAATACAGACATTGGAGGAACAATTACTGCAGGCTCCGGTAACGAAGTCATTACTCTTTCAACTGGAAAAATCGATGCGGATGCGATAACTTTAGTATCTGCAACTGATGCGCTTACTGGAACATCATCTGCTTCTGGTCTAGCAGTTCACTCTGATGGACTAACATTACTTCAAGGTTGTGCTGATGGACAAGTTCTTGCTTGGGTAGAGTCGACCGATACTTGGGATTGTGCTACTGCAGGTGGAAGTAGTACTTGGAATGGAATTACAAATCCAACAGGTTCACAGTCTTTAACTTTTGATGCAGGGGAAGAAACAATCTGGACAAAGACTGCAGCTGCAGCAAGTACTGAAGAAGGACTCGATTTCTCATTTACAGCTGGAGCAGGAAACGGAAGTGATATCTATAGCATGCTACGACTTAATGCAACTAGTGCGAACCACTCTGCTTCATCTGATAAATTATATGGACTAAATATTACCAACCTAACGAGCGCTGATGCAGATGGAGAAGAGACAGCAATTCGCGTGGGTACAGGATGGGATTACGCTGGTATTTTTGAGTCAGGCAGAATTCTTTTAGGTACTGCTTCTGATTCATCCTCAATTTCAAAATTATATGTTGCGAGAGCTTTAGTAAATGAAACAGGCTCAACGGGTGCCGGAGTTGCTGGAATTCATGAAGTGTTTACATTTAATCCTACATCAGGAACTCCAGTTCAGGTTGGTAATCGTATGACTATTGAAAATACTACTGGCTCTGTTGCTGCTACTCAGGTAGGACAAATAATTCGTATGACTGATAGTACTTCCTCTCTTGCTAATACTGTTCGTGGTATAGAAGTTGTATCAAGTGTTGGAACAAATACTTCTGGAACAAATACAGGTATCAGAACTACTGGTGCTACCTTTGGATTAGAAGCTATAACTACTGGAGTAAACGGTGGAGTTTCAGCTCCCGCTGCAATCTTTGGGCAAAATTCAGGAACAACACAAGGAGATGTTATGAGATTGTATTCTACAACTATGACCTCAGCTCCATCATTTGCAACTTTCTATCATAACTCTTCTACTTTTACTGGCACCGGTTTGCTTATGGATTTTGCTGAAGGTTCTGGAGTATTTTCTGGAAACTTTGTTGATTTCCAAAAAGGCAATACTTCAGTATTCAAAGTTACTAATGCAGGTGTTACTAGTTTGGGTCTAAGTGGCACAGCAAGTACTAATGCAGTGTGTTCAAGTCTAGCAAATACTACAGCACCAACTGCTGATGTGGCTTATGAATTACGAGACTGTAATGCAGCCCCAGCGGCTGACTATGCGGAAATGTATCCAGTAGAAGAGGGTGTTGAATTCGGAGATATTGTTATGACCGGAGATGAAATGGTGACTACCTACGATTCTACTGATGGTAATATTGATTGGACAAAAGTAAAAGGAACAATAACTAAATTAGTAAAATCAAATGCAGGTTACCAGAAGAATGTTATCGGTATCGTTTCTGATAACTTTGGAGACTTTACTTCTGCAGGACACAACATAAAAGAAGAAGATAATCCTATGCCTATAGCTATGAATGGTCGTGTGCCAGTAAAAGTTGCAAGCATATCTGAGCCTATTTCAGCAGGAGATTACCTGACTACATCCATCATTCCAGGAAAGGCCATGAAGGCTGTATCTTCCGGGCAAGTTATAGGTAAAGCACTCGAAGCCTGGAGTCCAGAATCTGGTAAAGATACTGTGATGGTTTTTGTTGAACAAGGTTATTACAATGGCCCAGTTGATAATCTAGCATTACTTGCACAGCAAATTGCAGATGTATCAGAGGGTCAGGCTGGACTACTTATGACATCTGAAGCTATTGATACGCTCTCTGAAGCTTTGATTATTGCACAAGAAGATATCATTCTACTTAAAGCTGATTTGGATGACACTATGATTTTACTTTCTGATACGGTAGAGAGAGCTGATACATTGGAAACACAAGTAGAAGATAATAGTCAGAAGTTAGCGCAGTTAGCTTCAGTATTCTTTGCAAATGATGAAGGGTTGATAACAGGACTAAATATTGAAAACTTAACTACAACAGGTAGTGCAGAATTTAATGGGGGAGTTACATTTAACGAAAGTGTAGAATTCAACTTGCCTCCAATATTTAACTCTGATACTGCTGGCTTTGCGATAATCCGAGAAGGTGCTAATAAAGTGGAGGTGGAATTTGATAATGAATATATAACTACTCCAGTAGTAAATGCTAGTATTACTTACGAAGATGAAGATAATATAGATGAAGAAGTGGCGCAAGAGATATTTGCATCCAATATACAAAATATGGTTGTAAATAAATCAACTTCTGGATTTACAATTATTTTAAATCAAAATGCACCTAGAGATGTTCGATTCTCTTGGACTGCTCTTGCTGTGAAAGACGCTAAAATATTTGAAGGTTTAATGCCTGGACTTACTTTAGATGTTGTAGAAGAGGTAGTAGTAGAAGAGGAGCCTGTTATAGAGGAAGTACCAGTTGAAGATAACACAGAGGGAGATATTGGTGAAGTTATAATAATTACTGGAGACGAAGAAAATATAGAAGAAGTAATTGAAGAAGTTGTGGAAGAAGCCCCTCTTATTGAGGAGATACAAGTTTTAGAAGAAAATGATATAGTACCCGAGGTTATTAGTGAACCTACATTATAATTAATTTATTAAAATGAGTAATAATACCAACAATACAATAGATAAGTTATCAAAAAAGTTAAAATTGTACAAAAACGGAAGTAAGATTGTTTTACCAATTCTTTTTTTATTTTCTTTTTTAATTTTAAGACATTTAATTTTATATGGAACACATGTTAAAGTTAAAAGTTATTCGTTGCTAGATCCTGCTAGAGCCTACACAACTCCAGAAAACTACATTTTAAACATTCAAGAATTAAGAACTTATTTGCATTCTTTGGAGGAACAATACCCAGATTCTATTTCTATTTATTATGAACAGATTAACTCAGGGTCCAATATTTCAGTGAATAAAGATGTGCATTTGTTCCCCGCGTCTTTGAGTAAGCTTGCTCAAGCTATTCTTGTAGCTAAAAAAGTTGAAGAAAGTGTTTTCTCTTGGGACAAAAAATTAAAAATATTAAAAGAGGACATGTCTTCGGACTCAGGAAATTTATATCAAAGAGTTGAGGAGGGTAGCGAGATTTCTGTCGAAGAATTATTGCGAGAGCTTTTGGTAAATTCTGACAACACTGCGCAAGGCGTTTTTCGTAGATATTTGAGTGTGACAGACTATTTAAATTTTCAAGATGCAACTGGACTCCAGGATTTGTATAATGAAAATGGTTTTATATCTGCTAAAGAATACACACGACTTTTGCGAGTGCTTTACACATCAAGTTATTTAGAACCAGAAAATTCTGAAAAGATTTTAGAATACATGTCGCAATCAGTTTTTAAAGATTATCTCTCGCAAGGAATTCCGAGTGAAATAAAATTTGCTCATAAATATGGAGAGAATACACAGTACAATATTTTTGCGGATTCGGGTATCGTGTATGTCCCAGGTAAACCGTACATGCTTACTGTAATAATAAAAGGAAATGATTCTAGTCTTGAGACGAGAGAATGGGCAGTTAATCTAATGAAGGAAATATCTGAGAAAGCATACCTGATAAGTAAATAAAAAACGGCATATGCCGTTTTTTATTTTAGCTTAATTATTTTGGTTTTAGATTTATCTATTTTAGGCAATTTTATTTCTAGCATTCCGTAGATGTAATTTGTCTCAATTTCTCCTATTTCTATCTCTTCAGGTAAATTAATTTCTTTAGAAAATTTCCCCCAAGTTAATTCTTGGGTAGTATAGTCTTCCTCAGTTATTTTTTTTGTTTGCATTCTATGCCCTTTGATTAGTATATTTTTGCAATTAGCGGTGATAGATATGTCATCTTTTTCTACACCAGCGAGCATCATTTGTATGATAAAAATATTTTGTTTTTCATAAAAATCTATACCAAGTTCATAGTCGTCTCGCTCCTCTGTGGATAACCCTAAAATAGAAGAGTTGTCTAAGGTGGTATTTTTTAGTTCTTTTGAGTATGTTTCACGGAAAATTCTTCTAAATTCTCCCACTTTTTCTGGGGCGAGTTGTTGAATTAAAATTAGCATGGTGTCAGTATCTGTAGTGTCAGTAAGATACATCTTTCCGTCACTTGCTTGCATTTTGAGTTGGTTACACTTTGTAACCAACTTATTCTGCGTTTTATTTAAACGGTTTTTTAAAGTCTTCCAATAGTTGCGGGGATCAGTGCTTAAACCTAGCTTTTCTATGACATCTACAATTGAGAAGTATAAAACGCCTGTTTCGGAGTCAAAATGTTTACGGATTGCCCTATTCGCCGTATTTTCTTCTAAGATGTTTAACATACTTATATAAGATAAATTATATAACTAATTTCTCACTATTCATAATTTTAAAAAGTCGTTTACTCAAAATTAGACGCACAGTATAATATATGTACAAACATCACTGTGAAAATATCTTCTTTTAAGTTAATAAAATTAAGCGCCATACTTTTTTTGTTTGGTTTTATTTTTTTTGGGTCCATAAATTTTGCACAAGCAGCGACGAGGACTTGGGATGGATCAACTAGTGGCTCATGGTCAGTAGGAACAAATTGGTCAGGCGATGTTGCTCCTGTTACTGGGGACGACTTGGTATTTCCATCTGGGACTTCTAATAAATCAAATACCAATGACTTAACTCCAAATACAATTTTTAATTCCATAACTTTTTCTGATAGTGGCTATACTCTCTCTGGAAATTCTATTATCTTAAGGCAAGGGCTCGCAGGAATTACTGATAGCTCAACTTCGGGGGGGAATGAAATTGCATTAGATATTCGTCTTGACGCTACTCGAGATATTTTTGTGACTAATGCAAATGAAAGCCTGACTATCAGTGGAAAAATCGCTGGTGTTGGAGGTATAAACAAAGAAGGAGTTGGAACATTAATTTTATCTGGTGCAAATACTTTTGGTGGAATTTTAAAAATAAATATCGGAGTCGTTAATGCTCGAAATTCAAGAGCACTTGGTACATTTCTTGCGGGTACAGAAGTTGTCGGTGGTGCAGCTCTCGAACTGGAAGGAAATATAAATATTTCTTATGAAGCATTGGCTCTCCGTGGATGGGGGGTTTCAGGTACTGGTGGTGCGCTTCGCAATATTAGTGGTACTAATACTTTTAATGGACTTATAACTTTATCTTCTGCGGGTGGTACAGTGATTAAATCAGATTCTGGAACGCTCCATTTGAAAGGTGGAATAAATGCCGCCGCCGCATTGATATTTGATGGAGCAGGGAATATAACATTTTCTACTACTCCAATATCCGGTGCTGGTACTATAACCAAAAATGGTGCAGGTACGGTGACATATAATTTCCCAAACACTAACACAGGTGCAACTACTATCAATGCAGGTACATTGTTATATGGTGTTGATAATGCAATTTTGTCTGGTGCTATTACTGTAACAGGAGGAACACTAGATATTGCAACTTTTTCGGATATGGTGGGCGCTGTTACTTTAGGTACTCTTGATCTAGCCAATGGAACTATTACAGGCACAACTGGAATGCTCTCTAGTGCTACTTGGACAGTTTACAATGGAACAATTAGTGCAATCATAGCAGGTCAAGCTGGAACATTGACTAAAAGTACAACAGGAACTGTGGTTTTAACTAGAGCTAATCAATATACAGGAGCAACTACGGTTAGTGCTGGTATTTTGGAAATTCAAGATAGCATGTCCTTGGGTGTGATTGACGGTACTACTTCAGTCGCTGCGGGAGCGACGCTTCAAATAAACGGCACCGGTCTTTCAATTCCAGAATATATTTCTATTGCTGGAACAGGACATCTGTATACTGGAGCTTTAAGAAATAAAACTGGAAATAACACAATTACCGGATTAATCACTCTTGGTACCGTACCTATGATTATGTCAGACTCTGGTACGACTTTGACTATTGATACAAAGGGTCTATCAGCCACAACTGTAAGTCTTACTATAGGTGGTGAAGGAAATACTACATTTACAGGAACTGCTCCTATATATGGTACAACTGCAGCTTTAACTAAAAATGGTTCTGGTATTTTGACAATACAATCATTTAGCAATTTTACCGGTGCTACTGTTATAAACGAGGGGTCTCTTGTTTTGAGTGGTGCTGGTGCGATACCGCTTTCAACTACTATGACTATTAATTCTGGAGCTACATTAACACTAGACAATACTAGTTCATCAACAGTTGTGGACCGTCTCGCGGACACACTTGCCCTCACTATGAATGGTGGTAATTTTAATTTTATTGGTTCGAGTTCTATTGATACAGATGAGACTTCAGGAGTTCTTACTGCTGGTATAGCAAATCAATCTGGAAATAATATAATAACAATTACACCAGGGTCTGGAGGTGCTAGTGTTATGCAATTCGCATCACTTACGCGTACGGCGGGAGCCTCGATACTTTTTAGAGGAACATCATTTGGTTCAACTCCTGCATCTGGTGTATCCACTTTATTATTTAAAGCCCCGCCGACTTTGACTGGTGCTGGTGGTGCCCCAAATTCTACAACAATAAGTATTATTAAAGGTGCCTTTGGAGACAATTCTTTAAGTGGCACAGGTACGGATATGGTAACTTATAGTAGCGGGAATTCCAATGGACTTCGATTACTCAACGGTGCAGGATTTTCTGGGGAATATGCCTTTACTATGGCAACAAATGCCAATGTAAAATTATCAACGAGTACAGTTGCAGCAACTTCATCTATTAACTCACTTATTTTAAGTGGAAGTGCTGTGATTACTGATGCAGGAACTTCACAAACTATTACGCTCGCTAGCGCTTCACTTTCTGGAAATATTTTAAATACAGTCAGTGGAGCCACGATTGCTGGAGCAAATACTACTATTGCAGGAGGTACTATTGAATTAATAATTAATGCTGTTAGTAATATTGATATATCTTCCTTGATTACAACTTCTGGTGGTTTTACAAAAAGTGGTGCAGGGACTCTAACTTTCTCTACAGCAAAAACATACACTGGTCTTACTTCTGTGAATGGTGGAACATTGTTAGCTGGAGTAAATAATTTTATTTCTTCAGGAAATTTAACAGTAAATAATGGAACACTTGATATTGCTGGTTTTTCTGATACAGTCGGTGCGGTTATTTTACAGAAAGGAACTATCACGGGAACTTCAGGAGTTTTAACTGGAACTTCATATAGTTTTCGAGAGGGGACAGTGAGTGCAATTATCGCAGGTGCAGTTGCAGTGACACGCGTGGCTACAAATACATCAGCAGATAGTATTGTCACTTTAACTCGCGACAATACTTATAGTGGAGCCACTACTATTACGAGTGGTATATTGAAACTCGGCGCCTCGGGAGGAGGAACGAATACACCACTTGGTACAACAGCAAACGGAACAACGATAGCAGGATTAGGGGCACTTGATTTGAATGGATTTACTTTAGGAACAGCAGAAGCGATAACATCACTTACTGGTTTAGGATATGGTCCTGGAACGAGTGTTGCCAATGGTAATAGTAATATGGGAGCAATCATGAATAGCTCAAATACACCCGTGAGTTATAGTGGAAATATCACAATGGCTGCCGCTTCTCGTATTAATGCTGATGCCGGAGCTTTAACTTTTAGCGGTAGTCTCTCTGGAGCTTTTGCTTTTACTAGTGGAGGATTTTCTAATAGTACTTATTCAGGAACTATAGGTTCAGGCGCTCTTTCTGTAACAAAAGATGGAATCGGAGTACTTACTTTGTCTGGTAATAATACATATACAGGTGCTACTACAATTAGTTCTGGAACTGTAAAACTCGGTGCTACTGGTAGTGGAGCAAATACACCACTTGGAACAACTGCGGGTATTACTACAGTTTCTACTGGCGCACGACTTGATTTAAATGGTTTTACACTAGCAACTGCAGAGCCAATTACAATAAACGGTGTGGGTTATGGATTAGGTGATTTTGCTAGTGGAGCAATAATGAATAGCTCTGGTTCTAGTGTTGCATTTACTGGAAATATTACATTGGCTGTTGCCTCTACTATCAAAGCAAATTCTGGTCAAATAACCTTTAGTGGTGGATTTTTAGGGGCATTCGGTCTTACTGTTGGAGGAACTGGAAATACAATAATATCAGGTGCTATTACTACCGTTACTACAGTTACAAAAATAGATACGGGAATACTGACACTTTCCAGTGCTAGTAGTTCATATGCGGGACTTACTGCTATTAACCTCGGTACTATAAAACTTGGTGCAAATGGTGGAGTTACTAACACACCTTTTGGTACTAATGCCGGAGGTGTGGTTGTTTACACTGGTGCATCGCTAGATTTTAATGGCTTTACAATTCCTACAACTGAAGCATTAACCATAAACGGATTTGGAGTTAATGATAGTGGTGCGCTCATCGGTAGTAATGGTACTTTTGGAGGAATAATTGCTTTAGCTAGTGACTCTAATATTACAAATGCATCTGGAACAATGACTATAACAGGAGCAGTTAGTGGTGCATTTCTATTGCACGTAGAAGGAGCAGGAAATATTACTACTAGCACTGCTTTCCCTACAGCTGGTACTTCAATCACCAAGCATGGTTCAGGTACTTTCACAATTACAGGGACTAATCTCTATACTGGGGCAACTCGTGTTGAAGATGGAACATTTATTTATGGTGCAGCTACTACTTTGGCAGCAACTCCACTTACTGTTCTTGGCGGTACTTTTAATATGAATGCGACTACTGATACTATTGGTGCAGTTACTCTTGTTGGTGGAACTATTTCAAATGGAACACTGACGGGTACTGCTTATACTGCTGAGAGTGGAACTATTAGCGCAGTACTCGCTGGTGCAATTGCTTTTGTAAAAAATACAAATAATACTGTATCTTTAACAGGTGCTAATACTATGAGTAGTACGACTACTGTTAATGCAGGGACACTTACCCTAAGTGGTTCAGGTTCTGCTGTTTCTACAACTATTACAGTAAACTTGGGTGGAACCCTCACACTCGATAATAGTGCTACTGCTGTCGCTAGTCGTTTAGGTGACGCATTGGCACTTACTTTAAACGGTGGAAATTTTAATTTTATTGGTAATTCTGCTGGTGCTTCTTCTGAAACAACTGGAGCTCTTACTCTGCCAACTGGGCATAATACTATTACTGTAACACCTGGGACTGGTGGATCTACGACTATGACATTTGCATCTTTGTCTCGCACTGCTGGAGCCACAGCTCTTTTCCGTGGAACAAATATGCGTTCCGCTGCCGGAGCTAACGTGTCTACACTAATATTTACTGCAGCGCCAGCGTTGACTGGAGCAGCTGGCGCGGAAGGTACTACTACTATGAGCATACTCAAAGGTGCTTTTGGAGATACTTCACTTAGTGGAACAGGTAGTGATATGGTTACTGTTATATCGAATAAACTTAGCCCTCTTGCTTCCGGAGAATATGCAGGGGACTTACAGACAGCAAATGCCAATGTGAAGTTGACAGCGAACAGAGCAGCAGTAGCTACAAATACAAATTCACTTATTACAAATACTTTCGATATTACGAATCCTGGTGGAGCAGTTACTATTCCTATTTCATCAGGTTCTCTCGCAGGAAATATTTTAATTAACTCAACAGACAACATTGCCGGTGCTAACACAATTTTAGGTATCACTACAACCGAGCTTGATATTTTAGCTACAGCAGATTCAACTATTTCAGCTGTTATTGGAACAGCTACTACTGGCTCAGTGACATTAAGTGGAACAGGTAATGTCACATTGAGTACTCCTAATCCGTATACCAGTACGACATTTATCAATGGTGCGACACTGACCGCAGGAACAATTAATATGATATCAGTTGGAGGAGTGACTATGAGAGGTGGTTTGTATAATTTGAATGGCAACTCGGATACTGTCGGTGCAATTTCTCTAACTGGTAGTACTATATCTACTGGTGCAGGTACTCTTACAGGAAATGGATCATTTACAACTGCTACTAATGCAAACTTTGCTTCTACTATAACTGGAAATTTAGGTCTTGGAGCAAATGCTACATTTACTATTGGTGACGGACTTATGGACAATGACGCAGTTATTTCTGCTGTGATAAGTGGAGGATTTACTTTTGCAAAAGCTGGTGCTGGAGTTCTAATGCTCTCTGGTAGTAATACCTTTTCAGGAGCGACAACTATTAGTGCTGGAATACTCAGACTCGGTGCAACAGGTGGGGGCACAAATACACCGCTCGGTACCACTGCCGGCGGTACGACTGTATCTGGTGCAACTGCAGCACTAGACTTAAATGGATACACTCTTGGAACTACTGAAGGCTTGACATTGAGCGGGGCTTCGCTTGCAACTGGAGGTTTACAAAATACTTCGAGTGCTGATGTGACTTATAGTGGTCAGGTTGTTTTACTTGTTGGTGCTAGTACTATTATTTCTAACTATGGTGATATCAATATCACAGCGACTGGAAATATGACTGGTAATACTTTTGGCTTGACGATTGGTGGAGCCGGTAATGGAACTTTTGCAAGTAATTTAAATACATCAACTGGAACTTTAACTAAAAACGGTGTGGGTACATGGACTATATCTGGTGGAGCAAGTACATTTACAGGTGCTACTACAATAAGTGCTGGGACTTTAAAATTGGGTTCAGCTGGTAGTGGGTCCAACACACCATTTGGTACAAGTGCTGGTGGAATATCTATAACAAGTGGAGCGACTTTTGATTTGAATGGATATACTTTAGCTACTGCTGAGGCTTTAGCTCTGAACGGAACTGGTATTGCAAGTACAAATGGTATCGGTGCATTTATAAATACTTCAAATAATGCATTGTCATATTCTGGAGTTATTACCCCTGGTGCTACATCCCGTCTTGCTAACTATGGAAGTGGCTTAATGACTTTAACGGGTAATATTGTAGGTTCTACTCGTGCTATAACATTTGTAACTGTAGGTAATATTACTCAGTCAGCGGCTAGTGTTTGGTCTGGTACTTCCACTAGTTTAATAAAAGAAGGTTCCGGTACTTTAATTTTAGCTGGGCAAAATAGTTTTACTACTGGAACTGTGACAGTTAGCACGGGTGTGCTCCAACTTGGTGCAAGTGGTGGTGTTACAAATACACCACTTGGTACAAGTGGTGCTGGTACTACTGTAGCTCTTGGAGCAGTTCTCGATCTTTCTACATTTAATTTGGGTGGTGCCTCAACATACGAGACATTGGGTATTAGTGGTACTGGAATAAAAAATGGTGGGGCACTCATAAGTTCTGCAGCATCAGGTACTACTTATTTTGGAGCAACGACTGTAAGTGCAAACTCTATAGTCACTAATTCTGCTGCAGGTACGATTAGATTTAATAGTACTGTGACAGCTGCTGCTTCCATTAACCTATGGGTTAATGGAAGTGGCCCGACAATTATAGGTGGAGTCTATGGATCAGCAAGTACGGCAACCTTAACAAAAGATGGTTCAGGAACACTCACTATAAGTGCAGTAGCTACTAACACAGGTTTGGTGCGTATTAATGGTGGAACTCTTGCATACGGTATTGCCGACGCATTGGCAACTAATGCTGTAACAGTAGCTGGTGGTACATGGGATTTGGCTGGTTATTCTGAGGGTGGTACTACTCTCATAGGTGCTGTGACTTTGATAGACGGATCAATTGTAAACACTGGTGGCGCTGCAACAATTACATCATCAGCTGCATATACGGTAGAAAAGGGAACAATCAGCGCAGTTCTTGCTGGTGCGGCTATCGCTATGAACAAAAATACTGCCGGCACCGTGACGCTTTCTGCTGCTAATACTTTTGCGGGACTGACATCTATCAATGCGGGAACACTAGCTTGGGGTATTGATAACGCATTGTCTTCTGGTGGTCTTACAGTAACAGGTGGATATGCTGACTTAGGAACTAGAACAGATACAGTAGGTGCGGTAACTCTCACAAGTGGAGGAATACTCGGAACAAGTGGAGTTTTAACAGGAACTTCGTATGCAATGCAAAGCGGAACAGTTGGTGGAATCTTGGGTGGTAGTATTGCCCTAGCGAAGACTACAGCTGGAACTTTGATAATGACTAATAGTAATACTTATACTGGTACCACGACTATTACTGCTGGGGCCATTCGGGCAAGTAGCTCTTCGGCACTAGGAGACGGAAGTGGAACTAATACTTTAATTTTTAATGGAGGAACTTTACAAGCAGGGGGAAATATTTCTTCACCATCTGGTAGAACAGTAACTCTGACTTCTTCTGGTTTAATAGATACAAATGGTTACACAATAACTTTTGCAGGCACAGTAGGTTCGGCATCTGGATTTACAAAATATGGTCTTGGAACCCTTACCACTAGTGGAGCAGTAACGCTCGGTAATGCTGTTAATATAAGTCATGGAATATTTGACCAAGCCGGATCATTTGCTATGACATCTGGAACATTTAATGTGACTTCTGGTGCTACTTGGCAGAATGTCGGTACAGGAGCAGTGACTCTCGCTGGTGCTGTGACAAACTCAGGAACGATAACTTTAAATTCAAATAATGGTTCTCAGTGTGTTGATGGAGCAAATAGTATTTTGGTTCGTTCAAGCGTTAATAACACAACCAGAGCTTGGTCTGGTACTGGAACTTTCAATATGTATAACTTGGATGTTGATGATATGACAGGTAGTATTGTTACTGCTTATAATTCTACTTTGTCTGGCGATACAACATGGACAGTAGGAGTTTGTGGAATTACTGTTTCAGGAACTTCCAATGGAACAGGGACAGTTAATTTTGCTGTGAATGGAGTCCTCTCAGGACAGACAGCTTTAATTGGTGGAGGTATATGGAGTACTGCAGGAGTGAGTATTAATTCTGGTGAAACTCTTGTCGCTTGGATAAATGGTGTGGCTGACAACGCAGAGTCTACAGCTGTGGCAAAGTATGATGGTACTGGAAATATGACCGGTATAGTTTTAAACGAGAATGTTCTTTCTATTGGATCTGTTGATAATCAATCTATATCTTTGACAGAAATGGATACATATAGTTGTGCCAACGATGAAGATGTTATGCACAGTGTGATTACTAATGTCTTGAATGTGGAAGGTCAGTCTTGTGCTGGATCAGTAAACAATTCTTACACTGGAGAAACATTGTCTACTCTTGCCTCTAATACTTTGACAGTAGCTACGACGGAGACTGTGACAACTGAAAAAATAATAAACACCGGTACTGTTTTAGTGACCGGTAACCCGACATTTAATTTGGCTGGAACTTCTGGAACATTACTTACAAATCCAGGAACATTTTTAGCAGATACATCTGTGGTGAACCTAACTGGCAATGGAGATGCAACTATAAACTCTGGTAGTCCAACTTTATATGATTTAACTATTTCTGGAACTGGAATTAAAAGTCTCGGTGCAGGAATTACACTGGACAATCTCGGGGAACTTACAGTTTCTGCTGGAACATTTAATCCAGCAACATATTTAGTCACTGCTGACTCTGGTACTTTGACAGTAGCATCTGGTGCAAAATTAAATGTTGATGCAGGAACTTTTGCTGGAAATTATTCTTCTGGATTTACAACCTTAACCCTAGATCCAAATTCTATAGTTAATTATACTGGTAGTACTCAAGTAGTTCGACCACTAACTTATGGAAATTTAGATATAAATTCTTCGGGCGTGGCTACAATTACTGCGGATTCAGATGTACTTGGTGCATTGACCGTAAATAGCGGTACGGCGAGTATAGCGGAAGGACAGGGAGCAGATGTTGATTTATCAGTAGGGAATTTAGTTATCGGTGCTAGTGGAACTTTAAATGCGAATAGTTATAACATTAAAATAGGGGGGAATTATTCCAACTCTGGTACATTTGACTCAGGTACTGGTGCTGTTTTATTTGAAGCAAGTGATGTAGGAAATACTTTGACTGGGTCTATGGTTGGAGCAAATAAGTTTAATAATCTTGTGTTTAACAATGCTGATGGTGCATGGAGTTTTGGAAATAATTCTGCAGACATTGGTGGAAACTTTTCTGTCGGAGCTGGAGCAGTAACTGCACCTTCTACAAATTTAACTATTGGTGGAGATTTTGTAAATACTCCAGGAACTACGAGTTCTTTTGTTCACAATTCTGGTCTTGTTGTTTTAAATACTACAGGAAAATCCAAAGTAATTGGTGATACTACCTTCAATAATTTTACTGTTAATACTGGAAATAAAAAAGTTGAGTTTAAGTCTGGGGATACATTTACTATAAATGGCTTGTTGACCTTGACTGGTACTGATACTACACCGATTTATATCGATTCTACAGAAGGCAACAACACCCGATGGTTTATTGATCACCAAGGTACTGAAAGTATTGCTTATGTAACTTTGGATAATTCTGGTTGTGATGTGGCGAGTTCTAATGTAAGTATGGGCTCCTCATCTAAAGATGGAAGTAATAACGATAAAGATTGTTGGATGTTTCCAGTCATAAATCGTGGCGGCGGCGGTGGAGACGCTGGTGGGGAGACATCTGCTCCGCCAGGAGATCCAGAAGGCGGTGGCGGCCAAGGCGGCGGCGGAGCTCCTGGTGGAGGTGAAGGTCAGGGTGGTGGAGGCAATCCAGAAGGTGGTGGAGGCTCTGGCGGCGGAGGCGGGGATGTCGGACTGATTCAGTTTCCTGGTTCGCATTTATTTGCTTTTATTGTTCACAATGTTTTTAAAAGTTGGCAGATTTAGTTTTGCTTTGTTATAATGGATTAATATTATTAGTGAACTGATTTATAAAATAAAAAATGAATTTTCTAAAAAACAATAGAGCAGCGTTGGTTTTAATTGTAGTGTTGTTGGCTACCAGTGTTTATTTTGGCTATCAATATTATCTCCTAAGTCAAGATCCACAACAGGCAGCGCAAAGTGAAGTTAAGCGTTTGGTAATGGAAGTATCTAGGTTGGTGGTTTTGCCAGAAGGGGAAATTCCTACTGTGGCTACTGTGTCTGACCCCGAAGCTTTAAAAGCTCAAGCATTTTTTTCTGGATCTTTGAAGGATGATAAGGTTTTGATTTACACCAAAGCTCAAAAGGCTATTTTGTATCGTCCAAGCATCAACAAGATAATTCAGATTGCTCCAATAAACATTGGTGGTGCTACTCAATAAAACTAGTGAATTTAGTCTAAAAGCGCTAAAATAGGTTAGTGTTAAATAAAAAAAGACAACAATATATTCGAACTCCCTTGGGAACTATCGTATCATTGTTGTTTTTTTCATTTTTACTTTTTTCTGCGAGATTTTCTTTTTCCGCAGATAATTTAAGTAGTCCCAGTTTCCAAGTAGAAAACCCAACCACTGTGGTGGAGGGTGGAAAGTCGACTTCTTCTAGTTTCCAACTACTTAGTAGTCTAGGGGAGTTTGTGATAGGTGAGTCTACTAGTGGAAGTTTTACAGGACACTTGGGTTTTCTATATTTTCCGATAGCTACTTCACCTTCAGTATCAGCAACTGCTGGCAATGCACAAGTTAGTCTTTCGTGGACATCGTCTACAGCTACACTTGCTAATGTTACGCACTACGAAGTTGGTGTAAGTACTTCACTCGGCGGTACATATACCTATACTAATGTAGGAAATGTTTTGGCTTATATTAAAACTTCACTCACAAACAACACTACTTATTATTTTAAGGTTCGAGTTTACGCTGATGGTATTTTGCTTGCCACTTCAAGTTCGGTTTCTGCGACTCCTACAGCACCTATTGTTCCTGGCGGTGGCGGAGGCGGTGGCGGAGGAAGTAGTAGTGGTGGTACAGGCGATGCAGGTATAATTTTTTCTGGACGAGCTTATCCATTAAGTCAGGTGAGAATTCTCAAAGATGGTCAGTTGGTGCTCTCTACAATCGCAGGTCCTGACAGCAATTTTACTGCAAATTTAACAGGTCTTTCCTCTGGAAATTACAATTTCTCAGTGTATGGAGTAGATAATAAGGGGGTGTTATCTAGCTCCTTTACTTTTCCTATTTATATAACTACGGGAGTTGTAACTAATATCGGTGGTATTTTTATAGCTCCAACTATTTCAGTTGACAAGAGTCAATTTAAAAAAGGAGACACTGTGGTTGTATTTGGACAAAGTGCTCAGTCGTCTGAAGTTACTATAAATATTAATTCGGAGCCAGAGTTTTTTGTGAAAAAAAATACAGATGCTAATGGTGTGTACCTTTTAAATTTTGATAGTTCAGTACTTGCTATTGGTAAACACACCGCGAGGTCAAAATCAGTTTTCGAAGATGAGATTAGTCCATTTTCGGCGAGTGTTGGATTCTCTGTTGGTACGGTTGAGATTCCGTTGCCAGTCTCTGGTTGTGGTAAAAAAGGAGATTTAAATACTGATTGCCGAGTGAATTTAGTAGACTTTTCTATTGCTGCTTTTTGGTACAAAAAGACCCTAAGTCAAACTTTTGTTGCAGTTGAAAATTCTAGTTTAAATGGAGATAGCAAGGTGGACCTAGTCGACTTTAGTATTATGGCCTTTAATTGGACTGGCTAACATATGAACAAATATATCACAAATTTTTTACTTTTCGTTTTAACTTTTTTCTTCCAGTCTTTGTGGGCGGCAGATGTGCGACTTACTACTTTAAATTCAGATCTACCTATTCAGGAAACTTTCTTGGTGGATGTGGTAGTGGACTCTAAAGAATCTATAAACGCTCTAGAAGGCAAACTTGATTATCCTAGCTCATCCGTAGAAGTTACAGAAATTCGTGATGGTGGGTCAGTAGTAAATTTTTGGTTAGAGCGACCAGAAGATAGTGGTAAGGGCGAGATCTCTTTCTCTGGTATCACTCCAGGAGGTTTTAGTGGATCAGATAAAAAGGTTTTTAGTGTAGTCTTTCAAGCAATAAAGTTAGGTGAAGCAAAGTTGAACCTCAAAGATTTAAAAGTTTTATTAAATGATGGCAATGGTACTGCCGCTACGAGCACTTCTTCGGGTATAGCGTTAAAGG
>JACCDN010506861.1_pt1 | contig 20327 bp, 19 predicted proteins | sample 7441691 | NCBI WGS metagenome assembly JACCDN01 (sample SAMN15323439, study PRJNA562643) | freshwater metagenome | isolation source: river surface water | place: USA:Blue River Watershed | collected 2017-08-16 | reverse complement strand
GCTAACCAACTGCGCTACAGGGCCTTGCTTATTGAATTGTAGACCTCGGAGTGACCCCAACGGGATTCGAACCCGTGCTACTGCCGTGAAAGGGCAGCGTCCTAGGCCACTAAACGATGGGGCCGTGTTCTTTGGCCGAAGCCTCACAACCTGACCGAGTTTACGCACAATTTCCGCTGGGCGCAAACCGCCCGAGTGTCGAGCAATGCGCCGGATTCACAGGTTGTCGGGTTAGCCTGCTGTTTCAGCCTGTGAAGGGGGTGTTGTCGTGCGCAGATTCTGGACCGCTGTCGGAAGTGTTGTCGTGGCGACCGCCCTGCTCGTGCAGCCTCTCGCGAATTCAGCCGTCGCCGCGACGTACCCGTCGTGGACCGACGTCCTCAACGCACGTAACAACGTCGCAGCCAAAAAGAAGGCGATTGCGCAGTTGCAGGCGATGCTCGCCGAACTGACGGCCAAGTCCGAAGCAGCGCAGGCCGAGGCCGAGCGACTGGGTGCGATTTTCCAGGAAGCACAGGACGCGTTCGACGAGGCCGCATACAAGGCGGACCAATTGCAAGCCCAGGCGGACGCCGCCGAAAAGACCGCGACGGAATCGCGCATCCGTGCGGGTCAGTTCGTTTCCGAGCTCGCCCGTGTTGGGTCCATCAACGTCTCGACGACTCTGCTGTCTGACGCGGGCGGTGCAACCGATCTGCTCGCCAAACTCGGGTTCGCCGCGATCATCGCGTCACAGGCCGACGGAATTTACGAGGTTGCTCTTCAGGATCAGAACGCAGCCCAGTCACTGACGGACCAAGCCACCGTTGCCAAGACTCTTCGTGAGGAACTTCGCAAGAAGGCCGAATCTGCTTTCGAGCAGGCACAGTCCGCTGCCAACGCAGCGGCCGCCGCAGTCGAAGAACAGCAAAAGCACGAAGCGACTCTTCGCGCCCAGCTGGCCACGCTCATCACCAATCAGCGCAAGACCGAGGCTGACTACCAAAAGGGCCTCGAGGACAACGGCGGATCGATTGGGCCGAGTGCCCCCGCCGGGTGGATTTCAGACCAAGGCTGGGCGAAGGTTGCGGGCGGATACATCTCGAGCCCGTTCGGTTACCGCACCCACCCGATTTATCAAACCGTCCGCTTGCACGCCGGTGTCGACCTCGCCCCCGGTTGTCGCGCCCCGATTTATGCGGCGCGCGAGGGTCGGGTCGTCTATGCCGGCCCGAACGGCACCTTCGGTAACTACGTCAAGGTCGACCACGGCGGCGGTTGGACGACGGGTTACGCCCACATCGTCAGCGGTGGAATCAAGGTTCGCGTCGGCGACAACGTGTCGGCGGGTACCAACATCGCGCTCGTCGGTTCGACGGGTGCGTCAACCGGTTGCCACGTGCACTTCGAGGTGCGCCACAACGGAATCGCTCAAGACCCCGTCGCGTTCATGCGCGGCAAGGGTGTTCGACTCGGCTAGTTAGTGACCGGTTCCGAAGCGGGCGATGCCCTCTTCGACGATCTTCTCGGCCTCGGCGCGGCCCTGCCAGCCCTCGAGCTTGACCCACTTGCCGGGCTCAAGGTCCTTGTAGTGCTCGAAGAAGTGTTCGATTTCCTTCTTCGTGAACTCGGGGATGTCCTCGAGGTCCTGGATGTGCGACCAGCGGGGGTCCTTGGTCTGGACCGCGATGACCTTGGCGTCGCTTCCGCCGTCGTCGGTCATGTTGAACACGGCGACGGGACGAACGTTCACGCCGACGCCGGGGAAGAGGGGGTGGTCAAGCAGGACGAGCACGTCAACCGGGTCACCGTCGAGGCCGAGAGTGTTCTCGAAGAATCCGTAGTCGGTCGGGTACACGAACGCCGTGTACAAGACGCGGTCGAGGAAGACGCGACCGGTCTCGTGGTCGACTTCGTACTTGTTGCGGCTTCCCTTGGGGATTTCGATAACGGCGGGGTATCCGGCCATGGTGACTCCTCTGGTCGTTAAGTTCTTTCGATAACCTTACCGAGTGAGCGCGGTCGAGGGCGAAGGGCGTGGGCGGTTGAGCCCCGCGGTCGCCGCTGTGCGAAACGCGGTTGATCGTTACTTCGACGCTCACAGTGTTATGTCAGATTCGCTCGTGCTTGTAGCGGTGAGCGGAGGCGCCGATTCGATGGCGCTCGCCGCCGCCACTCGGTTCGTCGCCGACAAGCGTGGCGTGCGTGTGGCCGCCGCGATCATCGACCACGGCTTGCAATCGGCAAGTGCCGACGTCGCGGATCGAACCGCCGCGGCACTTCGCGACCGCGGGTTCGACACCGTCGTTGTTCGCCGGGTCGAGGTCGGCACGGATGGAGGTCCGGAAGCGGCCGCTCGCGAGGCGCGGTACTTGGGGCTGATGGATGTGTCGAACGAACTCGGCGCGTCGGTGATTCTGACTGGACACACGCGCAACGATCAGGCCGAATCGGTGCTGTTGGGGCTGACGCGAGGGTCGGGCCCGGGAAGCGTGCGCGGAATGCCGGCGTTCGATGGGATCGTCGGGCGACCGCTCTTGGATGTCACACGCGAAACCACCGTCGCTGCCTGCGCGGCGGAGGGCATCGAGCCGTGGGATGACCCACACAACGACGACCCGTCGTACACTCGTGTCCGAATTCGAAACACCGTCCTGCCGCTGCTCGAAACGGAACTCGGTCCCGGAATCGTTGACGCACTTGCTCGCACCGCCGAACTGTTGCGGGACGACGACGATGCGCTTGACCTGCTCGCCGCGGGAATGGCGCGAACCGTCCTATCGACGGACGGGGTCGTTGCGCTGGATGTAGCCGGCACGGCCTCGAAACCTCGAGCACTTCGCACCCGACTCATCCGCCTGGCCGCCGCCGAAGCCTTCCTGTCGTCCCTCAGTTACGTGCAAACAGACTCCATCGATGCGCTTCTGACCGACTGGCACGGGCAGAAACCGATTGACGTCACCGGCGGTAGTGTTGTCAGACAAGACGGTCGGCTGATCTTCCGACCACGTAGTGAGGCGTAGTTATGCGGCATTCGGATGTAGCGGACCAACTCGACGAAGTACTCGTCACCGAGGAGCAGCTGCTTGCGCGCCTCGACGAACTGGCCCGTGAGGTCGAACGCGACTACGCCGGTTCCGTCCCGCTTCTCGTCGGTGTGCTCAAGGGCGCGGTCATGGTCATGGCCGACTTAGCCCGCGCGTTGCACATCCCCGTGACGATGGACTGGATGGCTGTCTCGTCTTACGGAAACACGACCCAGTCCAGCGGAGTCGTCCGCATCCTCAAGGACCTCGACACGGATGTCGCTGGGCGCGACGTTCTTATCGTCGAGGACATCATCGACACCGGACTGACTCTTTCGTGGCTGCGCGACAACCTGCTTTCACGCGGTGCCAAGTCCGTCAAGATCCTTACCGCCCTTCGCAAGCCGGACGCGGTCGTGTCCGACATCGTCCCCGACTACCTCGGTTTTGACATCCCCAACAAGTTCGTGGTCGGCTTCGGTCTCGACTACGCCGAGAACTACCGTCACCTTCGTGACGTCGCCGTTCTCTCTCCCCACGTCTACGCCGACAGCGAATAGCCCGCGACGAGGCGCCCGCGGGCGGGTACGCTGGCAGAACGTGAGTTTCTAGAGGAGTACGTCACCGCATGAAGAACTTTCTGAAGGGTCCCTGGCTCTACATCGCTGCTGGTTTGCTGATTGTCTGGGTCGGTTTCTCGTTCCTGACGACCGTCAACTACACGCCGGTGTCGACCAAGGAAGGCCTCGCCTTCATCAACGACCACAAGGTCAAAGAGGTCACGATCGTCGACATCGAACAGCGCGTCGACATCGTTCTCACCGAAGCGGACGCGACCTACGGCGACCACGTTCAGTTCTATTACGCGGCTCCTCGCGGTGCGGAAATTGTCAACGCCGTCAACGCGGCTAACCCCGAAAAGTTCAACGACGAGATCCCCAAGGAATCCTGGTTCATCTCGCTCCTCGGATACATCGTCCCGTTCCTCATCATCGGTCTGGCGTTCTGGTTCATCATGTCGTCCGCCGGCGGTTCGCGCGGTGCGATGCAGTTCGGCAAGTCCCGCGCCAAGCAGTTCTCGAAGGAATCACCCCAGGTGACCTTCGCCGACGTGGCCGGCGCAGAAGAGGCCGTCGAGGAACTTCACGAAATCAAGGAATTCCTTCAGGAGCCCGAGAAGTTCCAGAAGGTCGGCGCGCGCATCCCCAAGGGTGTTCTGCTCTACGGCCCTCCCGGAACGGGTAAGACCCTCCTCGCTCGTGCCGTCGCCGGTGAAGCGGGAGTTCCGTTCTACTCGATCTCCGGTTCCGACTTCGTCGAAATGTTCGTCGGTGTCGGCGCCAGCCGTGTGCGTGACCTCTTCGAGGTTGCCAAGCAGAACGCTCCTGCGATCATCTTCATCGACGAGATCGACGCCGTCGGTCGCCACCGTGGCGCCGGAATGGGCGGCGGGCACGACGAGCGCGAACAGACGCTCAACCAGTTGCTCGTCGAAATGGACGGCTTCGACCCCAAGACGAACGTCATCATGATTGCCGCGACGAACCGTCCCGACATCCTCGACCCCGCGCTTCTTCGTCCCGGTCGTTTCGACCGCCAAATTCAGGTAGACGCGCCCGATTCGAAGGGCCGCAAGCAGATCCTCGAAGTTCACTCGAAGGGCAAGCCTCTTGCGAAGAACGTCGACCTCGAGGTGCTCGCGCGCAAGACCCCCGGCTACACCGGTGCTGACCTGGCGAACGTCATCAACGAAGCCGCGCTTCTGACCGCTCGCCAAGGCGCGAAGGAACTGACAAACGAGATTCTCGACGAGGCCGTCGACCGCGTGATGGCGGGACCGCAGAAGCGCTCGCGCATCATGAAGGACAAGGAACGGCTCATCACCGCGTATCACGAGGGTGGTCACGCACTGGCGGCCGCCGCGATGCGCAACACCGACCCGGTGACCAAGGTGACGATCCTTCCCCGCGGTCGCGCACTGGGTTACACGATGGTGGTCCCGATCGACGATAAGTACTCGATCACCCGCAACGAACTTCTCGACCAGTTGGCCTACGCCATGGGTGGCCGCGTCGCCGAAGAGATCGTCTTCCAAGACCCGACGACCGGCGCCTCGAACGACATCGAAAAGGCGACGAGCATCGCCCGCCGCATGGTCACCGAGTTCGGAATGTCGAATTCGATCGGTTCGGTCAAGTTGGGTGGCGGCTCGGGCGAGATGTTCCTCGGTCGTGACGTGGGACACCAGCGCGACTATTCCGAGGGCGTCGCCGAGAACATCGACAACGAGGTGCGTGCTCTGATCAACCAGGCGCACGACGAGGCGTGGAAGGTTCTCACTAACAACCGCGCGGTTCTCGACCAGCTCGCCAAGGAACTTCTCGAAAAGGAAACTCTCGACCACAACCAGCTCGAGAAGATTTTCGCGAAGGTCAAGAAGTTGCCCGAGCGCCCGGTGTGGAAGTCGAACCCCAAGCGACCCGTGTCGACCAAGGGACCGATCGCGATGCCTCCCAAGGCGTCCGCCGAACCTAAAAAGGTCGCACGCCCCCGAAAGCCGAAGACCGCCGAGTAACCCATGACGGTCGACAAGGGACGCATCGCGGCCGCGGTACGAGAGATTCTCGACGCGATCGGTGATGACCCGAATCGACCGGGCCTGGATGTGACGCCAGAGCGCGTTGCCGATTCGTTCGCCGAGTTGTTCGGCGGAATCGGCGTCGACGCGGCAGTTGGTCTGCGCGATGCCGGGTCAACCGCTGACGTCGAATCGACTGACCCCGTTATTGTGCGCGACATCGAATTCCGGTCGATGTGCGAACACCACCTGCTTCCGTTCAGCGGGGTCGCGCACGTTGCGTACGTGCCGACGACGACCGTTCTCGGGCTCGGCCACATCGCCCGCGTTGTCGAGGTCGTAGCGGCCCGCCCCCAGGTCCAGGAACGACTCGGCCTCGATATCGCCGACGCGCTGACGCGCGGGGCGGACGCCGCCGGTGTGCTCGTCGTTCTTGATGCTCGTCACGAATGTGTGTCCGCTCGCGGTGCGCGCCAGAGTGCGGCCAGTGCCGTCACGATTTCGGCGGTCGGCGTCTGTGCCGACGAACCGCTCAAGACCTCGTTGCTCACTCTGATCGGTCGGGGCGATGTCTAGCCAGCCGCTGGTCTTCGGGATTCTCAACGTGACGCCCGATTCGTTCAGTGACGGCGGCTTGTGGGAAACCCCCGATCGCGCGGTCGAACACGCACGCGCGATGGTCGCGGCTGGCGCAGATGTCATTGACGTCGGTGGGGAATCGACCCGTCCGGGCGCAACACCCATCGACGCCGACGAGGAAGCACGCCGCGTCCTTCCCGTGGTCCGCGCGCTGACCGACGACGGGATTGTCGTCTCGATTGACACCATGCGCGCGTCGACCGCGGTTTCCGCCGTCGGACTGGGCGCCACCTATGTCAACGATGTGTCGGGCGGATTGTTCGACCCCGAGATGGTCACCGCCGTGACGCACTCGCCCGCGGTGTACATCGCGATGCACTGGCGCGGGGATAGCACGGTGATGGAGGACCGCGCGGTTTATGACGACGTCACGCGTGATGTCATGTCAGAACTGCAGGAACGGGTCGAACGCATCATGGACGCCGGGCTCGAACCGACTCGACTGTGGCTCGACCCGGGACTCGGATTCGCCAAGAACCCCGATCACAACTGGGAACTCTTGCGGAACTTGGAAACCCTCGTCGAACTGGGATACCCCGTCATGGTCGGTGCATCGCGCAAACGATTCCTTGCGCAATTCGGCGAAAAGCCCGCCGACCGCGACGAAGCCACCGCCGCGATATCACTTCTCGCCGCCGAAGCAGGTGCCGCCGCCGTTCGCGTGCACGACGTCGGTCGGACTGCCCGCGCCTTCGCTGTTCGTTCCGCCTGGCAGGGGGACGGCCGATGACCGACGAAATTCGCCTTCGCGGGCTGCGCGCCTTCGCCCATCACGGTGTCTTCGCTCACGAGCGCGAAAACGGCCAGGAATTCATCGTCGACGTCGACGTTCGAATCCCGCTGGGGAACCTCGCCGACGACATCGACAAGACCATCCACTACGGCACTCTTGCCGAAGCAATCGTCGCCGCAGTCGAAACCGACCCCGTTGACCTCATCGAAACGGTGGCGGAACGTGTCGCCTCGGTCGTGCTCAACGCCGGAGCCGATTCGGTGCGCGTCGAAGTCCATAAACCGTCCGCCCCCATCACCGTTCCGTTCGACGACGTGTCGGTTGTCATCGAGAGGGCGAAGCGATGACTCGGGCCGTCATTGCGCTGGGTGCCAACCTGGGCGACCGCGAAGAGACCCTCGCTGCTGCCGTCGCCGACCTCAACGCGATCGCTGGCGTCACGGTCATCGCCGAATCGCCTCTCGTGTCGACCGTCGCGGTGACCGAATCCGGACCGGACGACACCCACCCCGCTTACTTGAACGGTGTCGTCATCGTCGAGACGGACATCTCGGCGCACACGCTTCTCGCAATGCTGCACGACATCGAATTGCGCCACGGCCGTGTACGCGCCGAGCGATGGGGGGATCGCACGCTCGACCTCGATCTCATCGTCTATGGCGACCTGATCGAGAACGGCAACCTCGTCGTTCCTCACCCGCGTGCACACGAACGCCGATTCGTGCTGGACCCGTGGTTGGCCATCGACCCCGATGCCGTCATCCCCGGCCGCGGTTTCGTCCGTGACCTGGCGGGGGTGCTCTCGTGAAGCGCACCAACCCGCTCGTCCTCGTCGGTCTGACCCCGTTCGGTTTCGCCGTTGGCTTCTTCGCCGATTGGGCACTGGTCGTCCGCGGCTTTTCGGCAATCCGCGTCCCGTGGTCGCTTGTCTTGACCACACTGGTCCTCACGGGAATCGTCATCGTGCTCGGCGCGCGCGTTCGCTGGGCCACCCAGCCGAAACCTGGTCGTCGAATCGACGCGACGCTCGCGATTCAGATTCTCACTCTCGCCAAGGCATCCTCAGTAGGCGGCGCGTTGATGTTCGGTGGTGTCGCCGGCATTCTCGCCTACACGCTGACCCGTCCCGTCGTCTCGGCCGAACTTGTCCCCAGCGCCGTCGGCGGGCTGATTGCATCACTCGTACTGGTCATCGGGGCGCTTATCGCCGAACGCCTCTGTCGCATCCCACCCGACACCACCGAGGGGGAACCCGCATGATGACTCCCGATCGCCTCGACGTCGGACTCGTCGGCCGAGCCCGCGAAATCCCGGTGCTGGGTCTTGCCCTCGCCGGCGCCGGACACATCCCGTGGTTCATGACCGACCCCGAACCCGAATATCGCGAGCGCGTTCTTGCGCAGTTGCGTGGCGTCACCATTCGTCCTGCCGACGAGGTCGTCCAGGGCAGTGACCTGGTCATCATCGCGCCGGGCGAAGGAGAGACCGTCGAGTCGCTAGTGGCGGACGTCGCCGACGGCTGGAAGGCCGGGCAGATTGTCTTCCACACCGACCCCGCTTTGGGTGTCGAGGTGCTCGCGGTCGCCCGCGCCGCCGGTGCGATTCCTCTCGCGATTCACCCCATCCTGCATTTCACGGGAACATCGCTCGACGTTCAGCGACTCAAGGACGCCTATTTTGCGGTGACGGCCCCCGCGACCGTCATGCCCATCGCCCAGGCGCTCGTCGTTGAGATGGGCGGGGAACCGATCGTCATTAACGAGGCGGATCGACCCGCCTTCGCCGAGGTCGTCGACACCGTCGCCACCTTCTCGCGCGCCATCATTGACCAGTCGACCTTCCGCCTGTCCGAAATCGGGGTCGACCGCCCGGGTGAAGTGCTTCGTGCACTTGCCCATTCGGCGGTCGATGAGTCGCTTCGTCGCTCGGCCGATGGCGCGATTGATCCGGTCGAGGCCTGGCTGGACGACTCCACCGAGGACGATGACTAAAGCACTCGTCCCCACGATGGGAGCCCTTCACGCCGGTCATCTCGCTCTCGTTGATCGCGCCCACGAACTGGCGGACGAGGTCGTGGTCTCGATTTTCGTCAATCCGACGCAGTTCGGGGCGAACGAGGACTTCGATCGCTATCCGCGCACGCTCCCCGCTGACCGTGAACTACTCGCCGGCCGGGCCGAAGTTTTCGCCCCGACGGTTGAGGATGTGTATCCCCCCGACAACTCAACGCCCGTGATCTCGGCGGGTCCGATGGGCGAGATGTGGGAGGGCGCAAGTCGCCCGCGGCACTTCGACGGCGTTCTCACCGTGGTGAATCGACTCTTCGAGCTGGTTCGGCCAGATGTTGCGGTGTTCGGTGAGAAGGATTGGCAGCAGCTCGCGCTCATCCGCGCGATGGCAGCCGAACGTCAACCAGACATTCAGATTGTTGGAGTCCCCACTGTTCGTGATGCCGACGGTCTCGCGCTCTCGTCCCGCAACCGGTACCTGTCACCTTCCGAGCGCGAAACCGCGGCGCTCATCCCCGTGGTCTTGCGTGACATTGCCGCCTCCGGCGGAACGGACGAATCACTCGTTCGAGCCGCAGCAAAACTTGACCAAGCGGGAATCGTCCTCGATTATCTCGACGTGGTCGATCCGGTCACTCTTGAGCCGGTCCGAGGGGCCGGTCCCGCCTGTGCAATCATCGCGGCCCGCGTCGGCACCACCCGTCTCATCGACAACTTGTCCTTGGAGCACGTTCGGCTAAGGTGTGAGAATGTCACGTCTAAGTGATGCTCAACTATTGCGGGCCCTGCGCCCTAAATTCTTAACGCCCGAACTGTTAGCGGCCGCGTATTTTGCGAACCTCTTTGAACTCGGGACGCTCGTAGATTTTGCCTGTGAGCTGGCCATTGACGAATCGAAGCCGCGCAAGCAGTTCGAGCCTCTCGGCCTCACTCTGCCGGGCGGGTTCCAGGATAAACGAGTCGAACTTCAACTTGAGGGCGAAACAATCATCGCGCGTAATGTGAAGGTCCGTGACGTTGTGGTAGCGATTTGGGCCGCTCAAAAGATAAACGAGAAGTCGTCCGTTCGTCTAGCCAGTGTCGAATCGGATCTTCACGATGAATTCGCAGAAATCGGTGGTTACCACTCCGACTGGGATTTTCCGACCATCAACGTTCCAAAACGAGAGATTTCGTCCCGAGTGCTCAAAGGGCAGGAGGCCTTCTGCTTCGGTGAGTACTTCAGGTTGTTTTTCAACGATTCCACGGCAGACGCTTTGGCCCGCGGGGTGCATAAATTGCATGGTGGTCAGGGCCTAACGTCAAACGACATTAGACAGTTTGGAAATCTTGCGATTTTCGTTCGGTCGCTCGAAACTATGAGTGGAATCGCTTTGAATACCGCGGTAGTGGGGGAATTGCCAGCGGAAATATCTCGAGGAGTTCCCTGTATTGTGTTCTCGCTCACACCACAATTTAAGTCGGCTACGCAAATCAACTTGATCGTCCGGAAAGGCCGGATAGTCGACGCAACTAATCCGTTTGGTGGCCATTTTCAAGATTGGTATCCCGATCGAATAGAACAATTGGCACAAGACGAAATCGTCCCCCCCGAATTTGATGCCCAAGAGCGCGAAATTTGGGCTATGTGCGTGAACATCGTCATGCGTGGTGTAATCAAATGTCGTCGCCCGCGATGGCCGACGTTCTCGAGAATCAGCACCATTAACGGGACGACCCGCTTTGACAATGGTGGACGACGTGTGATTCCGAGCCCGGGCGAAGGCCAATTCAAGGTGGTGAAGAGATGGCCAGGGTGGTCGGAGACGTGGATTCAAATGCAACGAGAGCACCGTATTCGATTGGACAAGCTGAAACGGTAACCTTGAGGAGTTGCCTGAAGGAGCCCGAATGACTGACGAGACAGAACTGTCCGCCGACGAAATCGTCGAGCAGAAGGCCGTTCGCCTCGCCAAGCGCGACCGACTGAACGCCGAGGGCGAGGCGTACCCCGTCGCCGTCCCCATCACGACGTCGATCGCAGCGGTTCGCGCCGAACACACCGGCCTCGACGCAGATGTGGCCACTGGCGTCACCGTCGGACTTGCTGGCCGAATCGTCCACTCGCGAAACACGGGCAAGCTGTGCTTCGCCGCGCTGCAGTCGGGCGACGGTGAGCGCATCCAAGCGATGCTGTCCCTTGACCAGGTGGGCGAGGAATCGCTGGAACGCTGGAAGGACCTCGTCGACCTCGGCGATCACGTCTTCGTATCGGGCGAAGTCATCACCTCCAAGCGCGGCGAGTTGTCGATCCTCGTCTCGACCTGGCAGATGGCCGCCAAGGCACTGCTTCCTCTGCCGAACCTGCACAGCGAACTGAACGAAGAGACGCGCGTTCGCCAGCGCTACCTCGACCTCATCGTCCGTGACCAGGCCCGCGCCAATGTCGTCACCCGCGCCACCGCAATGGCGTCCCTGCGCGAAACGTTCCGCACCCACGACTTCCTCGAAGTCGAAACCCCCATGCTGCAGACCCTGCACGGTGGCGCGGCGGCCCGCCCGTTCGTCACCCGCTCGAACGCGTTCGACATGGACCTGTACCTGCGCATCGCCCCCGAACTCTTCCTCAAGCGCGCCGTTGTCGGTGGGCTCGACCGCGTGTTCGAGATCAACCGCAACTTCCGCAACGAAGGCGCCGACTCGACTCACAGCCCAGAATTCGCGATGCTCGAGTCGTACCAGGCGTACGGCGACTACAACTCGATCGCCGACCTGACCCAGGAACTCATCCAGAACGCGGCCCTCGCCGTTTCCGGTTCACACCAGGTGACGTGGAACGACGGAACCATCTACGACTTGGGCGGCAATTGGGATCGCATCAGCCTGTTCGGTTCGCTGTCGACCGCGGTCGGAACCGAGATCACGCCGGAGACCCCCATCGCGGTTCTCGAGAAGATGATCAAGGCCGTCGACATCGAGGTCAAGCATCCGACCCACGGCAAGCTCGTCGAGGAACTGTGGGAACACCACGTGAAGCCGGGACTCACCGCGCCGACGTTCGTCATGGACTTCCCGCTGGACACCAGCCCGTTGACGCGCGAACACCGCAGCATCCCCGGAGTTGTCGAGAAGTGGGACCTGTACGTCCGCGGATTCGAACTTGCCACCGGATATTCCGAATTGGTCGACCCCGTCATCCAGCGCGAACGTTTCGTCGAACAGGCGAAGTTGGCTGGCCGCGGTGACGACGAGGCCATGCCGCTCGATGAAGACTTCCTGCGTGCGCTGGAACACGGCATGCCCCCGAGCGGCGGAATGGGGATGGGCATCGACCGACTCCTCATGGCGCTGACCGGTCTCGGCATCCGCGAAACCATCCTCTTCCCGCTCGTCAAGTAACGCGAAGTACACTGAACCCGTGATCACAGACTTCTGGGCCAACGCGGTGTTTTCCGTCACCCCGACGGTCATCATCGGACTCATCTTCTGGTTCGTCATGCGCGCGATCCTTCGTGCCGACCGCACCGAACGCAGCGAACTCGACAAGTACGAGCGCGAAGAGCGTGCCCGCCGCGGTCTGAACCCCAAGGACTAGTTAGGCGCGTTCCTCGGGAACGGCGATCTTCCACAGCAACTTGGTGGGAACGAATGTCGTCAACCACACCGCCGAATCGGGGCTGGTGCGACCGACGGGATTCGGCAGTGCCTTCGTCTCGATCTCGAACAAGGCGACGTCTGCGCCGCGGCGCTTGCCGACACGAACAGCCTGCATCGGGTCCTCGGAAAGGTGAACGAACAGGCGCTTCTGAGGCAACAGGCCTTCGCGGCGGTCCAGAATCGCGTCGAGGTTGTATTCCGGAGTCGCGTGATACAGGTACTTCGGCGCACGGTCGGTGTCGATCAACTCGATCTCGATACCCGGTTGGCTGTGGCCATAGAACGCACGAGCCTTCGTGCCGTCAATCGACAATTCGAAGCGGTCGTTTCCGCCAGGTCCGACCTCGCGAAGGACGTCCTCGACCGTCACCTCGATGCTGTCCTTAGCCAGACGGGCGACGATATCGTCGAGCGATAGCCACCCCACCGAGTCGATCGGAACGTCGTCGGCGTGACGCAGGATGAAGGCGATGGCGCCGCCGAGACGGTGGGCATTGTTGCGGGACATTCTTCGATCGTACGGTGAAGGGCGGCCAACGGCTGGCGCACAAGGCTTTTGCCGATAGCGAAAACCCCGAAATCGCGGTGCGACGGGGTTTACCGTTGAAACATCGCGAGACCTCTCGCAAAGGAGACTGCAATGTTTGAACGATTTACGGACCGCGCTCGTCGCGTCGTTGTGCTTGCCCAGGAAGAAGCCAAAGGCCTCAACCACAACTACATCGGCACCGAACACATCCTTCTCGGACTGATCAAAGAGGGTGACGGCATCGCCGCGAAGGCGCTCGCCGAGCTCAACATCTCGATCGACAACGTCCGTGAACAGGTTCAGGAGATCATCGGTCAGGGCCAGCAGGCGCCTTCCGGCCACATCCCGTTCACGCCTCGCGCCAAGAAGGTTCTGGAACTCAGCCTGCGCGAAGCGCTTCAGTTGGGTCATAACTACATCGGCACCGAACACATTCTTCTGGGTCTGATCCGCGAAGGCGAAGGCGTTGCCGCGACCGTTCTCGTCAAGCTCGGCGCTGACCTGACCCGCGTTCGCCAGACCGTCATCCAGTTGCTGTCCGGTTACCAGGGCGGCAAGGAATCGGCGACCGTTGGCGGTACCGAATCGTCCAGCGACGTCAAGGGCTCGCAGGTGCTCGACCAGTTTGGTCGCAACCTGACCCAGGCCGCTCGGGACGGAAAGCTTGACCCGGTCATCGGGCGCGAAAAGGAAATGGAACGCGTCATGCAGATCCTTTCCCGTCGCACCAAGAACAACCCCGTCCTCGTGGGTGAACCGGGTGTCGGAAAGACCGCGGTCGTCGAAGGGCTGGCCCAGGCAATCGTCAAGGGTGAAGTTCCCGAGACCATCAAGGACAAGCAGCTGTACACGCTGGACCTGGGTTCGCTGATTGCCGGAAGCCGTTACCGCGGTGACTTCGAAGAGCGTCTCAAGAAGGTCATCAAGGAAATCCGCAACCGCGGCGACATCATCGTCTTCATCGACGAGATCCACGCCCTCGTTGGCGCGGGTGCCGCCGAAGGTGCGGTCGACGCAGCCAGCATCCTCAAGCCCATGCTTGCCCGCGGTGAACTGCAGACCATCGGTGCGACGACCCTCGACGAGTACCGCAAGTACTTCGAGAAGGACGCGGCACTGGAACGACGCTTCCAGCCCGTGACCGTCAACCAGCCGTCGGTTGCACACACCATCAACATCCTCAAGGGACTTCGCGACCGCTACGAAGCGTTCCACAAGGTGTCGATCACGGACGACGCAATCGTCGCCGCCGCGACCCTCGCCGACCGCTACGTGCAGGACCGCTTCCTGCCGGACAAGGCAATCGACCTCATCGACGAGGCCGGTGCGCGTCTGCGCCTGTCGATCCTGTCGTCCCCGCCGGAACTTCGTGACTTCGACGACAAGATCGCCGAAGTTCGCGCGAAGAAGGAAAGCGCGATCGAGGAACAGGACTACGAAAAGGCAGCCCAGTTCCGCGACGAAGAGAAGAAGCTTCTGGGCGAACGCCTGCGTCTCGAAAAGGAATGGCGCAAGGGCGAAAAGGGCGAGACCGGAAAGGTCGATGAGGGAATCATCGCCGAGGTCCTCGCACAGGCAACCGGAATCCCCGTCTTCAAGCTGACCGAAGAGGAAAGCGCACGCCTTCTCATGATGGAGAAGTCGCTGCACCAGCGCGTCATCGGCCAGGAAGAGGCGATCTCAGTCCTGTCCAAGACGATCCGTCGCACGCGTGCCGGACTCAAGGACCCCAAGCGCCCCAGCGGTTCGTTCATCTTCGCCGGTCCGACCGGTGTCGGTAAGACCGAACTCGCCAAGGCTCTCGCAGAGTTCCTGTTCGACGACGAGGACGCACTCATCTCGCTCGACATGTCCGAATACGGCGAGAAGCACACCGCATCGCGCCTGTTCGGCGCCCCTCCCGGGTACGTCGGGTTCGAAGAGGGTGGCCAGCTCACCGAGCGCGTTCGTCGCAAGCCGTTCTCGGTCGTCCTGTTCGACGAAATCGAAAAGGCTCACCCGGACATCTTCAACTCATTGCTCCAGGTCCTCGAAGAAGGTCGCCTGACCGACGGTCAGGGTCGCATGATCGACTTCAAGAACACGGTCATCATCATGACGACGAACCTCGGAACGAAGGACATCACCGGTGGCCCGGTCGGCTTCACGCTGGAAGGCAACGCCGACCAGTCGTACAAGGCGATGCGCGCCAAGGTCGTCGAGGAACTGAAGAAGCACTTCAAGCCCGAATTCCTCAACCGTGTCGACGAGACGATCGTCTTCCCGCAGCTGTCGCAGGACGAACTCTTGCAGATTGTGGACCTGTTCGTCCGCCGTCTGCGCGAGCGCATGCTCGACCGAGACATGACTCTCGACGTCACCGACGCCGCTCGTCGCCAGTTGCTCACGATCGGATGGGACCCGATGCTCGGTGCCCGCCCGTTGCGTCGCGCAATCCAGCACGAGGTCGAGGACATGTTGTCCGAACGCATCCTGCACGGCGAACTGCAGTCGGGAAGTCACGTTCTCGTCGACTTCGACGGCGAAGAGTTCACGGCAACGACCACGGGCAAGCTCGAACTGCCCGAGGTCGTCATCGAGGACGCTCCGGTTGCCGGCTCGTCAGAGCCCGAGGCCGATTCGGCCCCGCCCGCACCGGCCGAGTAGTCGCGCCTAGAATGGCGGAATGACCATCACGGTTCGTCCCGCTCGCACGGACGATGTCACCTCGATTGAGGCGCTCATCGAGCCGTTCGTCCGCCAGCGCATTCTGCTGGGCAAGGACCCCGTCGTTCTCTACGAAGCGATCCAGCAGTTCGTGGTCGCCGAAGTAGACGGCCAAGTGGTCGGGTGTGGCGCGCTGCACGTGATGTGGCGCGACCTCGGAGAGATTCGCACGGTCGCCGTCGCTGAGTCCCACCGCGGACACGGTGTCGGCGCAGCGGTGGTCGCGGCACTCGAATCCAACGCCCGTGAGCTGGGTCTCACCCGCCTCTTCTGCCTGACATTCGAAACCGGATTCTTCGGCGCCCGTGGCTACGACGAAATCGGCGAAGTGGGCAAGGATTCGACCGCTCTGGTCACTCCCGATGTGTATGCGGAACTCGTTCGATCGCCTGACGAGGGAATCGCGGAATTCCTCGACCTCGCGCGCGTTAAGCCCAACACTCTTGGCAACACTCGAATGCTCAAGTCCCTCTAGTCGGCGCGCCACACGGGGGTTGTCGAACCCCCGCCGTAACCTGCTGATATGTCATGGATTGTGGATCCCCGAGGGCCACTGCCCGCGCGCGTGTATCAAATTCGCCGGCTGATTGCCGTGTTGGTTCTCATCGGTGCCGTTGTCGGCATCGGCGGAGTCCTCTCCGCGGTGACGGGCGGAAGCACCGCGAAGCCTCAAGCGACCGCGACCGAGGGCGCGGCCACTGTCGCCGCTTGTGACCCCACCGCGGTGGTCATCGCCGCGAACACGGACCACGACACTTACGCCGAGGCCGAGCTTCCCAAGTTGTCGATGACGATCACGAACACCAGCGACGTTGCCTGCACGATCGAGGTCGGCACGGACAAGCAGAAGTACATCATCACCAGCGGGTCGGACACGATCTGGGATTCGACCGTCTGCCAGGCGTCGACGGAACCGTTCGTCCAGGAGTTCGCCGCGGGTGAAGCCATCACGACGAACACGTTCGAGTGGGGTCGTGCACGGTCGGACAACTGCGACAACGGCACTCCCGCGGTCGGTGGCGGGGCCTCGTATCAACTGTCGGTAAAGCTCGGCGACGTCGTCTCGGCCGAGTCGCGCCAGTTCATGTTGTACTAACCCAAACTCCACGGAATAAACCGTTCAACCCAGGAATTGGGGTATTCGGAGCGTTGTTGACGTCCTCTGAATCGGGCCCGGCCGGACCATTCTGACGACACAATTCGCCGTCGGCGAATGACTCGACAATTAATCGAAATCGACCGCGTGTCGGTTCGTTTGGTGTCGGTGCTTGGTGGCAAAGTGGCACTTCCCCGCACCGTCGAAATCGGTAATGACGCCCCTCCAGACGATGTTTCACAGTCCTTTCTGAGAGGAGAAATCATGCACCACAATTTCGGTCTTTCCCCCTTCCCACTGACGGCGCGACGGCCGTCCTCGACCAACAAGCGACCGGTCGCAACGACCTCGACTTCGACTTCGCGTGCCGCTACCGCGGAGCCCGTCGTCGCCGGTGACGTGTCTAGCATCGACGAATCAACAGGAGGCGACCAGTGAGCTTTGACCCTTTCGAGCACCACCACCACGATGACGACGAACCCAACGAGAACGAACTCTGGGAACTCGTCTCGACCGGCACGGGTGCGATTCGTACCAACGCGATGATCACGCTTGCCCAGCGAATGTATGGCGAGAACAAGTACTCGGACGCCGCGAGCATGCAGGAGCGCCTCGCGGACGTCTTCCTCGAGGACGACAACGCCGACGATGCGCTCATTGCACTGGCCCGTGCAACGGGCGCGTGGATGGAAGCAGAGGAGTGGGACAACATCGAAGAGGTCGCAGTCCGTGCGGCGGCCCTCGAGGACAAGGCGTTCAGCGCTGAGGCCTGGCGTGATTACTATTCCTCGTATGCCTGGGCTGCACACCAGCGTCGCGCAGCAGTGGTCGCTCTCGAGTACATCGATCGTGCGCTCAGCTATGCGGACGAGATGGATTCCGACTTCAACCGCGCCCAGCTGTTGTGGCAGAAGGGCAGCATCGTTGCGACCTTTGGACGCGCGCGTGAAGCACTCACGATTCTCGAGCGCGCGCTCTTCCACGCCCGTGCGGCGACCACCATCCCGCTCATCGTCGACATCCTCGCCGAAATGGCGCTTCTCCAGATTCAGTTGTTGAACCCTCAGCACGCGATCACCTCCGCTGAAGAGGCCCAGACGCTCATGGTTGACACCTTCGCGTGGCCGGGGCTCCGTCAGCGCGTCGGGTATGCCCTGGGCAGCTCCTATCTCGCCGCCGGTCGGTTTGCAGAAGCGGTCGTGGAGTTCGAGAGCATGGTCGGCCAGTTGCCGAACTATCTCAAGATCCGCGCGATGATTCGCCTGTCCGAGTGCGATCTGGGCAAGTCAGAGTCGTGGGAGTCGCGCGCCTACATCCTCGCCCGCAACACGAACACGTGGGACCTGTTGAACCACCTCGAAATCAACCGAGCGATGAAGACACCGGCGATGCTGGCGATTCCGGTCCTTGACACCGTGGTCTCTCGCGCCGAGGAATACGACGACGATGTGACCCGGGACGCGGCTCGCTTGGTGCTCGCGCGAAAGTACATGGAACTCGGCGACTTTGCCGGAGCCATGGATGTTCTCTCGCGGATCTCGGCAGCGAATTTCGGTGACGACATGATCAAGGTCATCACCTATCTGGTTCTTCGCGTGGACGCCCTGATCGAAACGGGCGATCTCGTCGAGGCTCGGGCGATAGCGACGACGCTCACGCGTCTGGACCCGCGCCCCGAGTTCGTGTCGGGCATTGCCGAGGGTTTCTGGCAGTTGTCGCTGATCGAAAACCAGACCAACGGGCAGTCGCTGGAGTGGGAGCGCCTTGCTCACGCCAGCATCGCCCACCTCGCCCGAGTCGGCGAGTACGAATTGTTGGCTAAGCGAGCAGACCTGTTGCGCGTCAACATCGCAGAGGCCGGGCTGAAGTTTCGCCAGTCGATTGACTCCGTCGACGCCTTGCTCGAGGACATTCGACGCGAGTCGGGGTCGTTCGGCGAAGCCGCAGCCTAGAAGCCGGGTTTCGCCGGGTCAGCCGACGCGCTGGCCTGGCGAACCGCCTCGGCGAGGGTCTTTGCCGTGTGATCGAGCACGGTCGAATATCCCAGACGGGTGGCTTCTGTTGCGCGCTGTTGGTGCGCGGTCACGGCACGGATGTCACCAGCGAGACTGATCTCGCCCGTCGCGACGAGTGTCGCGGGCAACGCGATGTCCCGGGCGGCGCTGGCCAGTGCGAGGGCAATCGCCAGATCGGCTCCTGGTTCGGTGACGCGGATTCCCCCGACGGTCGATACGTAAACGTCCGCTGAGGACAGCGGGATACGTGCACGACGTTCAAGAACGGCAAGCAGCATCGCGACGCGTGACGAGTCGACGCCGTTGGTGACGCGACGCGGTTGAGGCGCGTTGGTGGGGACAATCAGCGCCTGAATCTCGACAGGGATGGCTCGGCGGCCCTCCATCGCGATCGTTGCGCAGGTTCCGCTGACCGGCGTTCCCGAATTCGATCGGAACAGCGCCGACGGGTCGGGAACTTCCTGAATTCCAGTGCCCACCATCTCAAAGCAGCCGACCTCATCGGTCGGGCCAAATCGATTCTTCAGTGCGCGCACGAATCGAAGCGCCGTCTGGCGGTCGCCTTCGAACTGGACGACGATATCAACGAGGTGCTCCAGCAAGCGCGGGCCGGCAATCGTTCCGTCCTTGGTGACGTGCCCAACCAGGATGACGGGAAGACCGCGTTCCTTGGCAAGTCGAACCAAGGTAGCCGCGACTTCCTTAACCTGGGCGACACCACCGGCAAGCCCGTCGATGGTGTCCGATGCTACGGTCTGGACCGAGTCCACAATGACGAGCGATGGCTGAACCTGGTCAATGTGTCCCAGAACGGTTCCCAGGTCGGTTTCAGCCGCAAGGTAGAGCGAATCGACGAGAGTTCCCGTGCGCCCAGCGCGCAGACGCACTTGCCCGACCGATTCCTCGGCGCTGACGTACAGAACACGTTCACCGTTGCGGGCAACGCGACCGGCGACGTCAAGAAGAAGGGTTGACTTTCCCACACCGGGTTCACCCGACACCAGAATTGCGGCGCCCGGAACAATTCCTCCGCCCAGAACGCGATCAAATTCCGCGATTCCCGTCGGGCGGTGTTCCGCATCATCGACGGTTACTTCTGTGATCGGAATCGCGACGCGCGCCTCGGGGACTCGGCTGGCGCTCGTCCGGCCACCCGTCGGCTCGGCGCCGACCTCGCGGACGGTGTCCCACTGTTGGCACTCGCCACAACGACCGACCCATTTCGTGGTCGTCCAGCCGCATTCGGAACAGCGGAACGAGGAAGTTGTGCGGGCCATTTCTCCAGCGTAGGCGAGAGCGCCGACACAGCCCCCGTTTTCACGCACACTGTTTGGCGTGTAAACTTTTCCACGGTGCCGTGTCCGAGCGGCCGAAGGAGCAT
>JACCDN010059706.1_pt1 | contig 20337 bp, 19 predicted proteins | sample 7441691 | NCBI WGS metagenome assembly JACCDN01 (sample SAMN15323439, study PRJNA562643) | freshwater metagenome | isolation source: river surface water | place: USA:Blue River Watershed | collected 2017-08-16 | reverse complement strand
CCAGGCTGGCCTCCGTTGCGGTGAAAGTGATGGAGACGCTTGGCGCCAGACGGACGTACGAAGCGGGACCAAGGGCTTCTCCATTGAGGCTTAGCTGGCCGCGCACCACGAGGATCTCGAGCAGTTTGGCGCCGTCATGCGTCAGGGGCTCGCCGGTCTTGAGCGAGCGAAGGGTGATGCGGCTCTCCGCCGGGACGACCCGCTGCTCCAGCGCTCGTTCTCCCGTCAGGCCTGCATGCAGGTCGGTGGCATCGACGACGATGCGGAGGGAGTGGTCGGCGTGGAGGGTCATGAGAAAATCGCAGGAGTGAATTCAGTCGGCGAGCGCCTTGCGCCATTCGGCGATTTCGCTGACCAGGCCGTAGGTCCGTAGGCCGGCTTCGATCTCCGCGGGCGTGGGTTCGGTCACCTCATGCTTGGGGTCTCCGGCCAGGTCGGGTCGCACGTGACGCGTGACGGCCCAGGCGGCCCAGGCGCGCCACTTCTTGAGCTCGGCCCGTTCGCCGCGCACGCGGTCGGCGAGGTGCTGATAATGCACGCGGGCGTTGCCGGTGAATTGGTCGCTGGGCTGCCGCACCATCCAGCCGATGGCGCGGTAAGGCATGGCATATTCGGTCAGCGCGACGTCGCCTTCGGGTACGTCGCAATAGAGGGCGCGGTACAAGGCGAGCAGCGCGCGGGCCGGGAGGTCATCCAGCCAGAGCTGTTGGCCATATTCGAGACACAGACGATAGAGCTCCGGCCCTTGGTTGTCCCGCAGGGCGTTGAGGTCGCGCCAGGTCAGGGGGCGACCGCAGGACGGCAGGAAAGGGCAGGGAGTGGGCACGCGGCTCAGGGCTTGGCGTACGGATTGGTCTGCTTCTCCACGCCGACCGAGGTCTGGCCGCCGTGTCCCGGCAGGAGTACGACGTCGTCCGGCAAGGTGTAGATGCGGGCGCGGATCGAGGCCAGGAGCTGGTTCCAGTCGCCGTTCGGGAGGTCGGTCCGACCGACAGAGCCTTTGAAGATGGCGTCGCCGGTGAAGGCGATCTTCTGGTCGGCGGCGTAGAAGAGGATGCTGCCTGGGCAGTGGCCGGGGACGTGGCGGATCTCGAACTTGAAGCCGCAGGCTTCGACGACGTCGCCGTCGTCCACCCAGCGGTCGACCTTCACCGAGCGGAAGTCGTCGTCGGAGAGCGACGGGATCATCGACTGGTAGCGGTTACGATAAGCCTCGATGTTCTCGATGAGCTGCTGGTCGTCCTTGTGCGCGATCACCTTGGCGCCGGCTTTGGCGAAGTGGTGGCCGTCGCACATGTGGTCCCAATGGCCGTGCGTGATGAGCAGGTGCGTCAGGTTGAGGCCTTGCTTCTTGATCTCCGCGAGCAGGAGCGGGCCGGCGTCCTTGGGGGCGTCGACGACGCAGCAGTCCTTGCCGTTCTCGGCGACGACGAGGTACGCATTGGTTTCGAAAGGCCCCAGGGGGGCGGCGGCGATCTTCATGAAATCAGGCTCCAAAGGCTTGGCGCATGGCGGCCTCGACGTGGTCGGGCGGGCGCACGGCCTTGAATTCGCGGTTCACGAAGGCGTGGACCGTGAAGCCTTCGACGAGCAGTTCGCCGTCGCGCTCGACCCGGTAGGTCAGCTTGAGGCGCGCCTTGGGCTTTTCGGCCAAGGTCACGGTGATGCGCACGCGGTCGTCGAATCGGGAAGGGCGGTGGTAGGTCAGGCCGGTCTCGAGGACGGGGAGCAGGAAACCCTGCTGTTCGAGTTCGCGGTAGGGGGTGCCGAGCTGATCGAGCAGGGCGACGCGCGCCATCTCGAACCAAGGCAGGTAGTTGCCGTGGTAGGTGACGCCCATCGCATCGGTCTCGGCGAAGCGGACGCGGGTCTCGACGGTGGCCTGAAGCATGGCCTTGTTCTGGCGTCCGGCGGCGATTTTCCAACGCCAAACGCACCGCCGGAGGCTTGTCCTTGCCCCGGGCGGGTTCCTCGGCTGAAGTCTCGGCATGGGTCAGCGCGAACGTTTCGTCATCTTCCTGGTCGGCGCCTTGCTCGGCATCGTCCTCCTGCTCGGCGGGAAGTCCTGCGGCAGCGAGAAGAAGAACCAGCTCCGGATGGTCCGCTCTTCGCTGAGCATGGCTCCGATGATGTATGACTACGCCGTGACCAAGAAGGGCTTCTACGGGAAGTATGTGCTCTTCGAACAGGTCGCCGAGAAGCAGGGTGGTGGCAAGGTCCGCACGCTCGTCACCGGCGGCACGCGCCGCTACTCGCCGGAAGGCAAGGAACTCCCCGAGGAGCACATCCTGATCAAGGAGACCTACGCTGCGGGCGTCGCCCTCGCCGAGCCGGGTCCCGTGGAGTCCTATGAATTCACTTTCGCCGACCGTATCGCGATCAAGCTCAAGCCCGGCCGTCAGGCGGCCGAGGTGAAGGTCGCGTCCGGCGACGTCGCCGCCGCTTGGGCGGGCCACGAAGAGGTCCTCCTTCGTCTCGATGCCTGGCGTAAATTGCCCGGCGGAGCCCCCTGGGGTAAGCTCGAAGCACTGGTGCAGGAATTGAAGTCCCACCCCGCTGTCGCCGAGGCCCATCTGGTCCGGATCGACTGGCAGGCCGAAGCCGAACTCATCAAGGCCAACTCGCCCAAATGAGCACGACGCTGCAGCGCGAAGGAGGTCTGACCGTAGCGCTCAGCTTGGCGGTCAATGTGGTCATGGCCGGCGCTAAGCTCAGCGTGGGCTTCATCGCTTCTTCGCAGGCGCTCGTCGCCGACGGCATCCACTCGCTCGTCGATATCGCCAGCGACATCGCCGCGATCATCGGCCTGAAGTTCGCCCACCTGCCGAAGGATGACGATCATCCTTACGGCCATCACCGTTTCTCGACCCTGGCGACGATGCTCATCTCGTCGCTGGTGCTGCTCTTCTGCGTCGGTCTGGCCTGGCAGTCGCTTGCCGCACTCGTGAGCGGCGCGGAAACCTCTCCTCCTGGCATCGCCGCCGCTTGGGTCGCCGGCGCGGCGCTTCTTATCAAGGAAGGTTTTTATCAGTATGCCCGCCGTCAGGCTGAGCGCCTTGGTTCCCGCCTGCTCATGGCGAACGCCACCGATCATCGCGCCGACGCCGTGGCTTCGCTCCTGGCGCTCGTCGCGGTCGTCGTCGCCAACGTCAATCCCGAATGGCAGGCCCTCGATAAGGTCGTCGGTCTCGTGCTGGCCGGCTGGCTGGGCGCCGAAGGCATCAAGCTCTTCAAGGGCGCCTGTGACGACCTGCTGGATACCGCCCCGGCGGAACACGTCCTGCACGACCTGAGCGAGCACATCCTGGCCGCCCCGGGCGCCAAGGGTTTCCACGCCTTCCGCGCCCGCCGCCTGGGCGACCGCTTCGAGGTCGATTTCCACCTGCAGGTGGCCGAGACGGCCACCGTCGCCGAAGGGCACGCCATCGCCGGCCGGATCAAGGCCGACATCCTGCGTTCCCATCCCGAAGTCGTCTCGGTCCTCGTCCACGTCGAGCCCGACGCCCCGGAGCACCGCAAGCAGGACGGGCACCACGGTTTCGGCTCCTGAGCGGGGTTGCCTTCCCCGGGCGGACGGCTTGGATGGGCGCATGAGCCTGCCCCGCCTCATCGTCGCGTTCTGCGCCACGATCCTATCCCTGCACGCCGCCCCGGCGCCCAACGTCGTGTTCATCTTCGCCGACGACCAGCGGGCCGATACCATCGCGGCCCTAGGCAATCCGGTCATCAAGACGCCGAACCTCGATCGCCTCGTGAAGCGCGGCGTGGCGTTCAACCGGGCTTACATGCAAGGGGGCAACCAAGGCGCGACCTGCGTGCCTTCGCGCGCGATGCTGCTCTCGGGGCGCTCGCTCGCCCAGATCGATGAGAAGCTGCTGAAGCATGAGACCTGGCCCCACGCCTTCGGTCAGGCCGGTTATGCGACCTTCGCCACGGGCAAGTGGCATAACGGCCTCCCAGCCATCTCAAAGTCCTTCCAGCAGGCCAAGGCGCTCTTCGTGGGCGGCATGGTCAACCCGCTCAAGGCCCCGACCAGCGACCTGCTCCCGAACGGCAAGCTGACGCCCGGCAAGGTGGCGCCGAAGCACCTCTGCGAAGAGGCCACCGATGAGACCTTGGCTTTCCTGAAGTCCCGCGACGGGAAGCAGCCGTTCTTCGCCTACCTGGCCTTCGACGGACCGCACGACCCGCACATCGTACCGGACGACTTCCCGGTGAAATATGACCCGGCCTCGATCCCGCTGCCGCCGAACTTCCTGCCGCAGCATCCCTTCGACAACGGCGAGATGGTCATCCGTGACGAGCAGCTGATGAAGTGGCCTCGCCCGGAGGCCGACGTGAAGACGATGTTGGCCGAGTATTATCGCTACATCAGCTTCCTCGACGTGCAGGTGGGCCGCGTCCTCGACGCCGTCGATGCTTCCCCTTACGCCGCCAACACGATCATCGTCTTCGCCGCCGACTCCGGCGTCGCCCGTGGTTCGCACGGTCTCATCGGCAAGCAGAACCTCTACGAGCACTCCATGCGCGTGCCGCTCATCGTCGCCGGCCCGGGCATCGCCGCCGACAAGCGGAGCGACGCGATGTGCTACCTCTTCGACGTCATGCCGACGCTGGGTAGACTCTGCGGCATCGCGACCCCGGAAGGTTCCAACGGTCGGGAGTTCTCGTCCGTCCTCAAGGACCCCGCCCAGCCCGGACGTCCGTTCCTGATGTTCGGTTACAAGACCATCCAGAAAGCGTTCTCTGACGGACGCTGGAAGCTGATCCGCTATCCGCACGTCGACCGCACGCAGCTCTTCGACCTGCAGTCCGACCCGTTCGAGACCAAGGACCTCTCCGCCGATCCGGCCCAGGCCGAACGCATCAAGGCCATGCTCGAGAAACTGGCCACCGAGATGAAAGCCGACGGCGACAACGACCCGCTGACCGCCGCGAAGATCCTGCCCGCCGATTGGAAGGCCCCGACCAAACTGCCCAAGCCCGGGCAGAAGGGGTTCTGATTAGGGCTAGGGGCAGGGCTGGGGCTAGGACTCGTAAGGGTGAAACCAAACTAGCTCTAGCCCTAGCTCTAGCCCTGGCTCTAGCCCTCCTTCTTCCTGCTTAAGCGGGAAGAAGGTAGGATTTACGGCCGAACTTCTTGGCGAGCCATTCCTTGAGCTCCTGGAAGTCCTTAGGCGGCTCGACGGTGATCGTGAGCGGCTTGCCGGTCTGCGGGTGCGTCAGGGTAAGCTTGTGGGCGTGGAGCATCACGCGGGGCATCGGCCATCCGGTGTAGCTCGGGACGTCGAACTTGCCGTAGGTGCGGTCGCCGAGGATCGGGTGCGTGATGTGCGCGAGGTGGACGCGGATCTGGTGCGTGCGGCCGGTGTGCGGGAAGGCGCGGACGAGCGCGGCCTCGACGCCGTACTTCTCTTCGACGCGCCAGTCGGTGATGGCTTCGCGGCCGTCTTCACGGACGGCCATGCGCACGCGGACGGTGCGGTGGCGGTCGATGTTGGCGTTGATGACGCCGGAGAGCAGGCGCGGGGCCTTGTCGACCAGGGCGAGGTATTCCTTCTGCGCGGTGCGTTCGGCGAACTGGGCGACGAGCGCGTGGTAGGCCTTGTCGGTCTTCGCGAGGACGATGACGCCGGAGGTCTCGCGGTCGAGGCGATGCACGACGCCAGGGCGGGGCGCGCCGCCGGCCGGGGCGAGCTTGCCCTTGGTGTAATGGAGCAGGCCGTGGACGATCGAGACTTCGTCGGAGCCTTGCACGGGATGCGTGAGCAGGCCGGCGGGCTTGTTGACCGCGATGATGTGCGCGTCTTCGAAGAGGACCTCGAGGGCCATCTTCACCGGGCGGGCGGTGGGCTCGCCGGGGGAGGGCAGGGCGACTTCGATGGCGTCGCCGGGGTTGAGCAGCGTGCGGCAATCGGCCGTCTGGCCGTTGACCTTCACCATGCCGAGGTCGAGGGCCTTCTGCACGCGGGAGCGGCTGACGCCGTCGAGGAGCGCGGCGATGATCTTGTCGGCGCGGGCGGGTTCGAATTCGCTCGGGATGCGGGTCTTGAAGATCTCATCCGGGCGGACCTCCTCGGCGGGCGCCTTGGCCGGACGGGCGGCGTAGGGCACGTGCGGGGCGGGCTTTTCCTTGCGCTTGAGCGCCTTGGCCGTGCGGGCCTGCGGACGGGATCCGGGGCGCTTGGGCTGGGCCTTCTTCGGCTTTTTTTGGTTGGCCATGTTATTTGGCCTTACCGAGGAGGTATGCGGGATTCAATTTCTGGAGGGGCTTGGGAAGGAAGAGGCCGTCTTTGCGGATCACCTGGCCGTCGAAACGGATCTCACCGCCGCCGTATTCTGGGCGCTGGATGCAGACCATGTCCCAGTGGATGGACGAATGGTTGCCGTTGTCGGTGGTCTCGTAGCACTTACCGGGCGTGAAGTGGAACGAGCCCGCGATCTTCTCGTCGAACAGGATGTCCTGCATCGGGTTGAGGATGTGCGGGTTGAAGCCGATGGCGAACTCGCCGATGAAGCGCGCGCCGCCGTCGGTATCGAGGATCTCATTGAGGCGCTTGGTGTTGTTCGAGGTGGCCTCGACGATCTTGCCCTTGCGGAAGACGAGGCGGATGTTCTCGAAAGAGACGCCTTGGTAGATGGTCGCGCAGTTGTACTGCAGCACGCCGTTGACGGAGTCCTTGATCGGCGCGGTGAAGACCTCGCCGTCGGGGATGTTGTATTCGCCGCCGCAGGGGATGGCGTTCATGCCCTTGATGTTGAACTTCAGGTCGGTGCCCGGGCCGGTGATGTGGACCTCGTCGGTCTTCATCATCGCCTGCTTGAGGGCTTCCATGCCCGGGATCATGCGGGAGTAGTCGAGCGTGCAGACGCGGAAGTAGAAGTCGGCGAAGGCTTCGGTGCTCATCTTGGCCTGCTGGGCCATCGAGGAGGTGGGCCAGCGGAGGACGACCCACTTGGTCTTGTTGACGCGGTGGTCGAGGACCGGGCGCATCATCTCGCCGTTGAGCTTGGCCTGGGCGGCCGGGATGTCGCTGCCTTCGAAGATGTTGTCCGAACCGCGCACGGCGATGTAGGCCTGCATCTTCTTCATGCGGGCGAGCTCGTGGTCGGCGGCCAGCTTGAACTGTTCCTTGGTGCCGCCCTTGACCATCTCGCGGCCGACGCGGGCCTTGTGGAGGTTGACCATCGGGGTGGCGCCGCATTCGCGGGCGGCCCGGATGAGGGCGATGACGAAGTCCTCGGGGACGTCGTGGGCGTCGATGAGCACGTTCTCCCCCTTCTTTAGGCGGGTCGAGAAACCGCAGAGCACTTCGGCGAGCTTTCCGTAGCGAGGATCCATGATGCGGTTAAGTTGCGACCCCCTCGGTCCCTTTCCAAGCGTGAAAGGAGCGCTTGCGATGCCGCGGGCTCCTCGCACGTTGTCCGCATGTCCGATCCCACGCCCTCAGCGCGCGCCCTGGCCTTGGCGGAAGAGGCGTCGTTCGACTTCGCCGTCGGCGACGAAGCCGCGGCCCTCGCGAAGCTGCAGGCGGCGGTCACGGCCGATCCGGCCTGCTTCGAAGCCTGGCTCGCCAAGGCGGAGGTCCACTTCGCCGCGGGTCAGTATGACGAAGCCCTCGCCGCCGGCGAGCAGGCCCTCGCGCTGCGACCCAAGGACATCCACGTCCACACTTCGATGTCCCGCATCTGGATGGAGCGGGGCGACAAGACCAAGGCCGAGCATCATGGCGCCCAGGCGCGCATCCTCGGTTGGGGCGATCAGCTCAAGGAACCGGAAGGGAAGCAACCGGGGGAACTCTGATTAGGGCTAGAGCTAGAGCTAGGGCTAGGGCTTGGGCTTGGGCTTGGGCTAGGGGTAGTGATGATTTGGCCTGTCTCTGGCCCTAGCTCTGGCACTAGCCCTGTTTTGCCTGTCTCACCCTGAGACAGGGTGTCCCGGGCAAAACAGGGAACATTGGGTCATTTAGGGGGTCGGGAAGAGGGCGGACCCCAGAAAAACCCCTTAATCGTTTGCTAAACCTAGGGGAAAAGGCTTTGGCATCTGTTCTGCAACTTGCCGGACGTCCCCCCGGACAAACCTCTACCCAAACACCCACCATGGCCAAAAACACCAAACCCAGCGTCAAGCCCCTCGGCGATCGCGTCCTCCTCCAGCGCATCGAAGAGGCCGAAGAAATCAAGGGAGGCATCATCATCCCTGACTCCGCCAAGGAGAAGCCGCAGGAAGCCAAGGTCATCGCCCTCGGCACCGGCGCCCTCGACAAGGACGGCAAGAAGGTCGCCTTCAACGTCAAGGTCGGCGACAAGGTCCTCGTCGGCAAGTACGCCGGCACCGAAGTGAAGCTCAACGACGAGATCTACCTCCTCCTCCGCGAAGAAGAGATCCTCGCCGTCATCGAATAATCTCAACCCTAACTCTCAAACCACACCAACATGTCCAAGAAGCAGATCCTCTTCGATGAAGCCGGCCGCCGCAAGGTGCTCAACGGCGTCTCCATCCTCGCCCGCGCCGTCAAGGTCACCCTCGGTCCCAAGGGCCGCAACGTGATGATCGACAAGAAATTCGGCGCCCCGAAGGTCACCAAGGACGGCGTCACCGTCGCCAAGGAGATCGAACTCGACGATCCCTACGAGAACATGGGCGCCCAGATGGTGCGCGAAGTGGCCTCCAAGACCGCCGACAAGGCCGGCGATGGTACCACCACCGCGACCGTCCTGGCCGAAGCCATCTACAAGGAAGGCCTCCGTTTCGTCGCCGCCGGCGCCAACCCGATCTTCGTCAAGCGTGGCGTCGACAAGGCCGCCGAAGCCATCGTCAAGGAACTCGCCGTGATCTCCAAGAAGGTCAAGGACCGCAAGGAGATCAAGCAGGTCGCCACCGTCTCCGCCAACTGGGACGAGTCCATCGGTGACATCATCGCCGAAGCCATGGACCGCGTGGGCAAGGACGGCACCATCACCGTCGAAGAAGCCAAGACCATCGAGACCACCCTCGACGTCGTCGAAGGCATGCAGTTCGACAAGGGCTACCTCTCCCCGTACTTCGCGACCAACGCCGAGACGCTCGAGGCCATCCTCGAAGACGCCTACATCCTCCTCTACGAGAAGAAGGTCAGCGCCATGAAGGACCTGCTGCCTCTCCTCCAGGAAGTCGCCAAGACCGGCAAGCCGCTCCTCATCATCGCCGAAGAGATCGAAGGCGAAGCCCTCGCGACCCTCGTCGTCAACCGCCTCCGCGGCACGATCAACGTCTGCGCCGTCAAGGCCCCTGGCTTCGGCGACCGCCGCAAGGCCATGATGGAAGACATCGCCGTCCTCACCGGTGGCCGCTTCGTCACCGAGGACCTCGGTATCAAGCTCGAGTCCGTCAAGGTCGCCGACCTCGGCCGCGCCAAGCGCATCGTCGTCGACAAGGAGAACACCACCGTCATCCAGGGCGCCGGCAAGTCCGCCGACATCCAGGGCCGCGTGAAGCTCATCCGTCGCCAGATCGAAGAGACCACCTCCGACTACGATAAGGAAAAGCTCCAGGAACGCCTCGCCAAGCTGGCCGGCGGCGTCGCCGTCATCCACGTGGGTGCCGCGACCGAGACCGAGCTCAAGGAGAAGAAGGACCGTGTCGACGACGCCCTGCACGCCACCCGTGCGGCCGTCGAAGAAGGCATCGTCCCCGGCGGTGGTGTCGCCCTCCTGCGCACCGTCAAGGCCATCGACTCCGTGATCAACTCCCTCTCCGGTGACGAGAAGATCGGCGCCCAGATCGTCCGCAAGGCGATCGAAGAGCCGCTCCGCACGCTGTGCTTCAACGCCGGCGTCGAAGGTTCCCTCATCGTCCAGGAAGTGATGCTCAAGCACAAGGGCGCCGAAGGCTACAACGTGGCCACCGGCGAATACGAAGACCTCATCAAGGCCGGCGTCGTCGACCCGACCAAGGTCACCCGCACCGCGATCACCAACGCCGCGTCCGTCGCCGGCCTGTTGCTCACCACGGAGTGCCTCATCACGGACCTCCCGGAAGAGACCAAGCCTGCCGGTGGTCACGACCACCACGACCACTGAGGTCGCTGAGCGATCGCTCCCTGAACACGGCGCCCGATTGGGCGCCGTTTTTTTGGCCTGGTGCCTCGGCGGGTGCCGCTTCCTTTCATTTTTACGACAGGCCGGCCGCAGCCCGGGGCGGGATTGCCCAGTTTTTGACGATTCTGCGGGTTGCTTCCGAACTTCCCCGTGTTTGGCTTGTTCCATACCCCTATGCGCCTCCTTGCTGCCTTCCTCGCCGCCGGCTACGCCGTCCTCGCCTCCGCCGCGCCCACGTCCGGCCCCATCCGCGTGCTCTATTTCGACGCCTCGGGTGATGAGCAGTCCGCCGTCGGTCCGCTCCATTCGCTGATGGCCGAGCTCGGCCGCGATGCGATCTGGTTCGACTACGCGACCGGCGAACTGCCTGACGCCGCGACGCTTGAGCGCTACGACGCCTGGGCGGTGAAGCCGAAGGCCAATGGCTCGCCTGTCCTCGCCGGCGTCATCAAGCTTTCGTCCGGCGCGACCCTTCCCGTGCTTGTCGTCAAGGCCGACGAGACGGTCGCCGACTTCCGTGCTGGCGTCGAAGCCGCGCTCTCCGCCGACCGCAAGGCTTCCTGGCAGAAGTTCCTCGCCCAGCGCGAGCCCGAGGTCCGCGAGAAGAACGGCAACGTCGCCAACTACGAGAAGCGCCCCGAGCCGCTGACCTTCCAGAAGCCTTACTCCGTCAAGGGCAGCATGGAGCGCACCCAGGTGCCCGCCGACCTGAAGCTGGTGCTCTTCGCCGCCGAGCCGGACATCATGAAGCCCATCGCGTTCGCGTGGGACGCCCGCGGCCGCCTCTGGGTCGCCGAGACCCGCGACTACCCGCACGGCGTGATGGAAGACCAGCAGAAGGGCAACGACTCCATCAAGATCTGCGAAGACACCGACGGCGACGGCAAGGCCGACAAGTTCACGGTGTTCGCCGACAAGCTCAACATCCCGACGAGCCTCGTCTTCGCCAACGGCGGCGTGATCGTCTCGCAGTCCCCGAACTTTGTTTTCCTCAAGGACACCGACGGCGACGACAAGGCTGACGTCCGCCAGGTCATCATGACTGGATGGGGCATCCGCGACACCCACGCCCAGGCGAGCAGCCTGTCCTACGGCTACGACAACTGGCTCCGCGGCGCGGTCGGTTATAGCGGCTTCGCCGGCGAAGTCGGCGGCGAGAAGAAGAACTTCGCCATGGGCAGCTATCGCTTCACCGCTGACGGCTCCCAGCTCGAGTTCCTCCACCAGTTCTCCAACAACACCTGGGGCTACGGCGCCAACGCCGCCGGCGACTCCTTCGGCGGTACGGCCAACAACGCCCCGATCTTCTTCGGCGGCATCCCTGCGACCGCTTGGGCCAAGGGTTCCCGCGGCATGTCGGCCAAGAAGATCAACGTCGTCGACAAGGCCCACACGATCACCCCGAACTTCCGTCAGGTCGACGTGATGGGTGGCTACACCGCCGCCGCCGGCTCGACCTTCATCTACTCCGCCCAGCTTCCGCCCCGCCTGCAGGGCAAGGCGATGGTCTGCGAGCCGACGATGAAGCTGATCGGCCTCATGGACGTGCAGCCCAACGGCGCCGGCTACGTCGCCAAGGACGCCTACAGCCTCGTCGCCAGCTCCGACGAATGGATGTCGCCGGTCTTCGCCGAAGTCGGTCCCGACGGCGCCATCTGGTTCGCCGACTGGCAGAACTTCATCATCCAGCACAACCCGACGCCCAGCGTGAACCGTGGCGGCTATGACGCCAAGACCGGCGTCGGCGGCGCGCACGAGAACGACCTTCGTGACCACGCCCGTGGCCGCATCTACCGCATCGTCTGGGACAAGGCCGGCAATGTCGCCAAGGCCGCGCAGGGCGATTCCTCCGCCGACCTCCTCGCGGGTCTCGCCGGCAGCACCCAATACGGACGACTCCGCGCCCAGCGCCTGATCGTCGAAGGCAAGAAGGCCGACCTCGCCCCGGCCCTCCGCGACCTCGTCGTGAAGTCCTCCGCCGACGTCGCCGCCATCCACGCCCTCTGGTCTCTCCAGGGCCTTGGTCAGCTCGACGCCGCGACCCATCAGGCCGCCTTGCTCTCCGCTTCGCCTGAGCTCCGCCGCAACGCCATCCGCGCCCTCGGCGCCGACGCCGCCGCCCAGAAGCTCTTCTTCGGCGCCGGCGTCGTGGCCGACAAGGCCCCGGCCACCCGCCTGGCCGCCCTCGTCAAGCTGGCCGACTTCCCGACCTCGCCGGAAGTGCAGACGCTCGTCCGACAGCTCGCCGCCGATCCGGCGGTGAAGTCCGACGAATGGCTCAACGAAGCCGCTCGCCTGCTCGCCAAGAAGCACAAGACCGCGACCTACGTCGAAGGTCCGAACCTCCTGCCGAATCCCGGCTTCGAAGACGTCGCCGCGGACAAGAAGACCCCGCTGGGCTGGAAGCGCCGCGACTACGGCTCCCGCGCCGGTAACAAGGAGGTCAACTGGGGCATCGTCATCGACCCGAAGAACGTCCGCTCCGGCAAGCATGCCATGCGCGCGATCTCCCGCGCCGACGCGGACACGAGCTTCTTCGCCGACGTTCCGCTGAAGCCGAACACCGACTACCGTCTCAGCGCCTGGATCAAGACCCATGCGCTGCGCGGCAAGGCCAGCCTCAACGATCACATCGGCCGCGCCGAGACCGAGAAGGTCACCGCCCGCGAGTCCGACTGGACCGAGGTCGAGGTCGTCTTCAACAGCGGTAATCGCACCAAGGCCAGCATCAACCTGCTGCACGTCGCCACCGGCGATTCCTTCTATGATGACGTCCGCCTCTCCGAGCTCACCGTCGCGGGCGAGGCTGCGGTGACCGCCGGCGATGCCGCCCGCGGAGCGGACATCTTCTGGAAACATCCCACGGCCGCTTGCGCCATCTGCCACATGGTGGGAGGGAAGGGCAGCGCCATCGGACCCGCGCTCGACGGCATCGCCACCCGCGCGACGCCCGCCTATATCCACGAATCCCTGGTCGAGCCCAACAAGGTGCTTGCGAAGGGCTTCGAGAAGCTCGGCGTCTCCCCGATGCCCCCGATGGGCCTGATCCTCAAGCCGCAGGAGCTCGAGGACGTGAAGGCCTACCTGCAGACGTTGAAGTAAGCCGCCGGCCCTCGCCCCAATCTGATTGATTCGGGACGAGGGCTACCTATCTCTTTCGCCCATGTGCTCCGTCGAACTCAAGAAGCCGATGCATCCGATGGCCGTGATGGCCTCGTTGCTGGGCGTCACGCTGGTCTCCTGCGCATTGCTTTATTTCGGCGTCCCCGGCACCGCCTTCCATGGCATGAAGTCCGGCGTGTTCTTCCCGATGCAGGTGGAGTTCGACGACGCGCGCTTCATGGATCACCAGATCAAGTGCGACTCCAAGGAGGTGACCGCCGAGGTCCGCAAGGCGTTGGTGAAGGTCCAGCCCGACTACCCGGTCGCCAAGGCCTCGGTGTTCCTGACCAACTATCCGTCCGGTTATAAGTTCCACGTCAGCTACGCCACCTACTACGGACAGCACTTCTCCTTCAGCGGAGAGAAGTGGTTCCGACGCGGCGCGCAGGTCGGCGAGCCGACCATCGACGCGGAGATCAAGGCCAAGGACGACGTCCTTGAGAAGGCCATCCGCGACACCATCGAGGCCTACTTCAAGTCCAAGGGCGCGCACGGCTGAGCAGGGGTAGGGATGGGGGGTAGGGGTAGTCTTAATGCACACCAAGCAGAGAGCCTCGGATTGCTCCGAGGCTCATGCAAAGTGGGGTGATTGAGGGGACTTGAACCCCCGACCCCTGGTACCACAAACCAGTGCTCTAACCAACTGAGCTACAACCACCGTGCGTCCTTCCTTGGGAGGAAGGAAACCTCATCAAGAGAATCCAGTGGGGATTGTCAAACTCGGACCCGAAGGCGGCTTTATGGGGCTCTACCAGCATCGCCCGCACATCCCGCTCTTAGGACATCTGGGACGTTCCTTGAACCAATTCGGTATCTGCCCTTTTGGCCAACAATCGTAACGTTTAGCCTTATGCCTCTATCTGCGCCGCCCGAAAGAGATTCGGGGCTTTGGTCATGCCACGACGTCCAGGTCGAAGGGGAGCCGGGTCTGCGTCGGCCTGTGGTTGAAATGGCGGCTATAGGCCATTGATTTGATGCCTAAGAACTTCCGCACGCCCTGATCCTTTAGTATAAAAGCGGCTGACAATTTCGATGCCGACCCTAAGGTCAATTGTCAGCCAAGCTGATGCCTTCCGCCACCATCTCACAGGTTATGCCTTGCTCATCGGCCAAGGTCTTCGAGTTGCTTCATGACTATTCTCGCCGCCTAGAGTGGGACACTTTGCTAAAAGAGGCCCGACTTACGAGAGGTCATCAGTTTTCCGCCAAAGGCGCGACATCTCTTTGCGTCGGAAAACCCTTCTTCGGGCTCATTGGCGTTGAAACTGAGTATGTCACCTTCACTCATGGCTCCATCGCTGCCGTGGAGATGATTAACAAGCCTCCGTTCTTTGATCACTTCGCTGCCAGCATTCGTCATCAGGACGGAGCTGAAGGTGGCTCGCTGGTCATTTACAAATTTCAGTTCCTAGCCCGTCCGGCTTGGTTGCGATGGCTCTTGCATCCGGTCATGCTTTTCACGCTGCGTTATGAGACCCGTAAGCGTCTGAAAGCCCTGGCAGAGTTTCTTAGCCACGACGCGACAAGGTGAAGGGGGCCGGCATCCCCTGCATTGGCTAGGTATGCTCTGCGCCCGATGTCCGTCTCCGTAGGGCGCGGAATGGCTGAAAAGCCGCCGGCTTGGTGCTAGTTTGCCTTCTCGGCCGATTTTTCCTCCCTTTATCCTTTCCCTTTGCCCCAGCGTATCGCTTTCTAACTCAACTTTATGTCTACGTTTTCCGACCTCGGTCTGCCCGAGCCAGTCCTGCGCTCCTTAGCCGAACATGGCTACGTGACCCCGACCCCGATCCAAGCCCAGGCCATCCCGGCCATCATGGCCCGCAAGGACATCATCGGCGCCGCCCAGACCGGCACCGGCAAGACCGCCGCCTTCGCGCTCCCGACCCTCTCTCTCCTCGGTCCCGCCGCCGGCAAGCCCCGCTGCCTCGTGCTCGTCCCGACGCGCGAACTCGCCGTCCAGGTCGACGAGAACTTCCAGAAATACGGCAAGCACTTCGGCACCCGCACCGCGCTCCTCTACGGCGGCGTGGGCTACGGCGCCCAGGTCAAGGCCCTCGAAGAGGGCGTCGACGTCGTCATCGCCACCCCGGGCCGCCTGCTCGACCTGCATGAGCAGAAGATCCTGGACCTGAAGTCCATCCAGATGCTCATCATGGACGAAGTGGACCGCATGCTCGACATGGGCTTCATCGAGGACGTCACCCGTATCGTCAATTACTGCCCGAAGGACCGCCAGACGCTGCTCTTCTCCGCCACGATCTCCGACGCCATCGGCCGCATCGCCGGCTGGGCGCTCCGCGACCCCGTCACGGTAGACGTCCGCACCGGCCTCGGCGCCGCCGACACGGTCGACCACGCGATCTACCCTGTCGATATCTTCCAGAAGTATGACCTGCTCCTGGCCCTGCTCAACAAGAGCGGCTACAAGTCCGTCATCGTCTTCACCCGCACCAAGCGCGACGCCGACCGCATCGCCGAGTGGATCGAAGGCCACGGCACGCCCGTCGCCACGATGCACGCTGACCGCACGCAGTCCGAACGCGCCGCCGCGCTCGCGGGCTTCAAGTCCGGCAAGTTCAGCATCATGGTGGCGACCGACATCGCCTCGCGCGGCCTCGACATCCGTGGCGTGACGCACGTCATCAACTACAACGTGCCCGAGCACGCCGAAGATTACGTCCACCGCATCGGCCGTACCGGCCGCGCCTCCGCCGAAGGCGAGGCCTTCACGCTCTACTCGCCGGACGAGATGCACCACCTGCAGCAGATCGAACAGCTGCTCGGCCGCGCCATCGAGCGCCGTAAGCTCGAAGGTTTCCGTTACTACTCCGAACCGCAGCTGACCCCGGGCGGGCCGAAGGCCGCGGTCTCGCGCAAGCGCAACCGCTGATCGTGTCCGCGCCCGTCTCCGAGCCTCCGATGCGGCGAGCCCTCGAGCTCGCCCGTCAGGCTTGGGGTCGTACGCACCCCAACCCGATGGTCGGGGCGGTGATCACGGAGGGCGGGAAGATCGTGGCCGAGGGCTTCCATGCCAAGGCCGGCGAGCCGCATGCCGAGGTGATGGCCCTGCGCGCGCTGGGCCGCAAGCCCGCCGCGGACGCCGTCCTGCACGTCACGCTTGAGCCTTGCTGCACGCATGGGCGCACGCCGCCGTGCGTGGACGCCATCCTGGCCTCCGGCATCCGCACGGTCGTCGTGGGTGCCCGCGACCCGAATCCGGCCCATGCCGGCCATGGCCTCGAGCTGCTGCGCGCCAAGGGCGTCGCGGTCGTCGAAGGCGTGCTCGGAGAGGAATGCGCCGAGCTGAACCTGATCTTCAACCATTGGATCGTCCGTGGCTCGCCGCTCATCGCGCTCAAGGTGGCTTCCACGCTGGACGGCAAGCTGACCTTGCCCGCGGGGCAGGGCAGGGCGATCACGGGTCAGTCGGCCCAGGCCTACGTGCATCGCCTGCGCCGTCTCTATCCCGCCGTCGCCGTCAGCGCCGATACCGTGCTCGCCGACAATCCCCGTCTCACCGCACGCGGCGACGAAGGCGAGACCTGTCCCGTGCGCTTCGTGCTGGATCGTCATTTCAAGACCGCCGGCCGGACCGGGCTCAACCTCTTCCAGGACGCGCACCGCACGCGCACCATCGTCGTCGGCCTCGGCGCCGCCGCCAAGAAGTCCGACCTCGCGTGGTATGAGGCCGAAGGAATCAAGCTCTGGACCCTCGTCGGCGACGAAGCCTTCTTCCTCAAGGTCTGGGCGGAGCGTTGCGCCCAGGAGAAGATCACCGGCGTGCTCGTCGAGGCCGGTCCGCGGCTCGCCTCGGCCATGCTTTCGTCCGGCTCGGCTGATTACCTTTACGCGTTCGTCGCGCCGCGCTCGGGCGATCCGGCCGCGCCCGGCTGGCAGGACGGGGTGACGCTCCCGGCGGGGGCCCTGCGGACCTCCCTGGTCGGCTCAGACGCCCTTTACCAGGGGTATCTGGGGTAAGTCCTGCGTTCCTTCTAGAAAGTGCTCCTAGGCCGAATTAGGGGCTATTCCGCCGTCTAAGGCAGGCGGGAAGGGGTCTTTTTGGCACAAGCGGGTCGCCTTGCCTGTTTTGGCTCGACTTTTCAAGAAAATCTTACATCACAGCGAGTCCGCCTCCCTGTCCAAAGCAGAATGGCCCTAACCTTCTAAATCCTAACTACTTATGACAGAGAAAATCTTGGACCACAAGCGTAAGGAGAAGCCCTCCTTCACCTCTCTCATCGAGAAGAAGCGGGATGGCGGCGAATTCACCGCCGACGAGATCCGACACATCGTCGACTCGATCATGGATGCGGAGATGCCGGAGGCGCAGCAGGCCGCCCTCGCGATGGCGATCTTCTTCAAGCAGATGTCCGCGCAGGAGACCGCTCTCCTCGCCGAAGAACTGCGTCTCTCGGGCGACGTCATCGACCTCGACCGCCTCACCCAGCCTAAGATCGCCAAGGTTTCGACCGGCGGCGTGGGCGACAAGACTTCCATGGTGCTCGGCCCGCTCGGCGCCGCCGCCGGCGTCATCATGCCCGGCATGAACGGCAAGGACGAGGAGTTCTGCCTCTCGACCGTCGAGAAGCTCAGCTCGATCCCGGGCTTCAAGGGCAAGGCCACGATGGACCAGTTCCGCCAGCAGCTCGAGCGCGTCGGTTGCGCCGTGACCGAGCAGTGCCGCGAGATCGCTCCGGCCGACGACATCCTCTACACGCTCCGTCAGAAGACGGGCACGATCCCGTCCCTCCCGCTCATCACGGGCAGCATCCTCTCCAAGAAGCTCGCCGAAGGCTGCGAAGGCCTGGTGATCGACGTGAAGTGGGGCAACGGTTCCTTCATCCGCGACCTCGAGCAGGCCAAGCAGCTCGCCCGCATCGTCACCCGCGTCGCCCGCTCGCTCAACCGCAAGTGCGTGGCCCTCGTGACCGACATCAACCAGCCCCTCGGCGACTCCGTCGGCACGGGCCTGGAAGTCCTCGAGGCGGTCCGTCTCCTCAAGGGCGAAGGCCCCGAAGACCTCCAGGACCTCGTGCTCAAGCTGGGCATGGAAGTCGTCCGCCTCGCCGGCGTCGCCGGTTCGACCCTCTCCGCCAAGCAGACCGTCGAGAAGCACCTCAAGGACGGCTCCGCCCTCGAGAAGTTCAAGGCGATGGTCCGCGCCCAGGGCGGCAAGACCGACTGGATCGACGATCCCTCGAAGTTCCCGAAGGCGAAGTTCATCCGCAAGCTGCCCGCCCCCAAGCGCGGCTACGTGCACACCATCGACGCCGGCAAGATCGCCCAGGGCGTCCGCCTCCTCGCCACCCTCAAGGACGGCACGCTCGACCCGTCGGTCGGCGTCACCGAGATCCGCAAGGTCGGCACGCAGGTCAAGCAGGGTGAGCCGCTGATCATGATCCATTACAACGACGAGGCCAAGGTCGACGCCGCGCTGCCGTATTTCCGCGACGCCTACCGCCTTGCTCCGAAGCGCCCGAACATGCCCCCGCTCGTCGTCGAGCGCGTGGCCTGACAAGGTTCGCCGGGATGGAAGAAGAGCCGCGGAGCGATCCGCGGCTCTTTTATTTTCAGCCTTCGCCGGCCGGGGCGCCGTCGGAGGTCAGGATGAGGATGAGCTTCTGACCGTCCTTGCCGGTGAGCTCGACGTCCACCTGCAGGGAGGTCGGGAGCTGGCGCACTCCGATCGGACCGGAGACCTGCGCGCAGCCGTGGGCCGTGAGGAAAGCGGCGGCTTGGGCGGCGTTCTCGAGCAGGACGAGCCGGCCTAGCAGCGCCTTGCCGTCGGCCGCGCCGACTTCGAGCTTCGCCGTGCGGTCGAGGAAGGTGTCGTCCAGCTGAGCCCATGTCATCACGTCCCCGGCGCTGAAGGAACGGCCGCCTTTGCTGCGGAGCGCGCTGAGCTCCGCCGGCGTGCCCCGTATCGTCACGGCCGCCGGCTGGCAGGCGGTGGCGGCGAGGAGGCAGAAGAGCGCGGCGAGTGTTCTCACTTCAGAAGATCCGCTTCAGGAACTGCTCCATCTGGAACCAGGAGTCGCGGTCGGCTTCCGCGTCGTAGGCGGCGCCCTTGGAGTTGTCCGTGCCCGCGGCCTTGTGCGTGAAGCTGTGGACGGCGCCGGGATAGCTCACGAGCTTCCAGTCGACGTCATGGGCCTTCATCTCGGCGGTGAACGCGGCGATGTCCTTCGCGGGCACGAAAGGATCGTCGGCGCCATGGAGCGCGAGGACCTTGGCCTTGATGTTCTTGCCGTCGGCCGGGGCCGGGGAGTCGAGGCCGCCGTGGAAGCTGACGACGCCCTTCACCTGGGCGCCGGAGCGGGCGAGCTCGATCACGGTCGTGCCGCCGAAGCAGTAGCCGGTCGCGGCGAGCTTGGAAGCATCGGTGCGCTCGTCGCGAGAGAGCACGGCGAGGCCGGCGTTGACGCGCGAACGGAGGAGGGCGCGGTCGGCCTTATATTTGCCGGCTTCCTTGCCGGCGGCCGGGGGCTGGGGGCGGACGCCTTTGCCGTAGATGTCGGCGACGAGGACGTTGTAACCGAGGGCGGCCAGCTTACGCGCGGCTTCCTTCTCATGGTCGCTGATGCCCGTCCACTGGTGCGCGACGAGCACGCCAGGTCGCTTGCCGGACACGGCGTCGTCATAAGCATGCCAACCTTCGCAAAGGACGTCGCCCGACTTATACTCGACGGCCTTCTCGACGATGGCGGCCGAGAGCGAGGCGAGGGAGCCAAAGACGGTGAGCAGGGCGGGCAGGAAGGCTTTCATACGAGCCAATCTACCCAGCCCTTCCATCGGCGCAAGCGCCTACCTGGCTCAGGCGAGGCCGCGCTTGGTCGACGCCGCGAAGTCCACGAAGGCCTTCACGACACGGCTCGAAGCCTCGGGCAGCGCGCGGGCCTTCTCGATGGCCTGCGTGGTGTTGAGGCCGTCGCGGTAGAAGAGGCGGTGCATCAGCTTCGCGGTGGCGATCTCCTCGTCGGTGAAGCCCGAGCGCTTCAGGCCGACGGCGTTGATCATCTTGGTCTCGCACGGATTGCCGTCGGCGATGACGAAAGGCGGCACGTCCTGGACGCACTTGGAGCAGGCGGCGACCAT
>JACCDN010017114.1_pt1 | contig 20337 bp, 11 predicted proteins | sample 7441691 | NCBI WGS metagenome assembly JACCDN01 (sample SAMN15323439, study PRJNA562643) | freshwater metagenome | isolation source: river surface water | place: USA:Blue River Watershed | collected 2017-08-16 | reverse complement strand
ATCTCAGATAGTTTCAGATATTTCGTCATGGCAAATCGTTTGGATAAGCATCTAACTCCATCTGCTGAGCCAAATGAGCTCAACAATTCAGCGTTTAATTCTTGTTCTCTGTAAATTCCAAAGTTGGCCGGAGAAGGCAATCTCACTCTATATGAGTTAGGTTCGATATTGAACCCCAACTCATCCCTTAAAAATATTTTAAATTCATGATCTAGTACATCTTCGATGTTTGCTTGTAGGCGTTCAACATATTGCGCGAATCTCAATTCTTCAATGTAAGCTAAACCTGGCTTACCATCATTGAATACTTGAGGATTATCAGCGGAATTCTTCATGTACGACATTGGTACACGTAGTCCTCTGAACAATTTTTCCTCAAAATAGTCCAGATCTTCCAAATTGCCCAAATTCTGCCCTCCTGGAAGAATATCAACAGAAGATCCATTACCATTAGAATCAACACTAAAAAAGAAGTCCTCTAATTGCGAATTCTTTACGAAAATACCAGCATCAATAGCGAAAGTATGATAATCATGCAGCTCATGCTTTCCGTCAATAGTCAATGTACCGACATCTTGCAACTCGTCATTGTACATAATTGATACAATTTTATGATTGTAGTAATAACATTTGCTAACAAAATCTCTAAAATTTAAGTAACCTTTACGCTGCACCATTTCTATCAAACATGATACGCTTAGAATTGAACGATTTAAACCAAACTCCATATTGTACATATGTAAAAGAGTGTGTTGTTCATGTTCGTTCATATTTTGTGCCAATTGATTAGCAGATACCCCATATTTCTTAACCATTGTTAAAATATAATCTAAAAGGCAATCTAATAATTCACAATTTGCAAGTTTTTTCTGAATAATTCTTTTAACACATTCTTTGAAATTACCGACTCCTCTTGAAGTGAAAATCTTATCAAATCCGTGATCAGATAGTTTTTGACAATTAATGTTATTGTTGTGTTTTGGATCGTGATTTTCTACACCACTTTCATTTGAATCTCTCCAAATACACATAAAATCCTCGTCTTGGTTGAGCAATTCTATACAAGAACGATAGCTAATATTAATATCATTTGTTAAAACTTGCATTACGTATTGAAAAACATCTTCTGATATACTTAGCGTTTCGTTAGTAAAAAATTCAGTAAACTGAAGCATATGATCGACTCTCGATTTCATTTCTTCAGGATGAGCTTGAGCGTGCGCTTTGCCAGCATTTGATAATTTCTGACTTATTATTTGTTTCTGCTCTTCTGTTAGGTTTGCTAAATATCGACGCTTATACCATTTTAACAATTCCTTAGGAGTATTATTTGAATGGTATAATATGTGATCCTTGCCGTGCATCCACGTCAAATTATCAGGATTGTTGTTAAATTTATCAAAATCTATATGATGGACTACGTTATGATCTTTATTTTCAAAATAATCATTGTGTGTGGCAGTTAAATGCAATTTGGCTTGCTTCATATACTCAGCAACCATTCTATGAACCATTTTAAACTGTTTATCAGAAGAGTCATACACTGAAAGATATTTTTTAGATTTTCTATTACGTAGCGGCTGCAATTTGGTAACAAACGGAAACAACGAATCTTCTAATGTTAAATCTTTTGCCTGCACGAAACCTCTATTTTGAGTGGGAATTTTGTGATCAGGGGTACAAACCAATTCTTTGCCGTTATCAAAAGTAATAGTAATGGTCTGTGTGTTCTTTCTGGTGACCCCAGCCCACGTTATTTTACCAGGAGCCAGTTCCCCAGTAATTGGATTGACACTATACGCCCAGTTTTGTATATTATTCTCATGCTCATCGATCAACTCTGCAATACTCAAGACTCTACCGTCCAGTAACGGAACTTTAGTATCAAGAGAAAGACAAGCCGGGTTATAAACAGACTCAACGTTCAACGATCCTCCATTGGTGGAAGGGATTTTTTTCTGATTTAAATCATTTTTAACAGTCTCAAGATATTGCGCTGCTCTTGCCGGAGACATACCTCGAGTGTCTATTTTAAACACTCTTTTTTCTGGTGCTCTTGTAATTCTATAAATTACAATAGAGTCCTCTAACATTTGCTTCTTTTTAAATGTGGCATATACACTCATCAATATGGAATCGCCAAAAGGTGCAGTATCTTGAAGCTCTTGATTTACTGTGAAGCGAACAACTTCACTAGCTGGCACCACTTCCCCGTCGTCGTTTACTTGACCGGCACTCACATTCGAATAACCGCCCATCGTCTCAGTTCCATGGGCATTCTTAGAATTTTTGCGTATATAATATCCGAGAACTCTCGTAACATCTTCCTGATCAACAATTGCTCCGTATAATTCTTTAGGACTAACTGGTTCCCATCTTTTTCCACCATCGCGCTTACGATACAAACAATCCCCATATTTTAAGGTCTTTCTGCAAGTTGGAAACATTCTCGTGTGAAATTTATGCAGCACGCACCATTTTCTGAGTGCCATGTTTAATATAGCAGCAACGTTAGTATCAGTGGGAGTATTTGAATCGTTATAAATTTCTATATCAAGAGGCATTTTCTTTTTATCAATGTTTCCTCTCATTTCTTCAGCAATTATATCAAGAGCTCTTGATATGTCCACGTCCTGATCCATAACATCATATTCACGATACCTTGTCAATCTGGCTGCAGAACCATAGGTGACGAATTGATACCAAGAATAATTGTTATAGAGAGATCCGTCAATTGATTGGCTGTCGGTTTGAAACACCGTCTGTTCAATTGGCTGAACGACTTTAAAAAACCCCGTCCATTTAGGACGGTTTTGTTGATTGCTATCTTGTTCCATAACTTTATAAATTCTCTGATGTTCTATTTACAATTCTTTCACACTGCATGTGTGTTATGCTGTTGTGTCATTACTTGTATTACTTGGTGCTTTTATACCACCAGTTTTTTTGCCTTCATCGGTTTTTGTGTCACTGGGTTTTTTACTGGGTTCTGTTTCTTTATTTCGGTTATCGGTGTTGCGGTCAACCGCTTTTGTGTTTCTGTCAAATGCATCTATTTGTCCGTTAACTAAAGATCTATACGATTCTCTTATATCGTTTTTATCTTGTTTAGCTTGTTCGATCTTTTTTTCAGCTACCTCCTTGATATAGTCGGCCATCTCCTCGCGGCGTCTGTTGAGTACACGGTCGGTGTATCGAGAACGATCCAACTCATATTTGCCTTCGCTATTGAGATTAAAATTGCCAACTAGTTCATTATTGAGGGGATTATGCACATATTTCAAGGTTTCCCGCTTCTTTGCTGCCTCTTTTGGAAAGAGTGTTTGTATAAATGTGTGTTCCAACTCTTTTCCTACTAATCCACTGTAATCTTTATCGAGCCCCACCCAACTCTTCATCCACGATGCCACACTCGGGTTATGGGTAATTCCGCTGTTGTCTGCTGCAACCTTAGCGGCTTCCAAACCGGCAATTATGTCGTTCTTTTCTTTTATTTTCTTTGCTATTTCGGGACTATCTAATAGTTCCACTACACCAAAGTAATCAATCAGTCCATGTATGGTATCAACTAATAATTTTAGCGAGGAACTTACATTTGGAGAACTTGTGGCTATTGATGTTGCATATTGTTTTATAGTGTCAGCTACCTTATCAATGCTCAGTGCTCCATGCAACAATCCCTTGGTCCAAGCTGTCATGGCTGTGTCCAACCCCATAATGACTCTGTCTTCCTTGATTGTTCCGTCCGTCATTAATTTCTGGTCCGCTACATCTTTCTTGGTAACTCCTAGTTTAGCAGAAGCTGGAAACTGTGCTCTAGTCTCTTCCCATCCTGTTAAAATAGGTGAAAGAGTCTCCAACACCATCTTCAAGTACATTCCCTCATAAGAACCATCGCCTGCCACTTTTTTGTCGTATAGGTTGACTATTTCTTTCATCGTAGCTGAGTTGCTTTCTACTGTTTTAAACTCAGCGAGAGCTGTTCCTCCTCTAGCGTTAGCGTCAGTATATTCCTGCAATACTTTCATCTGGTTCTGATTTAACCCCAACATCGATCCCATCATTGGTATGGTAGCTAAGCCTTTTAATTTATCTTTACCAGACATTCCTTTGCGCATCTTAGCTGTTTCTTCCGTTAACATTTTTGCTTGTTCGGTGCTATAACCCAATCCAGTATAAACCTCCTGTAATTTAAAGGTGTTAGCTAGCATTGCTTTTTGTTGATCTTCAGTTGCCCCAGACAATAATTCCTGATTGTCTGATAGATCCATTATATCAGAAGCGTAGGTGAATAATTGATGTTGTGTTAAACCAGTGATTTTTTGGTTATCAATGGTATATTTGTCCATAGTGTTTGTTAAATTTTCAAAAGAAGTAGTAATTCCAGAATTTCGAAGCATTGTTAGCCCTGCCAATGATGCATCTACTCTGTCTTTAGTTGACCCTCCAAAATAATGTGAAATTGGTCTCGCCTCGTCGTTGGTTGATCTTGAAACTAATTTTGTGCCTGAATTTTCCCTTACAACACCATTAACTAAATCAGCAATTACAGAAAGAGTGGATCCTTCTCCCTTTTGGGTGGTAAGAAGCAACGCTCGTTGTTCTGCTCGCAACTGAGCTAATTCTGGACTACTCATTCCCATAGTACTAGCAAGTCGTATATTATCAGTCCAATCCTTGTGGCCAGTAGCAAGTGTTCCATATTTCATTAGAGCTAATCTATCTGGCACTATTTCTTTTAACACCACATCTTTGGCTCTGTTTATTATGTAACCACCGACCTTTCCGAGACCCGACGCCAATGTGCTAAAAACGCCCCCCAGTTTACTTGTCAACATATCGACACCAGCTGTTCGATCACCATCTTCTTCTGGTTTTACTATTTTTTGGAAAATATAAGCAGTGTCTTTGGCAATATCAGCCATGCCCATTTTTATTGTATTAATAATTGATAGTTCACGATCTGTCTTCAGTTTAGCAATGCGTGCCTCAAGTCGTCCGACGTTGCGGAACACGCCATCTGCGTTTGCTCGAGCAGCTTTGTCTAGTTTTTCGATTTCCTTCGGATCACTAGCTTTACTCAATTTATCCAGGATGTCCTTAAATGCGAGTATGTCTTTATTTGCATCTCTAGCAAAAGTGTTAACCTGGCTATCTTTTCCAAACGCTTCAGCAAACCGACCTACACCTGAGGCAAAATCACCCTCAACTTTTTTAATATCATCGATTATAGTTAAAAAAGGCAGTATCCGTTGTCTAATCATGTCAGATGCTTGCTGTTCGTTAGCGAATGTCATTTGGATATCCTTGATCCTTACATCAGACGCCTTTTTCCATAGCTTGGTTTGTTCATCAACGGATGATCCCAAAGATTTAATAATTTGGTTAAAAGATGCATCGATTGTATCCTGGGGATCAACGTTGAGTGTGCGTGATAAAGCTTCAATTCGTTGGTTAACGCCATCAATCACGTAGTCGGGCAACAGGCCGCTTACGCTAGCCATATTCTGTTTTAGATTAGATAAGTCCCCAGCATTAATATTATTATTTCCTAATTTTTCAAAGCTGTTGTTTATTTTTCGATATTGTGCCAGCTGCTTCTCATACTCTTCGTTGTGTGTTTGCATTTCGTCGTTGTAATTTTTCAAAACCCGTCCTGCGTCTTTTAATACGCTGCCAATATCAGCAACCGCCCTGTGTAGACGTTGTACATTAGCAGTGGCTTCAGAGTCTACTTTTGCATGTTTTCGTACTACCTTTGACAACCTCTTATCTTCTGCGGAGATTCTTTTGGCTATTTTTTGGCGCTCTTTTACTTCTTCTAGTTGGACATGGCGAAGATTGTCGATAAAATGGTTTCGAATACGATACTCTTCTTCCGGAAGACGTTGTTTATGTTCTGTTCCTCCTTTTTTGCTTCGCATTGATCTTGCTGCCCCCAAAATGCTATCATATGAAGAATTCAGTTGCATGCTTTTTGTAAGATCGGTCATCACTTTCAACAGTGCATCAAATTTTTGCTCTTGACTGGACATAATAAACATTAATAGTGTTATGTTATTTATTGAACCAAAAAAAGACAAAAACTGTATGTTCTATAGCAGGTAAATAGAGAAAACAAAAAGAGAAATTAAAATGGGTTCACTGTTAGACAAAGTACGTAGAATACCAGCAGAAAAATTTAGACTTCCTACCAATGGATTTCAATATCCTGATGATATGTTTGTTAATGTGGAAATCGGGGAAATAGAAGTGTTTCCTATTTCATCTTACGACGAGATACTATTAAAGACCCCAGAAATGTTGCTATCCGGACAAGGAATATTCGAAGTGATTGGACGAAAAGTGCCTTGTATTAAACATCCGTCTTTATTAGCAAGCAAGGATGTTGATTTCATCTTAACTTGTTTAAGAAAGGTCACCTATGGAGATAGCGTAACTCTAGAATATACCCACACATGCGATGACGCAAAAAAACATTCATATACCATTGCTTTATCTGAATACATAAACAGAACAAAGCATTTAGATCCGATCCAGTGTGATAACTTGTTTTCGTTCTCTATGCCGAACGAACAACAAGTCGTGTTGAATAATATTAAATTCTCTGATGTTATTAAATTAACACAAACCTCCATGCAAATGGAAAATAATGAAAATTTAAACTTCAAGGATGTGGAAAACTCGGTCATTGAAACGTTGTGTACAATGATAAAAAACGTGGACGGTGTGGACGATGAACAAGAAATAAGTGAGTGGTTAAGAGAAATACCTGCCCCATATGTTGCTATTATTCAAGAACATATTCAAAAAACATCATCAAACTGGGGCATTGATTTTGCAACAACAGTTAAATGCAAGGATTGTGGAGGTGATATTGATTTAAGTCCATCAATCAACCCAGTGAGTTTTTTTATTCAACTCTGAGATATGGAACATCGGAGGATAAAAAAAACATGATCAATGGTTTGCAAAAGGAGATTAGCAACATTGTAGATGAATGTATAAAAATATCTTGGCACAGTAGAGGGTCAATTCAATACGCTGATGCATATGATATGACCCCACTAGAAAGAGAAAAGTTTTACGATTTTGTAAAAGAGGTTATAGATTCACAAAAAGGAGCAATGTCAATAACATTTTAATGCTTTCAGCCACCATTTGGGGATCAAGTGGTGGTATCTTTTCATAATATCATCCCAACAACTATCCAAAATATAAGTGACGCCCCAATCGTCTTCTGATCTAACAACTCGACCGCTACCTTGAATCACCCCGATTAGCATTTGTCTTACGTACCAAGATTCACTCATATCTTTGCGTTTTTTGACCCATCGATCACCCAGATATGGATACGGAAGTTTGGCAAAAATGGCAAACCGACCCAAATCATGTTTCAAGTCCAATCCCTCCGTTAACGAAGGACTGATTAAAACTCTACGAATGTGTTGTTCTGATAGATATCTAGTGATTGTTTCATCTCTGTTGGTATCATCGTGTATGTACACTTCGTGTGGTATCAAATGTGATATTTCCTGTGCTAAGTAATTAGCGACTTGATAATTTGCAGTATGTATAATTCCATTAAACTCCGCAAGATCGGAATTTAACAAATCAACAATCTTGTCCGCTATTTTAACTCTACTTTTTAGAAGGTGCTCTGAATTCATTTTAGCAATTGGTTCATAGTAAATAGGTCGATTTTTTGGTGAAAACGGCGATGGTAACGACAAAAAAGATGCCTCTGACGGATCAATTCCCAATTCCATGCATGTATCTTCAAATCCCAATATTGTAGAACTCATAAACAAAAATTTACTTGCATGTGGGTCACACAAATCGATGAAATTATGAGCAGCGAAAGTGTATTTAACTTTGAAACCATGAGGAATAGCAACAACGCAATATGTAAAATCTATTGTTTTGTTTTGTACGAAAAATTGCACTCTTGCCTGATCCTCAACCAATAAACGATATCTTGAAACGTATTCAGCTTCATGTTTATCTAGTTCTTTTGCTTGCAACAGAGACGCACTATGATCTTCAAAATCAACAATCCACTTGCGCATCATTGGAAGTAGCTTTTCAAAATATGCCAATGCTTGTTCTTCATCCGCGCAATTTTGGTAAATAAATCCATATTCTTTGCATTTATTTTCTGTTATAACAATAGTATCGAATTCTGTTAGGAATGTTTCCAATTTGTGACATTCATCGTTGATAATCAATTTAAATTTGTGATTGCTAAATTGTTCACTATACTCCCACAACGATAACATTAATTGATAATTCATGACTACATTATCATGCGTTAATGCACGACTTTTACACTGTTCATATGGACAAGAAGGACATTTAGATCCAAATGAACTACCGATTTCACAATTTGTGTGTTTTTCTCTACATCTATAATTGTTTTTGCCATACATTGTTAACAAGGCACGATCATTGAAAGAGGATTCGTATTGTTTTTGTAGAATTTTTTGTGGAGTCAAAATTGCAACATTTACTCCATCAATGGGCTTTGAAAATATGTAATTTGACATACACATACCGACAACGCTCTTCCCACTATTATGGGTAATGAAAAAATTGCCCATAACGTACAAATTATCACCATCCACCTCAAATCCATAAAAATCTCCACTACCTATAGAATCAACACTGAAACCGGTTACAAAATGTCGTTTCTTTTGTAACCGGTTTCTGGCTTGCTTACGAGCAATTTTAGTGGGGATTTTGTCCGATGGACCACAAAGGCCAACATCATAATATACATTTCCTTCAATAGTTCGTTGGTAAACGCTAGTAGTGAATCCCAAGCTTCTACATAAGAAGATTATATCATCTTTTAATTGTACTGATTTAGTGCAATAACTGAAACTCACTCCATCGCTGCTCAAATGCCCATCCGTATCTAATAATCCCGCTAACAACAACATACGATCATTATAAGATGCAGTTTTATACTCTGTAGGGATGAATTTTGTGCCAGATTTGGTTCCTTGAAGGCCAAGTGACCGAAGTTTTTCTATCAGATGATTGGATTTACTGCTACGCACAGGTTTAACAAATTTGTATGTTGGAGCTGTTAATGTCGGCTTATCTATGGTGATTTTTAGATTATTATCACCAGCGTATTGATATAAATATTCAACTATTTCACGATCAGCGGTTATTATGCCACACGCTCCTTGTGATATAGCACCATCTCCCAATATTAAACCCAATAGATACGGATCTATGGACAAATCAGGACTGTTGTTAAAATGCACTCCGTTGCTGGGTACGTACAATCTCCATATATGTTTGAACCATTTAGATTTTTTTAAATAATCTTTCACGGTAATGTTTATAATTTCTTTACCTGTAAGTTGGTAATTTGATTTTCTACATTTATAATTAGTAGAGATCAATGATAATATATGATTCTCATTTACAACAAACGAATCGCCTCTTATTGGTGTTATTTTATACATTGGCTCATTGCCACTGTGGAGATTCAACACTTGACGAGGGGTGCTGTCTGGCCCCATGATCATATCTCCAACCATAACATCTTGCACCTTTTTGATACTCCCGTTATGCATTAATATATCCGTATCTTTAGCGTGGCAACCAGTGGGAGCTTCCAAAAATAGGTATTTTATTTTGGGATTTTGTAGTTGATCTTCTATCCACATGAGAGCGATTTCCTGCAAATCTCTCATTTCGAGATTAAAATTCCATGAATCAAATATAGACATGCACTACTCCAAATAAAAATTACAAAAAAGCAATTATTGCATAATAATACAAAATCAATTGAATTGCAATAATAAAGGGATAATAAACTAATAATGGCCAATTAGTGAGCGATTACTAAGTAATCGGAGAAGGGAACACACATATTAAATACATAATAAATTATATAATTAATATAATTAATATAATAATTAGCAATTAGTGAGCGATTACTAAGTAATCGGAGAAGGGAAAAAAGTAATTTAAATACATAATTAATTGAACATTTAATTAAATATTTGGTTGATTATTGCAATTATGCTTTAATTATAGTTCCAAAAAATTGGAAGTCAACAGTAAACCTAAAAATAAACTTTAAATATTTTGTTGACTTCTAGTAACGCGGGTTAATTTTTGTAATTTTTAACAAAACGCAATAACATACGTTTTTTCTTAGAAAACGGTTAAAATCGGCGAATACACCGCGTAAAACTCGTTTTTTTCATCGAATGAAATTCGTTTTACATCGTCTATAATATTTTTATAATTGGTCCAAGATGTTATGGTAAAATTGCCATATATCAGGCGATTCTTGGGAATATTGGTGACTAATTTATCAAATATTGATGGGTATGCAACAAAAACACCTTTTCTTGTTGTCTTAAAAATTAACATAGGTATAGTTTGTGTATTCTGTGCATCTCTTATTGCTTTTTCTAACCATCCAGTTAATGTTGGATCTCCTTGGTCAAGAAGATTATGATATATTGGCGTATCATCATAATGCTTACATTCAATCGAGAATGGAAACCAATTTGGTGCAATGATGTCACTAGCGAGAGCGTTTTTTAGCTCTTGAGTTAATCCTGCTCGCTTATTCCAATTTTTATTTCCAACAAATGCTCCACTACCCATCGTTCGTGAAAATTCGTTAGAATTGAAATGTGTGTTAAACATTTTAGCAACGTCGCGTTCAAATGTACTGCCTTTTATTTTTGATTTACTCGGCATCAACAATCTCCAATATTTGATAGTAATTGTCCCAGTCTTTATTATATGCTAAGCCATATCTAATAATATTTTGTTTGATTGTCACATACTCCTCATTTATCACTTTTCTATTGTTTAAAAGATATGGATTGAAGAATAAACCACAATCCATATTAGATGTTCCCACATAACCAACTATAATAATATTATCGGGAACACTGTTATTGATGATTGCTGTTCTGTTGTAGCTTGTGGAAGGTTTGAATTTCGCTTGTGTGGCTTCAGAACACATCAATATATTTCCAGCTCCTCTGCGGGTTTTGCGCGCAATGTCAGACCCAAGCATGTGCAAACGTGCTTGTAGTGCTTTTGATGTAGTGTCGGATGCTATAGTGGTACGCTTGCAATAATTTAAAATAATACTGACTATCATATCATTGATTGCTTCGGTTGTGGTTTTTTCTTCTGGAATGAGTCTTGACGCTGCTTCTAATGCAATTGACTTCACCTCTAATGTTATCTCGTAAGCATCTTGTGCTTCATCCAAAGATGATGATGCCCCTGTTACTGCCTCATCATTTGATTGCTCTTTCTTTTTAGTTTCATACGAAAGAGCATAAGATAAACCAACTGGACCTGTCATCACTTGGACTCCAGCAAACCTCGAAACAGAATTTATTAATTCCTTCGACTCTTTATATAAAGTTTCAACATTGGCCTCCACGTCAGGATTTGTCATAGAGGTCACTACAGCATTATTCATGGAGTTATAAAAATAACATTGCACGTTGACTCTATTTTTTTCTTGGATTTCTTCGTCCGTTTCAATTTGGACGAGAGTTTCCATGAATTGTTGATTTAGCAACAGAGGTTCTGATTTTTTTGTGCTATCAATCAAATTTTGCAATGTTGTTATAGTTGCTGATAAATTTTCAATTGTTGCTTGCTTTTCTTTTAGATCTTTCAACGTATTAAAATTCTCATGTGTTTTATGTTATATACAGCATTAAAAATAGTGAGTTAATTGGATCATCGTATCCAATACCCAACACTTGATACGAACCCATTTGAGTATTCAATTTCTAAAGTATTTGTGAATTCGTTCATGTTAATATCATCCCTATGAGTTATCACAAACATTTTTAGGTTATCTGAGATGGCTTTTTGTTTGAGCATTCTAATAGCCAACTGTATGCCAACACCACTCAATCCAACATCTAAACATTCATCAAACATGCAAATATCAATATGAGCGTGCATACGTTCCAATACATCTCTAAATGCTAACGAAAGAGCTAGATTTATTCTTGCTTTTTGTCCTGTTGATAGATTATCATATGATATCACTCTTCCATTGTAATTAATTTTCGATTGCAATTCTTCGTCAAACATTACATCATGCGGTAATGCTATTTTTTCGAGATACTCTTTCAATTGTTTATTCAAAAAAGGTAAATTAATTCTCATCAATGCTTTCCGCATAAATGAATCCTTTTTCGTAAGCATTTTATGCAAAAACTGAGAATGTTCGATGAAATTGGTCAAATTTTGTTTTTTGTTGTAATCAACATTGTTTTGTGCAAGTGCTACAAACTGATTTAACACTATGGTATACGGATTGGTTGATTTTTTCGCTGTATCTAAGTTGTTTTTAAGCACATCAACACTATTAATTGACGCAACAATGTCTTTTATATTAGTGAATCTCAACAATTGTTTAAAATTATTGAGATCTGTAACAATTTCTTGTTGTTCTGATGTTAATTCCCCAACACTTTCAGTCAAAACTTCAATATTTTTTTGTATTTTCTTGCTTGATTTGGTTAAAACTGCAATTTTTTCATCATCTGTGTGCAATTGATTACAGTATGGACAAGTGCCTTTAGTGAGGGCTTCCAGTTGACTATCAATCTCTTTCTTTTCTTTGATATAAGATGATAATGAGGAATTTATTTGAGAAATTTCATTTTGAATGGTTCTCGATTCTTGATTTAAATCTACAATAGAGTCATGTATTGCCAACTGTTGATTGATGTCATCAACCTGTGGAATGTTTCTTAATTGTTCTTCTATATTGGATATTTTTTGAACTTTGTCTTGTTCCCAGTTGCCATGCAGAGCTAATAATTTATCATATTCTTTTTTGTTATTGGTATTTTGTTGCTCTATTTTTTCAATGATTGCAGTTTCTATTGACAATTCTTGTTGTTTCTCTTTTACTATTTTTTTGAGATTATCCGCTCTTACAGATAATTCCTTAATTTTGAAAATATCTTCTATCACATCGATCTGCGATGCTCCAGATACAGAAGTGTAGGGTAAATCCAAAAATGGTGTGGTAGTAGCAGAAAAAATAACAACTCGTTTGAATGTTTCGAAATCTATTCCAATAATATTTTTTATAGCCTTATTTGTTTCTGAAGTGCCATCTCTAGTAAGGTCCTTTTCTGTTCCATCTTTGGCGATTTCAAACAATTCAACACTATTAGTCTTAAAGTTTTTTCCTCCTTTGCGTTTACGCACTATTTTATAATCATTTATGCCATTACTGAAGACGTATGTTACCATTAGGTTTTTCTGATTGGTCCAGTTGATCAAATCATCAAGATTTAATTTATTGGACAAAGGTTGATCAAAACAAGCATATGCAATGGCCTCGATTGTTACTGTTTTGCCTACCCCATTTCTACAGAACCCTTGTGGGGTTTCCACATCTTTGTTTTTACCTATTATGGAATTGAATCCCATTTTATTAAGATCTATGGTAGTATCGTTATTTCCAAAAGATTTAAAATTTCTTAAAATGAGAGCTTTAGATTGTATGGGAAGATGTGTTGTGTTAATTTTAGAATCAACATTCGCATCTGTTAGTTTGTATATCTGCTTTAGTGTGTTATTATCAATCACATCATCTTTTATCTGATCGATGCATTGATCTACTAGTGCATCCAAATCACACTGCTGAACCTCAATTTCAACATCATCTATGATTTGAGTCTGCTTTTCGTTTATAAAAGTTATTTCTCTTATGTTGTGTTGCTCTATTAACGACTGTTTTAAATCCAGCTGTGCCTCATGAGATACATCCTCCTGATTAACAACACATCGTATTCTCATTTTGGGTTGAAAGTCAGTAAAATTACCATTAACTATTTCGGAGAAATTCACTCTCCGGTATTTTGGACACTCTGTCCAGTTTATGAATTTTAATTTATTGTGGTCAGTGTCAAATATACAACATCCTCTTTGATCAGAATTAATATCTCCGAAATCCATGGGAAATGTGTTTCCTATAAAGGTAGTATTATCTTTTGTCTGTCTTTTATGAAAATGTCCAGATAAAATTCGCTTTATGTCTTTAAAATCTACATGTGATGGTCCATCCACCTTAACAGCACCGTAAGAAGTAATTTCAAACCCAGAAAATTCAAAATGACCCAACCAATAATCAGTTTGATGTTGATTAATTGCTTTATATTCATTTTCAAACATATATGGAAAAAAGGTAGCGGTGTTGTTGCCAAGAGCTACTTCCGTGGGCTCGTTTATTATATGAAAATTGGGAATATCTTCATAATGAACAGTGGAAAAAAACTCTCGTGTTGTCCTACGAAACAGATCGTGATTTCCGACACAGAAATATACAGGAATGTTTAGCTCTGCTAATTTAGATGCTCCTGTGTATGCTAAATTGAGTGTGCTTATCTCTATTGATGTTCTGGATTCAAACCAATCTCCTAAGAACCCTATCCACTCCGCCTTTTCTTTTTTAACAATTTGGATCAACCAATCAATAAAATCCATACAGTCTTGATTATGTTCGACGGAGTTGTTTCGACGACCCCAGTGTATATCTGTAAACAAGCACCCCTTCATTCTACTATTCCTCTCCGATTATTTGCGATTTTACTCTAGATCCTGGAATAGTGTCAAAATCAACTTGATCAGCATCAGTCGCTTCCTTTGCTTTATTGCTCTTTTTGGAAGTCAAATTATCAGCGTCTTTATCTCTATAAATTGATTGACCTTGATTTGTGGAATTATCATCTGCGTCATAATTATATGAAGGATCTAGACCATAAGCAATTAATAGCTCATTTTTTGCTGTACTTTCCTTATCTTCATAGTTGAGGTACTGGTTAAAACTATTTTTAACACACTCTGTAAAAAACGCAAACGGATTATTGGACTTATCTGGATTAAATTTCTTCCAAGCTGTAACTAAATTCACCATTGCGTGTGACCGCATGTCTTCAATGTAGCTATAACCAGCCAAATTGCCTTTCGTTGAATATCTTTCAACAAGGAGAGTGAGCATTTTAACAAGCTCATTTGACATTTTTCCTGTTTGCTGACAGTGAACCACTTGAGCCAACAAATCACGATTGTTTAAATAATTAGTAACACGACGCTTTTTTTCCATTTCTTATACCCGTTGGTAGATTTCCTATATATTAAGTTCTTTGTTGCCTTTTGTCAACACTAATTAACTATTTGATATTTTTCAGAAAATACTTTCTTGATTGACAGGTAAATACCTATACTAAAACGATGTTCAGAAAATGCTATTGCAGAGAAACGGAAAATCTTTGGAAGTTGATGCTAATATATCACTTCATTACCAAAAACGTGTTATGTTGATGGACAGCGAATATGCATTCATATGCGACAATTCTCCGTCTATGAGTGAAGACGTGTCGGCAGAATACGCTAAACTAGAAATTCCACAAATGCCTTTTGCCATACAGACTTATAAAGGATCATCTTCAAGAACATGGAACTTATCTGATATAAAATTAATTTCAAGAACATTTAAAGAAGCCACCATGAACAACAAATCACTATGGATGTTGAGATCTTGGACCAAAGGAGAATTTGGAAATACTAGCGCTGATTTGGGTAGGCCTCTCGGAATGCCCCCAAAAGTACTATCATTCACTGCGTATTCTAGTCACATACCAGGAGATGATCATTCCTACCGCATTTATAGGATCCCAGTAGTTATTAATAGTTTAAATATAGATTATCCAAATGATGTGGATTATATACCAGATGAGCATGGCAACATGATTCCTATTATTCAGACAATCACCCTATCAATAACAGAACAACATTCACCAAGCGAATTGTCTAATTTTAGTTTAGATCGATTCAAAATGGGCAAAATGTTGAATTTTTAAGAGAATCACATGAATAGAATTACATATGGTACCACCTACATAGATTCAAATAAGCAAACAATATTCTGGGAAAGAAAAAATATTCCTTTGGCAGAGGATGATGTTTTTTATCAGATTGAAGCGAAATATCATCTTCAACCCGATTTATTAGCACATGATTTGTATGGAACAACAAAGGCCGAATGGATATTATTATTAATGAACAACATAGAAAATCCTTTTGTTGACTTTGTTGCTGGAAAGACTATACGATTGATCACTCCAATAAGAATAAAGAGATTTTTATGATTCCAGAAAACATTTTAAATGAATTCTCTTCTTATCAAGTTCAAATGAACATTTTAGCAACATATGATTTTGATATTGCTTCTACTTTATGCAATGACTATGTGATTTTAGAGCAAATCAAAAATGACCAGGATCTTCCAAAATACGAACAAAAGGTCAATACAGATTCACATTTACATAAAGTGATGGAACAAATTAGAGACAACGTTTTTATAGATAAATTTGTAAACGAAAACAAGTCACTTGCAACACTTCTACGAAGATCTCCACATCCAACTCTTGGTGGCAAGGTGATGTGGTTAATAGACACATCAGAAGATGCTGATTTTTTGTTTGATTCTGTCGAATTCACCACATATTGTGCTCCGAACCCAAAAAATTCAAATGGATCCCCATCAATAGGATTGCAATTAGAAGGGGAAATGCAGATAACTGAAGTAGCCACTGCCAAATTCATGGACGTGTTCTCCGCATTGCGCCCAACCAACGCCACTACATTCAAAGCTTTAACCCTGGTATTAGCTCCCACTGTGTATGGATTCACATCACAAGACTCGCAAACACCCCATGTTGTTCCGTTGAATCCAGTAGCATTTCTCGTCACCAATGTAACATCGAACTTTACAGATCAAGGGGGAAAATACACGATTTCAATGGTTGGGATAACGAACGGGTTTGCTAATTTGTCGTCCCAAAGCACAGTGAATCAATCAGTTAAACTAAAACTAAGCAAGCGGATGCCTCTAAGAGAAGCTGTTGAAGCATACCAAAACGCGCTAAATGACCGGTTTCAAAAATATAGAGTGGAACAAAAACTAGACTCCTCCTTTGTTGATGTGGAGTATCGAATTAAATTAGATCCGAACGCTGAACAAATCCCTTCAGAAGTTGCAGTTGATTTCACTGACGTTCCGTATAGTGATGATAGATATTTGATTGATAATATCAACGGATATGCTACCACGTTGAACACATCAGACGCTATATTATCATTTAAGAATGGTTCGATAATTGACGGAATACAAGAAATTTTGAAACATAGTACTGGAATTATTGAAGATTCGGTTCCGAAAGAAATAAAAACTATTAAGGTGGATAAAATACCATCAAATATTTCAACACGTGACGCCAGTGAAACAGAAATTTATGATTTTATACAAACTGCGAGAAATCAAAAAGAAAAGAGTGCGGAGAAATGGGAAGATTTATATGAACCATCTACAGGATTTTTCATATCATCAAAACCAACTGTTATAAGCAAGATGAGTACTGAAAATAACAAGCTGATATTAGAATTCACTATAGTAAAAACATACGTGACATCATCAAATGATCCCACCGGAGCAAACGTCGATGGAAATGATTTCGCCAAAAAAATTGTTGAAAGCTTGACCACCGGAGAGGATAAAACAACCATTTTTAAAAACCCCATCTTTAAAAACCTATTATATTATGATTATTTGTTTACTGGACAGAACGTTGATGTATTGGATTACACCATGAATATCACTCAAGGAACAGTATTCGTGCATTCGGTTAAATGGGAACAAGCTTTAAATTTAGGCAACGGTGGAATATCCGTAGCTCCAACCAACAAAACCGGAGAATATATACCTAGTTTAGATACCAACGAAGCCGCTGTTATTGGAAGTGCAGGGCACACCATTTCCAACAATTACAGCCCCGGACCAAAACAAATGGAAGGCAGCACTAAGTTCATCCATACTGTGGCTAACCCAGAAATAACTGCTAGTTATTATGATAAACTAAATAGATATTCTGTCACAGAAACCATAAATCAAGAAATTACTGTTACCGGAAACCCCATATTATGGGGATCATTTGTTGACTCGGCTAGTGGCACAACAAAAACAAGCGAAAAGCGGCCAATCACAAGATGGGACGTATATCCGCCTCTCATGTACATCAATATTAAGTATCCAACGGATCCCAACTATTCTAGGGGAACGGATGTATCAACAGGGTACACCAACACCACAAACGAAACGTTTACACCATTTTGGTATAGAGGGTTACACCGAATATTTGCTATTAAAACGATAGTCAATGGAAACCAATTTCAACACATTATAACAACGTTTCCATTAGTTACCACCAAACAAGCTGAACAAAAAATAGCTGATGTGTTGCAACAAGAAGCAGCAGCAGAGACAACAGAACAATCTGACAACACGACCCTCACAGGAGCCAAATCAAACAAAACACACTCTGATGCTGTACTCAAAAAATTAAATACAGGTGCGAGCGTTACTGCCCTTTTACCTTCCGATGCCAAATTCACAGCTGCATCAGGAACTCCACTGGCCGGAACCTTGGTGTTAACATCAGGATTCTTGCCCATGAGAAGAATAAAAAGAAGAGCTAGTGCGCATCTCGCCATCGATTTGAGAGCCAACGTCGGAGCTCCAGTATTGTCAATGACTAGTGGAAAGGTCATTTCTGCTGTGATAAGTGGCGACGATTCATACGTAAAGATTTTAACAGATAAAAGGGTAGTTATAACATATCTACATGTGACTCCGGTTGTTAAAAAAGATGATGTGGTTGCCCCTAACCAAAAAATAGCTATCATTCGTAAGTTTGGTCCAAACTCTGAATATAATAAAGAACACTTACATCTATCGATTACATACAAAGGAGTTAAGTATAATCCAGAACAAGTGCTTAAAATTACACAAACGAACAATACTCCTGATGCTATTCTTCATTTTAAGGAGAAAAAATAATGTCAACTTTTGATGAATCGCAGAGGTTGCAGCGTCGGATGAATGCTGCAGACCATTTAGCAATCGGCTACGTAGTTAACAATGAAGATCCTCTGCAAATGGGAAGAGTTCAAGTTAGATGCTTTGCGTTTAACGATGAACCCGATGATGACGATTCTCTTCCTTGGGCATTCGTAGCAAGTCCCCATATTGGAATAACACAATACAACGAATTTGACACGACTGGTAATGGAACAATGCAACTGCATGGCCTATTAGCTACCCCCGCAATAGGATCGATCGCCATAGTTGCTGGAATATTTGGAACAAGTCAATGTCGAGTTTGTTTGGGATTTATATGTGAGGAGTTTGTCCATGATTCATTTCCCAATGGTGCATACGCAATAAATCAAGAAAAAATGAATGGACCGTCAAGTTCATATGGCGACCTTATGGAACCGTTAACCACATTTGCTAATGTAGCATTTGGACCTTGGTCTCCTACTAATTACGAAAGGATAAGCAGAGGATACGATAGACCAGCTGGCGCCGTCAATGCAACAACCAAACATAACAGCAAACGAGACGACACAAGTGAAACGGATACCATGACTTTCAAAATGGAATCAGGAGATGTGGTTGTTGAACAAGGATATACAAATGACCCATCAATGCCTGGAACTATTAGCAAAACCAACAACGTGTATGGATGGAGGACACCATCAGGGCACGTGGTTTATATGTGCGATGATATTAAAAGTTCTAGAATTAAACTAACCACTATAAAAGGTTCTCAAATTCTCCTTGACGACACTAATGAACGAATATACATCAACACCGCTGAAGGTAACAATTGGATCGAAATGGATTTTGATGGTAATGTAGACGTTTTCAGCAAAGCAAATGTGTCAATCAGAAGTGCAAAAAATATTAATTTAACCGCTGATGAAAAAATTCTTTTCACCGCAAAACAAGGGATACATTTACATTCTGATACGGAAATAAGAGCGACCAGTATGCTTAACACCAACATAAACGTTGGGACCGATCTGAGCATGACTTCCAATAACACGTTTGAAAATGTGTTAACGAGCAAACAATCAATAATCGATCAAAGCTGCATTATAAAGTCAACAAACAATCACATCATTGCTCAAACTGTTATTCTGCAAGGGTCTGATACTTCCATCACAACAAATAGTTTAAAAATGGGTGGCAATTCAGTTGATGTGACTGGGTCAGGTAGCATAAAAATGACAGGTGGAGCAATACACCTAAACGGTCCTGGTGCAGCAGCCCCAAGCTCAGCTACAGACCCAACCAACCCAACCAATCCTGTATCGTTTTGGACAAACAGAGTTCCAGATCATGAGCCGTGGCCAAGACGCGACTTCATCGACAACAACACTGATCATATTAATTATAAGATT
>JACCDN010310651.1_pt1 | contig 20341 bp, 19 predicted proteins | sample 7441691 | NCBI WGS metagenome assembly JACCDN01 (sample SAMN15323439, study PRJNA562643) | freshwater metagenome | isolation source: river surface water | place: USA:Blue River Watershed | collected 2017-08-16 | reverse complement strand
TGGAAAAGGCCATCCGCTTCAGTGACTTTAAAACCCTCTCCCAACAGGAATCAGCTGCGGGTTTCCGGGAAAAGCCCAAACACGCCGAACGGTTTTTCCGGCAGGGCAAAAGTGGTGGCTGGCGAGAAAAACTCACTCCAGAACAAATTGCACGGGTTGTGACCGATCACCGTGAAATCATGCGCCGATTCGGCTATCTGGAAGCTGCTGACCAGCCGGTCTGAATCATGGGTCTTGGCAAGCGGTGGCAACAAATTCGTACCCATATTTTAGGGCGTCGACTTCCCCGGGGCCTCATCAACTGGCGCTATGCGTGGCCCAAAGGGGACCCGCAAATCTTGATACACCGCCGCCTGTGGTGGAATAGCGGCCAAGATTGGCCCAGACCCATCTGGATTGCTTCCGAATTCATCTGCTGGATTCGCTGGATGCTCTGGTATGGCTGGCGGGCCACAGGTCGTATCGTACACGCCCAACGTCAGGCCCACGCACCGCAAGACACCCTCTCTTTGATACAACAGTATCTGCGCACCCTGGGTTGGGCACTGGGTTGGTGTATTCATCCGCGCGACGTGTATCGTTTCGGACTCCTCCAAGCCCCCGAAAAGGCGCTGACCTATGTCTACGACCAAGAGACTGGTGCCTACCATCGCTCCCGTAACCCGAACCCCGCTCAAACACCTGCATCCTACGCCTGCATTCAGGACAAGATCGCGCTAGCTGACTGTGTAGGGGTCCTTGGCATCCCCGTCGTTGCAACCACACGCGTCATTGCTCGTGCCACATCTATCCTGCTTCAGCAGGTCGCCCCTACGGATTCATCTGGACCCCTATTTTATAAAACCCGCTCCGGCAATCAGGGACGCGGTGCTTTTGCGCTCTGGCAGACCCAGCAGGGACTCCAAGGGCGTAGTTTTGAAGGGGAGCCCCTTTCTTCAACACAACACATCGAACTTGCCTGGAAAACCCTGCATCAGATGGATGACGTTCTCATCCAGCCGCTGCTGACCAACCACCCTGATCTGGATGCGATGTCCCTGACCGGTGAAGCCATCATCGTGCGTTTTATCAGTGAACGTGGTAACGATGGCAACAGTGACTGTCTCAGCACCACGCTCGAAGTCCCTGCGGGCAAAACAGCCCAGCATAAAACCACCTACAGCATCTTTCCCATAGACAGCATCTCGGGTAAGTTAGAGCGATTTCCTCAACGCGACTGGCTCACCCCTGACATTGAACAAACCGCCGCCCTGATTTGGACCCTTGCACCGCTTGATAAAAGAATCCCCTGCTGGCCAGCGTTAATGGCCGCCAGCTTTAAGGCGCATGTAGCATTCACCGATGTGCGTGCCATTGCCTGGGACTGGGTGATTACCCCCACCGGGCCGGTGCTACTGGAAGGCAACGTGGGTTGGGGCACCGTAACCCCGCAGATTTTACACGGCGGTTTTTTGAAGAATGCGGTGTCGCCATCGATCTCATGAGACCAACAATCGCGCTGCGCAAACCGCTGCTCATCCTGTTGATTCTGGTGTTCACGGTTGCCGGGGCATACCTCGCTAAGCGCTGGTGGAACAAACGCACATACATCAGCGACCTTCCCCAAGCTCAGCAGGTTATTGATGCCCAACCCAAATATTTTGCAGCGTTGTTTGAGTGCCCACAAAACCAACCCGAGTGTCCCCAACGGATCACATCCATTGGCCCCTACCAACTTCGTATCCTTGGCAATCCGGCTGCAACACGCTACCCGAGAAACGAAGAATGGCCTGCCCGTACCCCGTGGGATTTACATGCCGTGGGCCAACGCCTTTACATGGGTCTGGGCGATGCCAGTAACGAAGGCCCCACAGCCAACGCCGGGCCCGTTCCACTGATTTATTACAACATTGAGTCAGGACAGTTCATTGAAGAAACCATCCTGCCTGAAGAGCAGATTGACCGCTTCTTTCTCATAGACAATCAGCTCATGATTCCGGGGGAAGACCCGCGTGCAAGTTGGGACTGGGGCAATTTGTATGTCCAGCAGGCCTCCGGGCAATGGCAGCAACGCCGTACCCTTCCCCGCTTTATTCACGCCCATGCGCTAGCCTTCCATCAGGGCAAGCTCTATGCCGGGGGCAATATCCCTGATGCGGTGCCCTTTGGTTTGGGTGAACAACGGCATGGCTCGGCAATTGCCGCATCGGCAGACCTCGGGGTGGGCTGGCTAACCACCGGGCTAGGCGGCCTGCGGATTACAGACTTTTTACACGTTAAAGACCAACTCTACGCCACAGACGCATTTCCGGGTTCCGGTCTGCAATCCTGGCTGGATAAGCAGGGACGCCAAGATTTTTTTAGTCCGGTATACCAGTTGGACGCTAAAAGCAATTGGAATAGACGAACCGATCTGACCCCCGAGGTTATGCTCCCCAGCACCGCACTCGCCGGCCAACGTATGGCAACCATTGAACGGAGCATCCATTGGCAAGGCCAGTCACTTTACATCGCGGCCTTTGTCGCACAACCGGGCAATCGCCCAGTGCGGGCCGCCTACATGGCCAGCGATCTGGATCGGGGTCATGTTAACGTGAAACGCCTGCCCTTTGATGATGCCACCCAAGTCTGGGATAGTGCAACGGATAGGGCGACCGATGGACGAACCCTCTGGCTCTCCACCGCCAAACAGCTAGCCGATGGCCGTTGGCTCAACCAACTCCATCACAGCAACGATGGACGACAATGGAAGACTATTGCTGGCTTTAAAGGCCCCACGTATGCCAGTAGTTTTGCAATGAACGGAGAGGCAATCTACTGGGGGCTCGCCGGGCAAAACTACGCTGGCATAATTGTGGAGTTTATACCCACTCAATCCAGCCGTTAGAAATAACCCCGACATCAAGCCACTTTGATCAACCCAAGCTCAACTAGTTTCTGCACAAAATCAATTGCATCGGCGCGACAACGATCAGGCTCGACTTCAAACTGGGTCGTAACGGTCTGCACAATCGAGTCAATGTCAACGGGCTCCTCCAACAGCTCCCAGATTCTGGGGCCTACACCACCAATCCCATAGTACTCGCCATTCTCAATGCTCATCATGACCAGATCCCCATCCATGTCTGCCGATACCAAATCAGGGTTGCGAAAGAATCGCGAATTATCATCAAATGGAGTTGTCATGAAAGCTCACCTGTAAGTTGGGTGCATAATTGTAACGTCATGATTGCGTAGCTGGTAATGAACTCGAAATGACGAACTTGGCCCTTGAAAACCGGTGGGACCACGAAGGCCATTCGCTGCATGTATTAAGTCCTGGCGCGGCTTAAACTCCGGGTTCATGCCGAAAAGGTTTTGATTTTATAGGGTATAGCCTTCATCTAGGCCGAAAACTCCGCCCCGCAACACAAAGCCTTATCAGACTTGTTGAACGCGCACACCGCCTTCATGAGCAAGGAGTCAACCCACAACTGCTCCGACAGTAAGTTCAACAGTTGTACCGCTGGTTGCACGCCGGATTAAATACAGGATTAACGAGCACTGGAAGGTGCCCCGACTCTGGCACCAAGTCTTAAAACGCCTCACGTAACACATCGAGCCACACTCGCGCTTTGAGTATTTAAGAGTGTCACGAGAGTAATTTCTGCATTTTTTGATCTTTTAACTGCCAGGTCCTGTGGTGGTGGTATATTCGACCACAGTAGCGTATTTACCTTCGGTGCGTCGATCGACCCGAATCAATTCCACAGCTGGTGGGCTGTAGCCCATGAGGCTCTTTTGTTGTACAACGGACTCGAAAGCGCCCTGATTGGTTCCAGTTTCTAGCTTCATGTTTTCCCCGTCGGTCTTTGTCAAAAAAATGTATATGATCCCTCGAAAAATTCTACCACCTTGCCAAGGCTGCTACATCGCCACATACGTTTTTTTTCACAACGCCTCGCTGTTGGACGATCTCATGTAAAGAAACCACGCCGAATGTTGATGCAACGCCTGGGAACAACTGATATAGAAACACTGTTACTATCCGGCCAAAACCGTTGGGGCATTGACCTTCCCTGTCATTTGCTGGGCGACTTCGCCATCGCTATCATTCATGGCGAAACGATGCGCCTTGGACCCACCACCGTGACCCGGGCTGCTTTGCTTTTACAAAAAGTTTTTCCATCAAAACAGACGCTCAGCAAAATTTATCCGGTTACCGCTGATTCGTGGCGTGCTTACGCTTACTACCCCGTTAATTGGTGGCGTTTGAGCAGTGACCGGTTACCCAAGATATTGAAGTCAGGCCACATCGACTATCAGTTGGAGATCGAAAGAGTGCGTCGCATTAGATCATGGTTGAGAAACGGAAATTAATTCAGATAAACGCCGCGCAGTTGCCAATCGCTCTATTCAAGAACTGATCGGAAATACAAATAGCTGCTCCCGGTTATGTGATACTTCTACTTCGATTAATCGGCCGAGGACTACGTCGATTGTCTCTGGAAAGATATGCAGTTGAGGATCCCACGATGATTTCTGGGGTGGTCGATTTTCGAAGATGATGCCATCACCGAAATCCAATCGCAACCAGCGCATCAACGATTCCGCTTGTCCCGTCTGATTTGCCATCAAACTTACGATATGGCTATATTCTTTCGGCGCTGTTTCACTGAGATCAAACCGAATTAATTCTACCGGCCCTGATAGTGGTCGAACATCACCACCGCCCCTGCTTGCATTGAGTGATGTGGGTTTGAAGCAGTTGAACGGTGTTAGGTCAAATCCCATCACTTGGTCCACCCGATAATTCTGGGAGTAACCTTCACCACTGATCAGATAGCCCATAGCGGATACGCTTTGTGGGAGTAAAACGGCACCTGGTTTAAGAAATTTTGTCTTTGCCAAGTCCGTGAGCGGCAAAACACCCTCACCCAGCAACGAATTATCGACGATCTCGGCGACAAACAAGTCGGCCTTTTCGGGGAGATCTATACCAATCTGCACTGCATTGGCGTCCTTGGCGATCACCGTAATTCTGTCGGCAAACCCGTTACGCGCGATAATTTCTTTGGAGGCTTTGGCAACCTCCGGCCGCCGCTCGCAGGTATAGACGTGTCGTGCGCCCGCCTGTGCCGCGAGCATCGCGAGAATTCCCGTACCGGTACCAATTTCAAAAACCACCATGCCTGGCTTTACAAATCGATTCAATGCAGCAGCATAAACCTCGTTGCGGATGTTGTCATGAATGATCTGGAAGTGCCACAGAGGTGCCTGATGTCGGTTCAGCCAATCAGTCATCACTCGTACGCGATAGTTGTTTGACGATAAATCGCGCGCTGCCTGCGCCAATTTTTTTGCGTCAGATTTTTGGTTTTGTCCGCACATGATCAGTGCCATTTTGGCAAGCCGCTCCGGCCATTCTTGCTCAGCAACACGCTCCATGATCGCTGAGACCAACTTTTGTGCTGCCGGCGTTAACTCTTCAATTTTCAGCATCTGGCTTAAGCCTTTCATCTCCGCGGACCACAGGCCATTCAACCCAACGGTCTCCGTTTATTTAAGAAAAATGAATTCGCTCGTCTAATATAAGCCCATACCCCCTGATTCTCTGGCACAGCAGCGATTGCACCGCCCGAAGTGACTGCCAAACCTATGGCTTGTGCATAAGGTGGTGCGTACGTCTTGCGCATTTGACATGCCCGAGGCGGCGCATCGCCTACGTTCACTACTGTTAGAAAATCCATTGCATCTCCGCTAAGATTACCTCTGTAATCGTCACATGCTGCCACAAAGTATTCGGTTTCATATCTGGGCAACAGGTCAAGTTGCCAGAAAATAAGGCATTTATGATACACGGGGTCGTGTTAGCTGCGTCTGCTTTGTAAAGACAAAAGTGACATGTCTGTATCTGCGGAATCCAGCTTCAAAGACCGTCTCACCCCGCTCTCTCAAACAGATGTAAAACCTTCGGTCTAATCCGCCTGATCGGGCGCTCCTCTCTCTATCTGTCAATCAGCATCCAAAAGTTTCCAGAAAACAGCGTCCAATAATTGCCAAGTGATTAGGAGGAATTGCCCCGTTTTTTGCGCTTCTTTTTGCGCTGTTTGAAACGGAAAGAGTCGTTGTCTATTTCAAATGTTTCGCAGTGATGCGCCAATCTGTCGAGCAAGGCCGTTCTTATCTTGGCATCGCCAAAGACATTAACCCACCGCTCAATACGCCCATCATTGGCACAGAAAGCAACAACCCGAAGTCTTCGGACAAACTGGCCAAAAACATAAATTCAAGCAACCATACCGGCCAGCCAGGAGGGGCGGCACGCAACAATCGCAGGAGAGCCCGAACCGAGTTCATGATGAGTTGCGCCTCATTCATCCCTTGAGGTCAAATTGATGGTCTTCGAACGGCATCATAGCGGAGCACGCAGGGTAGCCACAGGCGTATTGATACGCGCAGCAAAGTTTTCTTGCGTTAAACCGCAAGCGCGGTACCTTGAGCGCGTGATGATTTGCGCTGGAGTTGTTACCCTGACCACATCAGATTCGACTCCTTGATGCTTTGTTCAAGATGATTCATGAAGTGCTGCATTTCTGCGCCATGCTCAGACGTCGTATTGCTCCCTCCGGGTTATCAGGCATGGGTAAATGTATGGATGCCAACCAATCGCGCATTCAGCCGCTTTCAAATCAAAGGTGGCTTGCAGATTCATCCAGTATCTCGGTGATTGATCAAAAGCCTTGCCAAACAGAAAAGCCAACTCGGCAGTCGCGGGCATAGCTATGGCAACGCTTTGGCGGAAACGATCAACGGCCTGTGTAAAACGGAGCTGATCTACAAAGATGGCCCCTGAAAGAATCGCGAATTGGCTCCCATACTCTAAATCCCTCCGGCCGAGGATGAGGCAAACTACTACCGGCAACTCGCCATGAAGTCTGAATCAACCGTGTTACTTTTAACCAAACAGTCTCCATGACTCCCGGGGCGATTCACTAATGTCCCAAGCTTACAGGCAATCTTATGTAAATTCAGCGTTCTTCAGCAAGGCCCCATAAGCGAACTCTCCAAATACGGCATATTGCAGAAACTCACGAAAGCTTGACCAGCGGTTGCCAAAATATAGGTAGTAGTATTAAATTCAGCATCTTATGAAGCCTACTCGATGGCTAAAGCCCAACTTTAATGCCTGAACAAGTACCTAATACGCAAGATCAATCCTCCATAAATTTTCAAGGGCGGCTTGATAACACCAAGAGTCTTTATTCAGTGCTCAACGTTGACATGAGGTCGTATGGTGCGGGTTCACCTACCGCCCTCCTTCTAGCCGGCTGGCGGCGATGGGGTTTCACTCTTGCAGACCACCTTCTCGGCGATTTTGCTCTAACTATTAAAGACCGAGAACAGAACTGCGTGTATCTGGCACGCGACCCTCTTGGGGTTAAACCGCTCTATTACACCGTCCAGCAAGGGCGATTGGTTTATGCCTTTTCGGTAGCCGAGTTACGCCGGATACCAGGGTTGACGCTGACACCCGACCCCGACTGGATGGCGCGCTATATGCTGCATCTGTCGATGAGCGATACGCGTACAGCCTATAAAGAGGTTTTCAAGGTGCCACCGGGGCACACGCTGACCCAAGTTGGTGATGCAGAACCAACGCTGCAGCGTTACCAGGAGTGGCGCAACGATGCTCCTTGGGCAAACCACCGTGACCCACGCTGGGTGGAGGCTTATAAAGAGGTTCTGGAAGAATCCATTCGTTGCCGGATGGATTTGTTAGCCCCGATGGGCACAGAGAACAGTGGCGGTATTGATTCGGCCACCATTACAGCGTATCTGGCAGATTTTCTGGGGGAGCCCGGCGACCGCTTGCATAGTTTTGGCTTTGCCCAGTGCGAGCAAGAACCAGCGATGATTCTGGCCACCAGCCAGGCTCGCCGTATTAAGCATAATTATCTGATGACGGCGCACACACCACCCGATGATTGGGATGCCCATGTAGACCAGATCATTAATATCCTTGGCTATCCGGAAGAGCACGGCAATGGTTCAGGACACATTCCCTTTTACCGGGAATGTCAGCTACGCGGTATCCGTACGTTGTATTCCGGATTTGGCGGGGATGAGGTGGTGACGAACCCCGGCCATCATTTACGCTGGGAGCTCTTGGATCGCCATGCTTACTCCAGCCTCTGGGATATTCTGCCGGGCAACCATCTGACCCGGGCCTTGCGTCTAGGCAAGGCGCTTGTCAAGGGTCGAAACAAACCCGCTTATAACCCGAATTTCTTGAAGGCCTGGAATGCACGCTGGCCATATCAGTTGTTGCAAGCACCGGTGGTGAAACGACTCAACCTACACCATGAGTATATGGAAACGGCGCGCTACGATGCGCCGTATCGCTCAATCAACGAATTTATTACGCAGAAGCTGCTGACGATGCCTTACATTGCCACCCGTTTCGAGAATTGCACCTTAATGGCGGCCGCTTATGGTGTGGAGTATCGCTGGCCGTTATGGGATGTGCGACTGGTACAGCAGTATCTCTCCACGCCGAGTATTGAGAAAGTGGGGCCCAAAGGCATAGGCCGTTATCTGCATCGGCGCGCCATTAGCGATTTGGTGCCCAAAGCCGTGGCCTGGAAGCCGAGCAAGGACATGGGTTATGGCGCAGCCATTCAGGACACGCAAACCCGTAACATACCCCTGATGGCAAAACAGGCCAGGGCGCTACTTAAAGACCTCCACAGCGATTTAACGGGTTTGATCGACTGCGACAAATTGCAGCAGCAAATTGACCAAGCTGGCTCTGGTCAAGCAACGCTTGAGTTTGCTTTCTCTTTTATGCAATCAGTAAGTGCCTTGCATCAGCTGGATAGATGGGTGAAAAGTCACAACTGACATGTATATGCTAGGACATAGCCAGCCCCGAAAAATTTTCAAAAGGAGCCGCTACCGCTCCACCAGCAGTATCAATGAAATCTATGACCTGCACGTATGGGGGCGAATAAAAAGAACGACTGACTTTGGCTATTTCAACTGCGTCATTTTCGGCACGGTCACTTAAAATTTCCATTTTTCTACCCTTATCCTTTGAAGCATTTCAACTTCAACAACGGGTAAAAGCTTATCATGCTCCTACGCAAAGTCCGTTCTTTCCTCAAACAACCGCTTTTTATCCAGATCTGGTTTCTGCCAATCTGGTTCTTGCTCGGCATCAGCAAAACACTTATTTTTACCATCCACTTTCGCCGATTGGCACGATGCCTAGGTAAAACCAGCAATATCGACCCATGGGTCCCGCTAGTTACTGCCCAACAAAACATGCGTGCGCTTTACATTGGCCGAGCCATTCGCATGACGGCACAATACACGCCTTGGAACTCCAACTGTTTCCCGCAAGCAGTTGTAGCTCGAATCCTCTTAGGTTTATATGGCATCCCTTATGCCCTATACTTTGGTCTCCAAAAAGACCCACAAAAGGGTGAGGTTAATGCACATGCTTGGGTAGTCTCTGGACCTATACGCGTTACAGGGGGTGCAAGTTTTGGGCAGTTTACCGTCGTCGGGTGCTTTGCCTCCGAGCAATTTGCTGACTATGCATAAGACTCCCCTACTACAAAGTTATGGCAGCCTGATTCGGTTCGTCCCGAGTTGGCAGGCCTTTGGCCTTTTTGCCTTAATGCTGTTTGCCGCACTCACGGAGGGATTTGGTATTTTGTTACTAATCCCTCTGCTTGACTTGCTGAATGGCGGCGTTTCTCAAAATGGCATAGGTCAAACCTTGTGGCAGATTTTGGGTTTGTTAAACATTCCTCAAACTACCGGGGGCGTTTTAATTGCTTTTGTGGGTTTGGTTGCACTTCGCAGCACTATTCAATTCAGCCGGGACAGATTAAGCACCACCCTTCAGCACAATATTGTTGATCATTTGCGCATCAGTTGCTTCTCTGCCCTGATGCAGGTGGAATGGCGGTGGCTGATTAGTAACCGCAAATCAGACCAGGCGAACCTTTTGCTCACCGACGTGAGCCGCGTAGGTATTGGCCTGAACTTTGGGCTTAGCCTACTCGTTACCCTGGTGACATTCCTAGTCTATTTATGGGTTGCGTTTTCGCTATCCTTGCAAATGACCTGTTTAGCACTGAGCGGCGGCATTATTGTGCTTGGATTACTGACCAAGCAACGCAATGCCGCGCTGAAGCTGGGTCTAAGCATGGGGCAAGCAAACCGCGCACTGCAGGGCAATGTTCAGGAGACACTGGCCGGTATTAAGCTCGCCAAAATTCTTGGCAACGAACAAGTTCATTTAAACCATTTCGAGGAAACCGTCGGTGCGGTTCGCCATCAACAGACCGCCTTTATGGCATCGACCAGCCTGAGCCGATCTCTTGTGCAGCTAGGTGGTGCCACATTTTTAGCGTCTTTTCTGTATTTTGGATTGACGTATTGGCAAACCCCGATGCCGGAGCTATTCACCTTGGTGTTGATCTTCAGCCGTTTGATCCCACTGTTGATGTCAGGCCAGCAGCAATACCATCATTGCCTGCACTCACTCCCTGCTGTGCATGAAATCCAGAAACTTCTGACAGAATGCCGACTGGCAGCTGAACCTCAGATGACCACAAAAGACATCTGGCCTGTCACTCAGGCAATTTCATTAGAAAACGTAACCGTTAGCTATACAGGACGAGACACGCCTGCATTAGACCAGGTTTCTGTGTCATTCCCCGTGAAAACGACTACGGCAATCATGGGCCATTCCGGTGCGGGTAAAAGCACGCTGGCAGATGTACTGATTGGATTATTAGCCTCCGATTCGGGAGAAGTTTATATCGATGGCACACCGCTTAAAAGAGAAGGGCGAATGCGCTGGCGGCAATCTGTTGCTTACGTGCCGCAAGAGGTTTTCTTATTTCACGACACGATTCGTCAGAACCTGCTTTGGGGTAACCCAAAGGCGAGCGAATCCGAACTCATAAACGCGCTGCAGTTGGCAGCTGCTGATTTTGTACTCAAGCTACCGTTAGGATTAAACACAATCGTTGGAGATGGTGGCGTCCGCCTTTCCGGCGGAGAGCGTCAACGCATTGCCTTAGCCAGAGCCTTACTTAAGCACCCTAGCCTGCTTATCCTTGACGAAGCTACCAGCGCGTTAGATATGGATAACGAAGCGCGGATACGAGAAGCCATCGAGAACCTACACGGGGATCTTACCGTTGTCATTATCGGTCATCGTTTACAGACTCTGGAGCACGCGGATCAGATCGTAGTCTTGGAAAACGGTAGCATCAGCCGCAACGAAACAAGAGCCGCAAATTAGAGCATTTCATGATGAAAGAAATCGACCACGATGGGCTTAAGCGGTTATTACTCGACTTATTATCACCGCGTAAAGAACATCCCTATGATGTCTTAACACGCCTAACCACTGAAGAGCAAAATGCCTTGCTGCTATCGGTGTGCAGCCATCGGCTAGGGCCCATACTGCGCCATATGTTGAGGAAGTATCACCCAGGAGTTGCCGTTCCTCAAAGCATTGCTGAGGCAATTGACCAAAGCTATCGAGCCAGCGCGCTGAGGTCGCTGCTAGCACAACAGCATTTGATCGCTATTGCTCAACTACTCCGCGATCAAGGTATTGCTTATATCGCCTTGAAGGGCGCTTATCTAGCCTTTCACGCCTATCCACAAAGTGCCCTGCGGCCCCTCAGAGATTTAGATATCCTGGTTCCCAGAGATCGGGCTCTCGAAGTTTACGAACTGCTTTTAAAAAACGGTTACCGACGATGCAAAAATTACCAGGGAAACCCTGAAGTCGTCCACGAATCCACCCATCACCATCTACCACCACTGTTAGATAAAACCGGCAGATTAAGTGTAGAAATTCATACGCGTCTCACGCCAGACAATGTCACACCAAGCCTTACTGAAGGTCATGGCTTTTGGGAAAGGGCCTTTCAAAAGCCGATCGGTAATAAGATGCTGCGCTTTGAGTCACCAAATGATCTTCTGATGCATCTCATTCACCATGCCGTCTATCAACATCAATTCGACAACGGGCCTTTATTATTAAGCGATATCGCTTTTCTGCTTGAGACCCACAAAATTGAATGGACTTTGTTTTGGGACCAAGCCCAAAATGACAGACTAACGCCCGGCTGCGTTTTGGTGCTAAAGCTGCTTGAGCGCTACTGGACTCAACTGCCCATCATATGGCCCATGAGCAACGTCGCATGGCCCTCACAAACGATTCTTGACGATGCCGCGTTGATGTTACTTCGTGACTATGAGAACCGAAACGAGGTCACATTAAAGAAAAACTCTGGACGCAGCAAAAATGCCTATTGGGCCATCCTGTCACTCAGGAAAGCATTTCCATCAAAGAATACTATTTGCACCATCTACCCTGTAAAACCTGAATCTTTGAAAGTATATGGCTACTACCTACTCAACCTATGGCGCTTAACCAGCAATCGACTCCCTAAGATTTTAGGATCCCATAGGTCAACCCATGGCCAGGAAATCGTGCGGATCCATCGGATAGAGTCTTGGTTAAGAACTTGTGGACTCGACAATAGGCTTTAATGGGCCGCCAAGAGTTTCTTTGCTTACGTTGCTAACGGGCGTTAGCAGGCTTACCGCTTATTGAGAGCTAGTCTGATTTGGATTAATTCAAGGCTGCGACAATTTGCCGAACCGCAGCAAACGATGAGAACTCTTTAGCAAACAGATCTCGACAACGATCTTGAATCGACCGATCCACTTGCAAGGATTCAATCAGTTCTTCGGCGAGGACTTTGAGCGTTTCTGCACTCCCATCTTCACTGACACGCCCAACATTATTTACTTTAATTGTCTCAGCAAGATCATTCCCAGGATTAATACTCGCCAATACGGGCAAACCCGATTGCATGTAGGTCAAAAACTTCCCGGGAATATTATGCGATTTATGTCTTCGATCCAGAGAAACCATCCCTACTGCACACTGAGCATAAAGAGCCGGTATCTCATCTGGATGAATCTCATCACAAAAAAGTGTGTTATCTAATCCACGGCGCTTTGCTAAATCCCTAAGTCGAGCTGCATCACGCCCTCGGCCGACAAACAAAAATCCAACGTCAGTTCGTGTTTGTAGTTTCTCAGCCAAATCAAGGAGCATGTCCATACCCTGGGCAACGCCCATATTTCCCGCATAAACGAAAATCTTTCGACCAAACAATGCAGTTTTTTTTATATCTATAGAACAGTCATTATTAGTGGGAACATCGCCCAACCAGTTTTGAAGAACTTCCAAACGCCGTCCAGCTGCTTCTTCCCACCAACTAAAATAATGCTCATTTCCAGGGGTCTGAACACCAATTACATCGGCAATGGAGTACTGGTAACGGGCCACTCCATCAAAAAAACGGTACGTTAACCCTCGCCCCATGAGCCCCATATCGACTGCCCATTCGGGAAAAATGTCTCTAATGATCAAATAACCTTTACACCTGCTACCGGCTTTCAAAAAACGAGCGAACGGTCCATGAAAGATCGAAGGCGCATACCAGACAACGCCATCCCAGTGCTCGTGAGCGAGTGGGCTTTTCTTAAAATTCCAACGCATACAAAACGGCATAAGCAACTCGGCGATTGTTCGCCGCACATAGCCAACGTCCTTCATACGGTATGCGCCTAAACGCAGCACCTGAAAATCTTCTACCTCTTCCAACCGCCAGGAATCTGATTGATCAGAATCCGGCAAGATGACCGTCAAGCGATGCCCCTGTCGCGCAAATTCGCGGGATAAATCCCGTAACTGCACCGCCCCAGACGTTCGCAGTGGTGGGAATGTATCTGCGATCAGTGCAATACGCATAGGACGCTAACTAATACTTCTTCCAAACAACACGGTTAACGTAATCGGTATAACTGTGAATAATCCGCACAACCTTATCGCTAACATTAGGCATGCTGTAGTCGTCCACCAATCTCAACAGACGCTCGCTTCCCCGTGGCTGTGACTCAAGGATAGCCAGCCCCTGTCGTACACGATCAGTTTCCAAGCCAACCATCATCACCGCAGCCTCTTCCATGCCTTCCGGGCGTTCATGTGCTTCGCGAAGGTTGAGCGCCGGAAAGTTGAGGATGGAAGACTCTTCGTTGATGGTGCCGCTGTCCGACAATACTGACTTGGCATGCATTTGCAGGTTCACATAATCGTGAAAGCCCAACGGCTTCATCAGTCGCACTAACGGGTGGAACTTAGCACCCGTAGCATCCACACGCTTTTGTGTGCGGGGGTGAGTGGAAACCACGACGGGCAAGCCATGGTCTTCGGCAACAGCATTCAGCACCGCTACTAACTTGATGAACGACTTGTCGGATTCAATGTTTTCTTCACGATGTGCACTGACCACAAAATACTTATGCGCAGATAGACCTAACCGCGCCAAAGCATCCGAAGTCTTGATCTGCGGCAGATAATGATGCAATACCTCGTACATGGGGCTACCTATCTTGATAATCTGATCAGGCGCCAACCCCTCACGAAGCAGGTAGTCGCGGGCGATTGTGCTGTAAGTGAGGTTAATATCAGCAGTGTGATCAACGATGCGGCGGTTGGTCTCTTCAGGCACGCGTTGGTCAAAACAGCGGTTTCCCGCTTCCATGTGGAAGATCGGGACTTTACGTCGTTTGGCTGGAATCACCGACAGACAGCTATTGGTATCACCCAGCACCAACAACGCCTCGGGCTTGACTTCAACCAGTACGCCGTCAACTGCCGATATCAAATTACCAATCGTATTAGCCGCACTCGTACTATTTTCAGCACTATTCAAAAAGAAGTCCGGCTTGCGCACTCCAAGGTCGTCAAAAAATACCTGATTGAGTTCATAGTCATAGTTCTGTCCCGTGTGTACCAGCACATGGTCACAATGCTTATCCAAAGCTGCCAGCACGCGTGACAGGCGAATGATTTCAGGACGTGTACCTACAACCGACATGACTTTAAGTTGTTTCATATCTTTAAACCTGGCTGGCAATAGTGTCCGGCTTTTGCCGGTCAAAGTTCTCGTTGGCCCAGAGCATGACGACCATTTCATCATCTCCCACATTAGTAATGTCGTGGGACCAGCCTGGGATGGTGTCCACCACTTGTGGTGTAGTCCCAGTGGTGCGCAATTCCACCAACTCATCGCTCAACAAGTGCCGGAAGCGGAAAAGCGCCTCCCCCTTGATCACCAGAAACTTTTCGGTCTTGGTGTGGTGGTAATGCCCTCCCCTTGTAACTCCAGGGTGAGCGGTGAAATAGCTGAACTGGCCGCTGTCAGGCGTCTTGAGCATTTCTACGAAGACACCGCGATGATCTGTATACATCGGTATCTCGTACGAAAACTTTTCGTTGGGCAGATAACTCACGTAGGTGGCGTACAGTGCTCGCACCAAGCCCTTACCTACACGCTCGCTCATCAGCGTTGTACGGCATTGAGCAAAGGCACGAATCTGTTCCGCCAATTCACCCAAAGCAATGTCGTACTCTGGCTCCACGGTTCTCTGTATACAACCATTGACGGGCGCTTGCAACGCGTTCAACAAGGCAGCAACCACATCATCGACATACACCAACCGTACTGTAGCTGCCGGATCATTAATCTGAATAGGCAAATCATGCGCCAGGTTGTGGCAAAACGTTGCAACAACAGAGTTGTAATTAGGTCGACACCATTTGCCAAAAACGCCGGGCAAACGAAAGACGACACATGGGTTCCCGTTAGTATCCGCTAAATTTTTTACCGCCTTTTCGGCCGCTAGTTTACTTCGTCCATAAGGGTTATCTCGGTCGGCCTGTGTAGACGAAGCCAAAATCAAAGGTATGAGCCGACCTGAGTTCTTAATTACCTCACATACCGCAACTGTCAGGTCGGCATTAACCTGAGTAAACGCACCTTCATCTAAAGGCCTATTTTCACCGGCGAGATGAACTACTGCATCAGACAACTCCACCAGCTTAGGTAAGTGCGCAATGTCATCACCACGCACAAATGTTGTGACATTAACGTTAGATAGTTCTTTCAAACGGACGACTAAATTTTTTCCAATAAAACCGTTGGCTCCAGTCACTAAAATGCGACCTCTTAACACAGACATAGCATTATGCTTCCGGCTCAATCTGCTCACCACGTACCGCCGCCTGCATGAAATGAAGCTTCATCAACAAATTCTTCATTCCTGATTCATCGAGTCGCGTTGTATTGTGCGAAGTATATTCAATAGCCTCAGAAATTTTTGTTTCACCTTGCTCAACAAACTTTCCGTAGTTCAAGTCTCGCAAATCTGGCGGCACTCGATAATAATCACCCAAGTCTTCTGCTGCAACCATCTCCTCACGGCTTAATAAAGCTTCGTACAACTTTTCACCATGCCGTGTGCCAATAACATTGATCGGATGTTTTGGTGCACCTAAAAGCTGACACAGAGATTGTGCAAGTGTTTCGATTGTTGCAGCTGGGGCTTTTTGAACAAAAATTTCACCAGGATTTCCGTTTTTAAACGCATACAAGACAAGATCAACCGCATCATCCAACGTCATCATAAACCGGGTCATATTTGGATCAGTAATCGTAATTGATTGCCCCATTCGAATCTGATTCGCAAACAACGGGATGACGGAACCGCGTGAAGCCATCACATTGCCATACCGAGTTGCACATATGACCGTTTCATTGCTAGACCGTGACTTAGCGACAATCACCTTCTCCATCATAGCCTTACTGATACCCATTGCATTAATAGGATAAACAGCCTTATCTGTACTTAAACAAACAACACGTTTTACACCACAGTTAATAGCAGCTTCCAAAACATTTTCAGTGCCAACCACATTGGTTTTAACTGCCTCCATGGGATGAAACTCACAGGAAGGTACCTGTTTAAGTGCAGCTGCATGATAGATATAATCAACACCTCTAACTGCATTCAAAACTGATTGATAATCACGCACATCGCCAATATAAAACTTAAGCTTTACATTAGAAAATTTCTTGCGCATATCGTCCTGTTTTTTTTCATCACGGCTGAGGATCCGAATTTCACGCAAATCGGAATCTAAGAAACGTCGCAACACAGCATTTCCGAAAGATCCCGTACCGCCAGTTATCAATAGTATTTTCTCTTTGAACATTAAATAACTTTCTTATATTTTTCTGCGCAGCTTGCCAAAAAGCTAAACGTATCATCTGCACACTTATTCCATGTATATTTCTGAGCGGTTTGATAGCTTAATTGAGCATTTTCGGCTCGGAGTTGAGGTGAAAGAATTAGTTCGCGCACGGCATTAAAAATCTCAGTTGAATTTTCAGGATCAAAATACACACCAGCTCTTCCTAAAACTTCAGGCATTGGCCCACGATTTGAGCAGGCAATTGGCAGCCCAGAAGCCATAGTTTCTAAAAGAATATTCGGCATATTCTCACAGCTTGAAGCAAATACACCTAGATCAGCACAAGTATAGTGCTGATGTAACTTATTGAAAGGAATCGAGCCGCGATAATTTACCCAGCGACGATCTGGATCATATTGATTAATAGTTGCATTTAATCGGAGTAGTGCTGAAGGGTAAGCAGGGCCAACTAAATCAAGCACAATAGGAAAACCCTGTTCACGCAAAGAAGCTATAGCTTTTACTAGATGCCATTGATGTTTGTATAAATCAATGATTGAAACATAAATTAACCGAAAGGGGTTATCCTCATCGTAAAAAGATATAGGATATTGCACTTTTGGCGGTTTGTTGAAACGAGGATTTAAGCCGTGCGGAATTTTGCAAATTCTAGCAGATAATTGACCGCTAACGTGCAAGACGGCAGCACGCGCATATTCACTCAAAAAAATAATCCCGTCAGATCTTCGAAACGAAAATGTTTGCGTTAGCCGAAGAAAGAGTAACTTCAGTGCAAATAAAGTAACCCCATAACGTCGCAATTCTGAAATATCAAAAGGTAACAAATTTTGGCTCACAGTCACTACCGGATGAAAACTTCCAGCATAACTACCTCCTGGCACAAAGAGCACAGAACAACCTTCATTCCTAACAGCTTTCGCCAAATGAAAACACTGCCAAAGCGACCGTTTTATTAAGCCTTTATCTAAATCAGGGGGATTGCGCTTATCAAGCCATAAACGATCGTCAAGTGCGCTCAAGGTTTTGGCACCACTCCAAACCACAATACGATCAAAACCATGCCTTATAGGATGTGCAGCTTGCAACAATTCAAGTAAATGGGTTAAACCACCCCCACCACGGAGGTTCGTGGCATCAATTCCGATTATCAAAAGCTCGCTCCGTACTCTCTGCGCCACAGTTCAAACATCACCAATGTAAACAGGCGCTCTTCATTTCTTCTGCCCAGAACATGTCCACGTAATAAGCTATCTATCATAGAGGGGTCAAATGAACACTGCGGATCGCGAAGCACATCATTAAAAAACGGACCAAAGGAACCTCCTCTATTGAGCCACTCCCGCAACGGTATTGAAAAACCCTGTTTGCGTTTGCGGTCAAATTCTAATGGGAGCAATCGGGAAGCCAAACGTTTAAGCAAAATCTTCTTGTCTTTAGCGGTCGCTTTTAAATGCGACGGAATTTTTTCATACGAAAAATCGATCAGACGGTAATCTAAAAAAGGGGAACGCAACTCGAGAGAATTAAGCATACTGGTGCGATCGACTTTAACCAATATATCGTCTACCAAATAGTTACTAAAATCCACATGTGTGCTACGCTGCAATAGATCTGATTTTGAAGGTATACGACTCATTAGTATCGACTCAGCTACCAATGGAAATTTTTGTTGATTGACCAATAAACGCATACGACTTGTCCTATCAAAGCGAGAAGCAATTAACGGCAAGCTCTCAGTCAAATCTGCACTAAGGTTCTGTAACCAATTTCTGCCCTTAATGCCAAGGGGCAAAACATGCTCTGCAGCCAGCGCAATGCTCTTTCTAATTGGACTCGGAATAGAACTGAGCACTGGCTTCATAAACTGCAAACGACTATAATGATCGTAGCCTCCGAACAACTCATCCCCTCCATCTCCACCTAATGCTACGGTGCATCTCTTTTTCACAAGTTCGCTCACCAAGAACGTCGGAATCATCGATGAATCAGACATTGGCTCATCAAACTGGCGCGCCAAAATCGGCAACAAACTAGCATCAACCTCATCTGCGACCAGCTCGGTATGGTGAGTACCAAAATGGCGAGCGATCAAACGAGCATGATCAAATTCATTTAATTTTTCATGACTTGGAAGTCCTACTGTAAAAGTCTGTACTTGGCTGGTAAAACGTGACGCCATTGTAGTAATTAGGCTAGAATCAACACCGCCGCTAAGTAAAATCCCTACGGGCACATCTGACACCATTTGAAGGCGCACAGAGTCTTCTAGGATATTTTCCAATTCCTCGAGCAGAGCAGCCTCATCCACCCTTCCCTGCGGTGATCCGATATCTGGCAATTGCCAGTAGGACCAAATCTCATATTGACCACTTTGCAAATCAAACCGTAAAGCATGAGCGGCTGGCAATTTGTTATAACCTTGCAAAATGCAACGAAAACCAGGCACATAACCGCTCGCAAGATAACAATCTAATGATTCATGATCAATCTGCCTTGGGTTTTCCGGATTGGCCAGCAACGCTTTTAGTTCGGACGCGAATATAATAGATTTTTTATTTACGCGGTAAAAAAGTGGCTTCTCGCCAGCACGGTCACGAGCCATAAACAGCTTTTGATTTGCCGCATCGTAAATAGCAAAGGCAAACATTCCATTGAGCCTTGACAAGCAAGCCTCACCCCACGCAACGTAGGCCATTAAAAGAACTTCTGTGTCACTACTTGAGCGGAAAACGAAATCTAAACCAATGAGTTCTTTCCGTAACTCTCTATAGTTGTATATCTCGCCATTGAAGATAATTGTAAGCCCAAATTCGGAGGAATGCATGGGCTGATGACCTAGCGGCGAAAGATCAATGATTGACAAACGCCGATGACCAAACCCAACCCTATCGTCAGAAGACCACCACTCACCCGCATCATTCGGTCCACGGTGTGACATTGTGTCACGACCCAAAGCAAGAAATTTTCGATCTTGCACCGGTTCAACAGCTGCGATGCCTATTATCCCGCACATAGATTGATCTCAATTTTTTCAAAGTTATCAAAAAAGAATATCATAAAACGAAACAGTATAATTTACAAAAGGGTCTTAGGAAGTTAAGCACAACATGAGCTTCGATAACTTCCTGAAATGGTTACTAAAACAGGTACTACCGCCGTTCGAGAATTAGCGAGGCCAAATTTCGGCAGCTGGTGCGGTGCTTTGCCATGGAT
>JACCDN010086319.1_pt1 | contig 20341 bp, 22 predicted proteins | sample 7441691 | NCBI WGS metagenome assembly JACCDN01 (sample SAMN15323439, study PRJNA562643) | freshwater metagenome | isolation source: river surface water | place: USA:Blue River Watershed | collected 2017-08-16 | reverse complement strand
TTTAGCCAAGTACTGAATCAACCAAAGTTTTGGCCTCGGCTTGAACCTGAGCCAAGTGATCTTCACCCTTGAACGATTCGCCATAAATCTTGTAGACGTTTTCAGTTCCTGATGGGCGAGCGGCAAACCAAGCGTTTTCAGTCTCAACTTTCAAGCCACCCAGGGCTGCACCGTTACCCGGAGCGTGAGTCAAAATTGCTGTGATCTTTTCGCCAGCTAACTCGCTTGCTGTAACCGCATCTGCCGAAAGTTTGCCCAATTTCGACTTTTGCTCCAAAGTTGCTGGGGCATCGATACGCGCATAAGCGGGTGCACCGAACTTTGCGGTTAGGTCGGCGTAGTGCTGCGTTGGAGTCTTGCCAGTAACAGCAGTGATTTCAGATGCAAGCAGAGCAAGAATTAAGCCATCTTTATCGGTCGACCAGGCTTTGCCGTCGAGGCGCAAGAATGAGGCGCCGGCAGATTCTTCGCCACCGAAACCCACTGAACCGTCGATTAGACCTGGCACAAACCACTTGAAACCAACCGGCACTTCAATCAGTTTGCGACCAAGATCGGCAACCACGCGGTTGATGATTGAAGACGAAACCATGGTCTTGCCCACTGCAGCATCAGGGGCCCAACCCGGACGGTTTCGGTAGAGGTAATCGATTCCAACCGCCAAGAAGTGGTTCGGATTCATTAAACCGCCATCGCGAGTAACAATGCCGTGGCGGTCTGCATCTGCGTCGTTTCCGGTTGAAATGTCGAAACGATCGCGACCCTCGATCAATGAAGCCATTGCAAATGGGCTCGAGCAGTCCATGCGAATTTTTTCATCCCAGTCAAGGCTCATAAAGCCGAACTGAAAATGAACCTTTGGGTTAACCACGGTGAGGTTCAAGTTGTAGCGCTCGCCAATCGCCCCCCAGTAATCAACCGAAGCTCCACCCATAGGGTCAGCTCCAATCGAAACGTTGGCAGCGCGAATTGCATCCATGTTCAAAACATCGCCGAGCTGCGAAACATAGTTGTCTCTGAAGTGAAATTTCTGAGCGTTCGGGGTCGCTCGCTTCACCGCACGAGAACCATCCAGGATGATTTCGTTTGCGCGCGCAGCTACCCAGTTGGTGGCATCTGAATCAGCTGGGCCACCGTGAGGAGGATTGTACTTAAAGCCGCCGTCGGTTGGTGGGTTGTGGCTTGGGGTGATGACCAATCCGTCGGCCAAGCTCGGGTCGTCAATAGCCTTGCCCTCGTTGTGGTTGATGATGGCCACCGAAACTGCTGGGGTCGGAACGTATCGATCCTCAGCGTCGACAAAAGTCGCAATGTCATTACCCGCAAGAACCTCAAGCGCGGTCTGCTCAGCTGGTCCCGAAAGCGCATGGGTGTCTTTGCCTACATAAATTGGGCCATGGATGTTCTCTTTGCGGCGGTACTCAACAATCGCCTGGGTGATTGCTGCAATGTGGGCCTCATTGAACGAACCATTCAGCGAAGTGCCGCGGTGACCGGAGGTTCCAAAAGCCACCTTTTGTTCGGCGGTGGTTACATCTGGGTGAATTTCAAAATAGGCGTCAATCAGTTTGTTGACATCGACTAGATCAGATTGTTGGGCTTTTTGGCCGGCACGAGCACTCATACATACATTTTGGTCGTTAACCTTTATGTATGTCACCTGATGCAAATAACAGTTCGGAATCAAAGACCTACGCCTACCTCGGGCCGATCGGTACTTTTACTGAACTGGCGCTCGCCCAGGTTGCCGAAGCCAAGGGCGAGCACTGGTTGCCGGTGGCGCATGTGCAAGAGGCTATCGATGCGGTAATTACCGGCGAAGCCTTTCGTGCGGTTATTCCGGTTGAGAACTCAACCGACGGTGGCGTGACGGCAACCTTGGATGCCCTTGCGGCCACAGACAACATTCACATCTATGGCGAATACCTCGTGCCGGTGACCTTCAACATGGTCGCCCGACCAGGCACCAAGATCTCAGATATTCGCACCGTTTCAACCCACCCGGTTGCTTACGCGCAAACTCGCAAGTGGTTATTTGAGAACGTTCCCGGTCACTCATATGTTCCGGCTAGCTCAACCGCTGCCGCTGCTGCCAACTTGCTAGATGAAAACTCAATTGCCGAGGCTGCAATTGCTGCCCCAAGCATTACTTCTCACTATGCGCTTGAAACTTTGGCTGAAAACATTGGCATTCACAAGCATGCCGAAACTCGCTTTTTGCAGATTGGTCTTGAGGCTACTGAAGACGACGCTCACTCTGCGCCAGCCAGAACCGGCCGTGACAAGACTTCGGTGATTGTTGAGTTGCCTGACGACCACCCCGGCGCTCTCCTTGAAATGTTGCAACAGTTTGCATCAAGAGGCATCAACCTAACTCGCATTGAGAGTCGACCGATTGGCGACCGCCTGGGCCGCTACCGTTTCAACTTGGATGCCGAAGGCCACATTGCCGACCCAGAGATGGCTGCAGCTCTGAAGGGTCTCGAGCAGTTCAGCCCGCAGGTATTGTTCTTGGGTTCATATCCACGCGCACAGAAGCGCGCCTAACAAGCCTGCCTGCACCTAGAGGCGCATGACAATTGCTCGTGGTTGAACTTCGAACTCAACCTCACGAATCATTCCGATAGAGTCGCCATCAATTTGCATGTGCACTGGGCGATCTGGTGTAACGCGAATCTTGGTTCCGCTTAGGTTCTCAATCGTCTTGACGTTGGCCGAAGCATCGAGCAATTGTTTGCCAACCCGACTCAGCCTCAAGAGTTGATTGCCCCAGGTAACCCGACCCCAAAAACCAATCCAGTTCCAGAATCTGCGCGGACCAATCGCGGCTACGTCGAGGCGGCCGTCATCCAAGCGCGCATCTGGCATAAGTGAGAGATTGCCAGGCAACCAACCCGCGTTGCCGATTAGCAACGAAACAACCTTCACATGGCGGGGTTCACGGTTATCAACTTGAACCCTGAGGTTTTCAAACAATGTTGGCAGCGAACGCAGGCCGCCCTCAACGTAGGCAAACCAGCCGATGGCCTTTTTGAGCCGAGGGTCAGTCTTAGCAAAAATCTTGGCATCTAGGCCCACACCGCCCATGACCGAGAAAATTAATTCGGCACGAGTGCCGTCATCTTTAATGACTCGGGCCAACCCCAAATCAATTGGGTGACGATTACCGGTTAGGCCACGAATAACCGAACGACGCAAATCGGTTAGGTCGAGGCGCAGGTTGCGTGCCAGAACGTTGCCGGTTCCTGCTGGAACGATGCCAACGGTAACTCGTCGGGTATCGTAATCCTCGGTTTTGGAAATCGCCTCCAGACATTCGCGAACAGTGCCATCGCCACCAACAATAAGCAAGCGAGTAGCGCCTTGTGCCAGTGCTCTGAGCACCTGCACTCCACCGGTCTCGTTCTCGGATGTAGGCAACCACAAAGTTGGCTCCCATCCGAGTGGAAGAACAGTCATCTCGACTGCGGCAGAAAGTTTTTTGCTATCAACGCGGCCAGGAAAATAAATCACCGCCGCACGCTTCTTGGTGCTCATGTCTTTAGCCTAGTCAGGGGCAGCAGGTAACCTTGAGGGGTGATTGATCTAAACCTGCTCAGAGACAACCCAGACGCAATTAAGGCATCTCAGCGTGCCCGTGGCAACGACGAATCGATCGTTGACCAGGCCATAGAAGCCGATGCCACCTGGCGCCGCTGCTTGCAAGAGTTCGAGAACCTGCGCGCCGAGCAGAACGCCGCTGCCAAGTTGGTCGGCTCTGCCTCTAAAGAAGACCGCCCTGCGCTAATTGCGGCGGGTCAGGTTTTGGCCGACAAAGTTAAGGCTGCCCTCGAGATTGCCAATGCCGCGCAAGCAAGCCTTGATGCCATCATCTGGAAGATCGAGAACGTAGTCATCGAAGGAATCCCCGCCGGTGGCGAAGAGAACTTCACCGTGATCAAAGAAGTTGGAACCAAAGCCAAGTTTGATTTCGAACCACGCGACCACGTAGCCCTTGGCGAGCTTCTTGACATCATCGACATCGAGCGCGGCGTCAAGGTTTCTGGCTCACGGTTTTATTTCTTGAAGGGCTGGGGTGCACGTCTAGAAATTGCCATGATGAACTTGGCTCTTGATCTGGCTGCAAAAAACAACTTCACAGCACTGATCACTCCAACACTGGTTCGCCCAGAGGTTATGGCTGGCACCGGTTTCTTGGGTGAGCACGCTGACGAAATCTACTACCTACCAGCAGACGACCTCTACCTGACCGGCACATCTGAGGTTGCGCTCGCCGGATACCACCGCGACGAAATCATCGATCTTTCAAATGGCCCTCTTCGCTATGCCGGTTGGAGCACTTGCTACCGCCGCGAAGCAGGCTCGGCTGGTCGAGACACCCGAGGCATTCTGCGTGTTCACCAGTTCAACAAGCTCGAGATGTTTAGCTACATCAAGCCTGAAGATGCTGAGCAAGAGCACCTAAACCTCTTGGCATTTGAAGAGGCAATGCTTCAGGCTTGTGAACTTTCATACCGAGTGATTGACACAGCGGCAGGAGACCTTGGTTCATCAGCAGCTCGCAAATATGACTCTGAAGCCTGGGTGCCAAGCCAGCAGACCTATCGCGAGCTAACCTCTAGCTCAAACTGCACCACATATCAGGCTCGCCGTTTGAATGTTCGATACCGCGATGAAAACGGCAAGACCCAAACTGCTGCAACGCTGAACGGCACCCTGGCAACAACCCGTTGGTTGGTGGCAATTCTTGAGACTCACCAGCAGGCTGATGGTTCGGTACGTATCCCAGAAGCCCTTCGCCCTTACCTTGGCGGCACAGAAGTCATCTCACCTAAATGACCCTTGCGATTGGCGATGATCGTTGGCTAATTGCCATCGACATTGATGGAACCCTGGTGCATGACGACGGCTTTTTATCCGAGGCGGTAAAAACCGAGGTAGCTCGCGTGCGCTCACTCGGTCACGAGGTTGTGGTTGCAACCGGCCGAAGTGCAGCTAACGCTGTTCCCGTGGTTCGTGAAATCGGCATTCACCACGGGTTCAGTGTCTGTTCAAATGGTGCAGTCACCGTTGAAATCAAACCCGACACCGAACGCGGTTTTGTGCCTCACGAGGTAATCACTTTTGATCCACGTCAGGTTCTGACTGAGTTAATTGAATGGGTTCCTAAGGCGCACTTCGCTGTTGAAGATGTTGACGGCAGTTATCGTTTTCACAAGCCTTTTCCGGCTTATGCCCTCGGGGCCGAAAACCATGAGACACCTCTCGAAGAACTTATGAATCACCCTGTTTCAAGAGTTGTAGTGCTTTCACCCGAGCAAGAGGTTGAAGAATTCTTGAGCCGCATTGCCAACGTTGGCCTGCACTCGGTTTCGTATGCCATCGGTTACAGCGCTTGGCTAGACATTTCTCCTTCGGGTGTGAGCAAGGCTTCAGCGCTTGAGAAGCAGCGCGCAGAACTTGGCATTAAACCAAACCAGGTGATTGCCATTGGCGATGGCCGCAACGACATGCAAATGTTCGAGTGGGCAAAGTCTGGTGGCGGGCTCGCTTTCGCAATGGGCCAGGCTCCAGAAGAAGTAAAACAGGCGGCAACGGCAGTGACCTCGGCTGTCGAAGACGACGGCGTTGCCCATGTGCTGTCTGGCTTTGAGGGCATCCTCTTCTCCCGCTCAAGCTAGCCAATTTACAGGCGCCGATTTTTCAGGTAAACTTTCTCTTACGGAAGCGTGCCGGAGCGGCCGAACGGAACAGTCTTGAAAACTGTCGTAGTTAATAGCTACCGTGGGTTCAAATCCCACCGCTTCCTCCATTCACAAAAAACCTCTCGATTTGTCGGGAGGTTTTTTGCTTAAGTTCGAGGCTCGATTCAAAGCTTCAGCTATCTTCCAAACTTGCTGAGAATCTGCCGGTGCCCTTGTTGACGGTAGAGCTGGCTCTTAAACTAGAAGTAATGAAGAAATCACCCCGCACCCCAATATCTGAGGGCTTTGCTCGTCACGGCCGCATCCGTGTTCAGACCAAACCTCACGCCTTTGCCAGTCTCGCTTTCAAGGCTTTGGGTTTGCTTACCGCTGTGGCAATTGCAATTGCGGGCCTTTCTTTTTGGGAGATCAGCAACACCATCAAGGGCAACAACATTGTTCTTGCCGGTGCTAAAAAGATCACCGCTGAAGACCTAAAGGGCCCAATCAACATGCTTTTGGTTGGCAGCGATACTCGCGCTGGTCAGGGTGCTGGCTACGGTAACGACACATCTGTTCTTGCCGACGTGATCATTCTTTTGCACATTTCTGAAGACCGCAAAAATGCCGTTGCGCTGAGCTTTCCACGCGACCTTCTAGTGCCGTGGCCAGCTTGCCCAAGCACATCCGGTGGCCCGGGTTATCTGCCGCAAAGCCTCGGCCAGATCAACGCGACCATTGCCAACGGTGGCCCAGGTTGCACATTGCTTACCGTTGAAAAGCTGACCGGCTTGAGCATTCCTTATTTAGCCATGATCGACTTCAAGGGCGTTATAGAAATGTCTAACGCCATTGGTGGTGTTGATGTTTGTGTTGCCGAAGAAATCAGCGACCCTTACACCCAGACCTACCTTCAGCCAGGCGAATACAACCTAAAGGGCAAGGCGGCTTTGCAGTTCTTGCGAACCCGCCACGGCGTTGGCGATGGCTCAGACCTTGCTCGCATCAGCAACCAGCAGACCTTCTTGACCTCACTGGTTCGCAAGGTGAAATCTGAGGGCGTTCTTTCAAACCCGGTTTATCTTTATTCACTTGCTTCGGCTGCTGCCCGAAACATGCAGTTGAGCGAGAGCCTGACCGACGTGAACGTAATGGTTGCTCTGGCAAGCGCGCTCAAAGATGTTGAGCTAGACGCGATTACCTTCATGCAGGTGCCTAGCCGCGGTGGTTTGCCAGCACCTTATTCGGGCCGAGTGGCGCCGGTTTATGAAACCGCAAATATCATTTTCTCGAAGCTTGTGAACGACGAGCCAATCTTGGTTGATGGCAGCAACACAGGCACCGGTGCAGTGGTGGCCTCACCTAGCCCGAGCCCAAGTTCATCAAGCACTTCTTCGGCAAGCCCATCGAGCTCGGCTTCTCCATCGGCGAGTTCATCACCGGCTGCAACCACCGATGGGCGCGGAACCAACGCTTCAATCACCACCTGTTCTGGCTAGGTTAAGTCGGCCGCAAACGCCACTAAAATAAATTTTTCACCCGCAAATAGTTAGGCAATCCCCATGGCTGAACACACTTTCCTACGCGGTCCGAAAGACTGGTGGCGTCAGGCTGTCGTCTATCAGATCTATCCACGCAGCTATGCTGACCAAAACGGTGACGGCATCGGTGACCTTAAGGGCATCACCTCTCGTGTGCCTTACCTAAAAGAACTTGGCGTAGACGCAGTTTGGCTTAGCCCGTTCTATCCATCAGAGCTTGCCGACGGCGGTTATGACGTTGCTGACTACCGCAACATCGACCCACGAATTGGCACCCTCGAAGAGTTCGATGTCATGCTCGAAACTCTTCACGCAAACGGCATCCGAGTGTTTGTTGACGTTGTGCCAAACCACTCATCAGACCAGCACGAATGGTTCCAAGCCGCACTCAAGGCAGCTCCGGGTTCACCAGAGCGTGATCGCTACATCTTTAGAGACGGCAAGGGTGAGAACGGAGAGATTCGTCCTTCTGAGCTGGTTAGCCACTTTGGCCCAACCGCCTGGACCCGCATCACCGAACCAGATGGAACCCCGGGCCAGTGGTACATGCACCTCTTTGCAAAAGAGCAGCCAGACTTCAACTGGGATAACCAAGAGGTTCGAGACGACTTCATCAAGACCATGCGTTTCTGGTCTGACCGCGGTGTCGATGGTTACCGCATCGACGTTGCTCACGCCCTAGTCAAAGACCTCAAGAACGGCCACCTGCCAGAGCGTCAGTCTTATGACGTTTCAGTCATGAAAGACGATGGCACGGATGACCTGTTTGACCGCGACGAGGTTCACGAGATTTATGCATCGTGGCGACAGGTTTATAACGAGTATGACCCACCGCGCGTGGCAGTTGCTGAGGCATGGGTTCACGCCAACCGACGTGCCGCCTATGCAAGTGAAAAGGGTCTTGGCCAGTCATTCAGCTTCGACCTTTTGGGCACGCCTTGGAACTCAAAGAAGTTTCACGACACCATTGATTACAACCTAAAGGCTTCATCGAAGACTGGTTCATCAACCACCTGGGTGTTCTCGAACCACGATGTGATTCGTCACGCCACCCGCTTTGGTTTGTCTGATGAAATCAACAAGAACCTGCCAAAGTGGTTCCGTTCGGCTGACCGCGAAAGCCAAATCAACTTCAAGCAGGGCCTCGAGCGCGCACGCGCCGCGACCATGCTAATTTTGGCGCTACCTGGTTCGACCTACCTTTACCAGGGTGAAGAACTTGGCATGCACGAGCCACTGAACATTCCATCTGACCAGATGCAAGACCCACAGTGGTTCAGAAGTGAAGGCTCAATCAGCCGCGACGGTTGCCGCGTGCCAATGCCATGGACTTCAACCGGCTCGTCGTTCGGCTTCGGCCCTGGCGGCTCACACCTACCTCAGCCAGAGTGGTTCAAAGACGTGAACGTTGAAAAGCAAGACGGCGTCAAGGGCTCAACTCTCGAGATGTATCGCGATGCTCTTCGAATTCGCAAAGACCTCATCTGCGAAGAGAAGCTCACTTGGGTAAAGCACTGGCTAAACAACAATGTGCTTCACTTCAAGCGACCTAACGGCTGGCAGTCAATCACCAACTTCGGCAACAAGCCAATCAAACTGCCTAAGGGCCAGGTTCTGATCAGCAGCCAGCCATTGGTTGACGGCAAAATTGCACCTAACACCACTGTTTGGTTGCAGAGCTAGCCTCGGCACCCAGCCAACTGTTTCAAAGAGGTTCTGCGAGCCGATATCACCATGGATGTCGGTTTTTCGCAGCCTCGGGTTTACAAGTGCCGAAAGACAAAGTAAACTAGCAAAGTTGCTTCGGCAACACCCACCAAAATTGCGAAGCAATTTCGCGTTTGTAGCTCAACGGATAGAGCATCTGACTACGGATCAGAAGGTTGGGGGTTCGAGTCCCTCCAAGCGCACCAAGAAAAAAGCCCCGAGAAATCGGGGCTTTTTTGTTTAACTCACTCAGCGATATTCAACTCACACAGGTCTAATCGTTCAAACATGTCTACCTCAGGGAATTAGCGCCCACTTTTTGAGATTGCTTCAAGAGGAGGAAAAATGAAGAACAATACTTTGGCAATGTTGGCAACAATTTCGTTGGTTTTGAGCGTTGCAGTTTTGATCGGCTACATTGATCCTGCGGTGTGTGCCGGCAGCGGCATTCAGTCTCTAGCGGTTTGCCAGCAAGAGGCTTCAACTCACCTGTGGGGCTTCGTCGCCTTTTCATCCTTCGGAGTAATCACTCTGGTGCTTGGCACCCTGCGAAACAAGCGGCTATCAAAGCGCAATTAATTATTATTGCGGGCAACTGATGGTTGAGTAGGCAACGATTCTTGACCGAGGCCACTCAAAATCAGCGCGATTCCGGCGGCAAGTGCATCATGTTTGCTCTCTGAAGCGATGACTGAACTCGTGGTTTCGGCCAACCCAGAAACAACACCCAGGCTGTCGGCAGCCATTCGTTGCTGCTGGTGCCAAACCTGGCCAAGCACTAGAAACACGATTGATTCGGTGGCGACTTGAACTAGGTCTTCGGCAAAGCCTGACTTCAAAAGCGGTCGACGAATGCGTTCAAAGGCCGCTTCGGCACCGAGGCCAAGTGCAAGAGTAGAACTAACAATTTCGGCTCCGTCGCGATAGGCAAGAAGGCAGTCGCGCAGGGTGCAGGCGGCGATCAGGCTTTGATCTTGCCAAGTCAGAGATGAATCTTCGTCACTAACTATGTGATCGACAATATGGTCAGAGAGTCTGGCAAACAGAGTTTGCTTGTTTTCAAAATGCCAATAAAGACCACTTGGTTGCATGTCGAGTTTGGCGGCCAATCTACGCATGCTTAGGTCAGGCAAACCCACTTCATCAAGAAGCTGCAAAGCAGAGGCGATGATGTCGGCCCGATTTAGTCGGCCGAGCCTCAATGAATTTGCATCTGGGTTGCTCATAACGGGTCGAGCCTACTAGTATCTTGAACAGTGTTCAAGTAAAAGAACAGTGTTCAAGTTAAGCCGACCAAGGAGCAACTTTTGGCATCCGCACCCCGTTTTAGCATCAACGACCTGACCAAGATTGCCGTATTTGCCGCCATAATTGCGGTTCTTGGCCTGCCTGGAAAGATTGACTTGCCCATTGGCGTGCCAATTACAGCCCAGACTCTAGGCGTGATGTTGGCCGGAGCAATTCTGGGAAAGTGGCGAGGTGCTGCCGCCGTGGTTCTTTTTGAATTGCTGGTTGCAATTGGATTTCCGCTTCTTTCGGGTGGTCGTGGCGGACTTGGGGTTTTTGTAAGCGAGTCGGTCGGCTACTTAGTTGGATGGATCTTTGGGGCTTTCGTAATTGGTCTAATTGCTCACCGCAAGTCATCAAAGCCTCATCCACTATCGCTCGTTTTCGGTTTGGTTGTGGGCGGAATTGCAGTGGTTTATCTGTTTGGTATTCCAATTGGGGCAGCAATCACCCGCACTCCCCTTGAAGTCGCCGTTCTCAAATCGGCGATTTACCTACCGGGTGACCTAATCAAGGTAGCGATTGCCACCCTGATCACCCTTGCTCTGTGGCGTGCATATCCGAAGGCATTCAAGAACTAAGTGACTTCAACCACGCTTCAATTTATCCGAGGTGAATCGGTTGCTGAGGTAGCAGCCATGGTTGCCGATGCGAGGGCTGGCCAAAGAGTGCCCCTGGTAGGTGACTCTCGTTGGACCGAAGAATATTGGCAGACCGTGTGCAGAACTTGGCGATCTATGCCGTTGCCAGCAGGTTCAGCTTGGGCCGCTCTTAGCTCAGGAACCACCGGCAACCCAAGGCTCATTTTGCGTAGTGAAGAATCTTGGAGCGCCTCTTTCGAGCCACTCAACAATTTGCTTCAGGCTTCAGCCACGGATGTCTTTTACATCCCAGGCTCACCGGCCTCATCGTTGGCATTGTTCACCTTTGCCCAGGCTTCAGCTCTTGGAGCAAAGGTAGTGGGTGACGATCAGCTGGCCTCAGCAACAATCTTTCATGGCACTCCCTCGCTTTTTAGGTCAACACTTGCGAAGCTCTCGAACACCGAGCCACCTCAGCTCAGGGTTGCCCTCATTGGCGGCGATTCACTCGATGACCACACCCGCGAACTTGCCGCTAAGCACTCGATTCGCGTCATCAGTTACTACGGTGCAGCAGAACTGTCATTCGTTGCAGTTGATCTAGATGGCAAGGGATTCGAACCATTTGATGGTGTTGAACTTAAAATCATCGACAACCAACTTTGGGTGAAATCACCATACTTGGCTCTCGGTTACCTAGGTGTGGGCGGGTCTTTGCAAGTGACCCCTGAAGGCTGGGCAACTGTTGGCGACCTAGCTAGTGTTGAAAACGGCCACTTAAGAATTCATGGTCGTGCCGACGGTGCAATTCAAACTGCGGCTGTCACAGTGGTGCCTGAAGATGTTGAGCACGAATTGCAAAAACTCGAGGCTGTTAAGCAGGTAGTGGTCTTCGGATTGCCTAACGAGTCAATTGGCAATTTGGTTGCTGCAGTTTTAGTGTTCGATGAAAACTGCAAAAAAGACCAAAGTTCACTCAAGTTGGTTGAGACTCAAGCAGCAAAATTGCTCTCGCCAACACATCGCCCTAGAGTTTGGTTTGTAGCCGAATCTGTTCCAGTAACTGTCAGTTCAAAGCCGGCTCGCAAACTTATCCAAGCAGCCGCAATGGCTGGGGAGTATCGCAAAATTGTCTAACTCACAGCCACCAATGCGCGTCAACGCCTCCACACCGGTTGTGGTTGCCGTGGCCCGAACACCATTCACCACTCGCGGTGCGCAGTTTGCCAATATCGGTGCCGAAAAATTGGCTGGTCTCGCGATAGCTGCTGTTGCTGAAAGAGCTAACCAAACCCTTGAGGGTAAAACCAATCTCGGGATTGACGGGGTTTATCTAGGAAATTGCATGGGCCCTGGCGGAAACCTCGCCCGCGTTAGCACCTTGGCAGCGGGTCTACCAATTGAGACGCCGGCCATGACCATCGACACTCAATGCGCAAGCGCTTTGACCGCCATCATTGTTGCCGGTCAGTCGATTACCTCTGGCAACGCACAGCTTGTAATTGCTGGCGGAAGCGAAAGCGCATCAACTGCTCCGGTTCGCTCAATCGACGGCGTGCCATACACCCGTGCCCCATTTGCACCCGATGGATTCGATGACCCTGACATGGGCCCTGCTGCTCAAGCTTTGGCAATTCAAAACCAAATCACTCGCACCGAACAAGATGCATATGCAATTCGAAGCCACCGGTTAGCTCTGGCCGCTGTCGAGTCTGGAGTCATTGACACCGAACTTATTGGGGTTGGCGAAACTGATACCGACAAGTCTTTGAGTGCCAACATCGACCAATTAATCGGTCGTTTGAGCCCACTGTATGTTGATTCAACTGAGGCTGACTTTGCGGTGACGGGCGGCAATTCCAGCAGAAATTCAGATGGTGCCGTATTTGTCGCGCTAACTTCTGAATCGAATCGAAACCAAGCTCCAGGCCTCGCCCTGATCGACTCTGTCACTCTAGGCAAGTCAACTGACCTGCCAGGTTTGGGTCCGGTTGGTGCGGTTCAGAAGCTGCTCGCTCGAAACAATTTATCCATGGATGAAATCGAGGCATTCGAAATCGTCGAAGCATTCGGCGCTCAGACCCTTGCGGTTTTGAAGGCTCTTGGTTTAGCAAGTGACTCAACCGTGGATAACCGCGTATGTGCACAGGGCGGCTCACTCGCATTTGGGCATCCGTGGGGTGCCAGCGGGGCTTTTGTTGTAACTAGATTGTTCTCGCGATTGGTTAACGGAGGCTCGCCCGCAGGAACTCTTGGTTTAGCCACCGTTGCGGTTGGCGGAGGAATGGGCGTAGCTGTTCTGTTCGAGGTGGTTCGCTAGTGGGTTCAATTGTTCTCAAGGATGTTGAAGTTCAGTTTGATGGCAAGACTGTTTTGGCCATCAAAGATCTGTCGCTTACCGCCAAAACAATTGCAGTCATTGGTGCAAATGGCTCCGGAAAATCAACATTCGCTCGCCTGTTAAACGGTCTAGCTAAACCAACCGCCGGGCAACTGAGGGTAAACGACATTGATGTTGTTGCCGAACCCAAGCGAGCAGTTGGCCAGGCAGGTTTTATTTTTTCTAACCCAGATGTTCAAATCGTTATGCCAACACTTATTGAAGATGTTGAATTTTCGCTTCGCACATCGGGCCTCAACAAGTCTCAGCAGAATGAGCAGGCCTTGGTGGCACTCGACTCGGTCGGTTTGAGGCACCTGGCTGATGCCCCAGCGCAATCTCTGTCGAGTGGCCAAAAACAATTGCTCGCTATCGCTGCCATCACTGTTCGCAAACCAAGTTTGGTAATTGCCGACGAACCTACCGCCCTGCTTGACCTAGGCAATGCCAAGCAAATTGCCAAGCTGTTATTGGAGCCTGTTGCCGACCAGGTTGTCTTGGTTACTCACGACATGAAGTTGGCTGGGCTTTGTGAAGTTGCCGTTCACTTCGATCAAGGCCGTTTAGTTTCGGTGGGTGCTGCCGAAGAAGTGATAGCTCGTTACGAAGAGATGTTTGCGTGATCTCGCTTTATCGACCTGGCACCTCTTGGTTGCATCGAACCCCGGTGGCAATAAAGTTTGCCGCTCTAGTTTTGAGCTTGCTTGCGATCTCGATTTTTGCCAAGGATGTCACCTCGGTGGTGGCAATAATGCTGGTTGCAGTTCTCAGCTTTGCCTTAGTCGGCACAAAGGCCAAACAAATATTCTCAATGCTATGGAGCCTTAAGCTCGTGGTCTTGCTGGTTTTGGTGCCGCAGCTTTTGTTCATGGATTGGTCATTAGCCATAGTGAACGTAACTAGATTAGTTGCCTGTATTTTGATTGCGATGTTGTTTACTTCAACGACAAGAAATCAAGAAATTCTTGAATTGGTAGAGCTGCTGGCGAAGCCCCTAAAAAGATTGGGTATTCGCCCCGACACCATTGCATTGCTCGTGGCAATTGCTCTTAACTCAATCGCCCTGCTGAACAAATTTGTAACTGATGTTCGCGAAGCTCAACTTGCTCGCGGAATGAAGCCAAAACTTCATCGGTTCGTAATGCCGGTTTTGGTGCTTTCACTCAAGCACGCGGATGATCATGCCGAGGCTCTCGTGGCTAGAGGAGTAGAGGTTTAGGCAAAACCTTGATTTCACTACAGCGCGCGTAGAACCTTCTCCATCGGGCGTCCTTTATAAAGGTCGTCGACAAGCTTGTCGAGGTAGCGAATTTTTTGCATCAGCGGATCTTCAATCTCTTCGATGCGCACGCCACAAATCATGCCAGTGATTTTGATTGCCAAAGGGTTGATGGTTGCCTGGGCGAAGAACTCTTCGAGCGTCACATTTGTGTCGATTAGTTCTTGAAGTTTCGCGTCAGAAAAACCAGTCAGCCAGGTGATTACTTCGCGAAGTTCAGCAACGGTTCGACCCTTGCGTTCCACTTTGGTCACATAAAGCGGATAGATTCGCGAGAACGCCATGGAGTAAATCTTGTGCATGGGTTCACTCTAGAACAGCAATGGTCGTAGAGTTCAAACATGCAGTCACCGGCCGCCTTTATCCGTGGGGTACAACACCCTGAGGCTTTTCACGGCCAGGGCAAGACCACCAACTTCTTTGAAGGCTGGTACATCAAAATCGTGAGCGCCGATAAATCTCAGCGCTGGGCAGTTATTCCGGGAATCTTCAGGGGCCTCAAATCAGCTGACGGAAATTCCTCGGATCAGGCTTTTGTGCAAGTGCTTGATGGGAAGACGGGCCGCTCTTGGTTTCACGAGTTTGCAATCGAAGATTTCAAAGCTGACACTAAAAGTTTTGATGTCAGAGTTGGTGACAATCACTTCAATTCTCGAGGTGTGAAACTTAATCTGCCTCAGCTCAAAGGAGACCTGACTTATTCAACCGCGGTAGACCCGTGGCCGGTGACTTTTGCTTCGCCAGGAATTATGGGTTGGTATGGACTGGTGCCATTCATGGAGTGCTTTCACGGCATCGTTTCATTTGGTCATTCGCTTCAGGGTCGCCTCGAAATCGAGGGTCAAGTGCGTGATTTTGCCGGCGGTCGCGGATACATCGAAAAAGACTGGGGCCAGAATTTTCCAGCTGGTTATGTTTGGCTTCAAAGCAATCATTTTGAATCTGAACCTGAGGCTTCGCTTGTTGCGTCGGTTGCAATCATCCCTTGGCTTCGAGGGGCGTTTCGAGGTTTCATAATCGGCTTCAAGCACCATGGAAAACTTCACAAGTGGACCACCTACAACAAGACAGTTGAGCAACAACTGGCAATCGACGACAGCCATATCAGATGGAGCCTCATCGGCCCAGATGGTGTCATAGAAATCAGAGCTGAACGAGCCACGGGCGGTTTGTTGCACGCTCCTCTTCGTACCGAAATGCAAAAGCGCGTAGAAGAAACCATGTTGGCCAGAATCGAAGTTAAGCATTTCGACAAAAACGGCCAACTGGTCTTTTCATCAATCGGTGATTGTGCCGCGATGGAAGTCTTTGGCGACCTGGAGCGTTTGCTGAATATTGACTAAGCTCGGGCCTCAAGAATCTGGTTGAAGGCCTTTACGAAAACATCAGGGTTCTGCGCACCTGAAACACCATATTTGCCATCGATAACAAAAAACGGAACGCCGCTGATGCCATAGGCCTGCGCCTGAGCGAGGTCGGCTTCGAAGGCTGGCAAAAACTCTGCAGATTCTAGAACGCGCAAAACCTCAGCACGATCTAGGCCTACATCAGAAGCTAGATCTGCCAGAACTTCGGCGCGGCCAACATGCAATGCCTCCACAAAGTGAGCCGACATGATTCGTTCTTTCATCTCGACCTGTTTGCCCTGAGTTTTCGCATATTGCAAAAGCTGGTGAGCCAGCACCGTGTTTGTCATGTGAATGTGCTCCATGTCGTAGTCGAGACCAACATCCTTGGCAATTGCAACCAAGCGCTCGGTCATGGCAATTACTTGGTCGCGAGGCATGCCTTTGTGTTGGGCCAAGTAATCAGTCTGGCCACCCTCATAATCAACGGGCATGTCTGGGTTCAAAAGATAGCTGTGATACTCGACCTCGACTGGCGCAGTCGAATCTTGGCTAGAAAACTCGCGGATAGCGCTCTCGATTTTGCGCTTGCCGATGTAGCACCACGGGCAAGCCACGTCTGACCAAATGTCTACCTTGATTGGATTACTCATTGGAGCCTCAACTGCATTTTTGCTCGGTTTAGTCCCGGCAATTATTCGATTCAAAAAAGAAGGGCCCCGCCAAAAAGCGGGACCCTTCGAGTAGCTAATAGCTGGCTTACAAGCCAACCTTGTCAACACCGTATGTTGCCTGAGCTTTGGTAAAGCCTTCATAAATCAATTGATCAATTAGGCCGTTTCGTGAGAATGACGAGTAGTCAAGGTAAGACTGTGCTGACTTTGCTGCCTGCTCGTTCCAGTCTGGGTTGATTGCGTCAACCGCATACTCAGCGTCAGCTGTGCTGTACTCCTCGTATTCAAGCTGCTCAATAAGGCCCTTGCGTGAGAATGATGAATAGGCCAAGTAGCTTTCTGCTGACTCTCGGGCGTTCTGCTGGCTAACAGTCTCTGCCGGGGTTTCTTCTTCAGCAGGAGTCTCTTCTTCGGCTGGAGTTTCTTCAGCTGCAGGCTGAGTTTCGTCAGCTGATGCAGACTCTGAAGAAGTTGGGTTTGCTGCTGGCGCAGCATCATCGCTCTTGCCAGCCTGTGACATTCCAACAATTAGTAATACAACAGCTGCTGGAATGATGAAGCGCTTCTTTTTGAAGAATGGGCGGGCTGCTTTAGCTGCTGCCTTCTCTTGTGCAGGTGTTGCTGCAGATTCGACGTTCGGATCAGTCATTGGTTCCCCCTAATGATTTATTTTTTGGTGTTGCGTATAAACAACAATAATCCGATGAGGGCCAAAATAGCACCTATCCATTGGATGCCAGCCCAACCGAGTGTCGACCACAAGATCGCTGTGAGAGCGGAACCGAGAGCGGCGCCAATGAAGTTCACAGTTACATAGCCGGCATTAATTCGGCTTCTTGCCTCCGGAAAAGACGAAATTAGCTTGGTTTGGTTGGTGACACCGATTGCCTGAAATGCGGCATCCATTACGAACAATTGGATAGCCAGAAAAACCAGCGAAACCTCAGCAAACGATCCAATCACCATGGCGGCTGAGTTAGCTATCCATGCAATTTTGGTTGCGATTTCGGCTTTGCCTGAATCAATAAGGCGACCGGTATTTCGGGCACCGATTGCACCCACCAAACCAAATAGACCCCAAAGTCCGATTTCGGTAGTCGACATTTTGAACTGAGGCCCTGAAAGCAAGAAGGTTAACGAGGTCCAAACTGAACTAAAAATAAGCATGCCGATGCCGTTGCTAATCATCACACGCAGCACCCAGCGGTGTTTCGCAATGAGCGAGAAAATCCCTGCCACCAATCGGTGATATGCCACTTTGGGCTTCTTATCCAGCACCGGGATGCTTCGGTAGAGCGCGAAGGCCAACGCGAGGTTTGCCAAGCCGATAATGCCGAACGTTACCTGCCAGCTGGTTAGGTCGCTCAGGCCTCCGCTTATTGTGCGTGCTCCGAGAATTCCGATCAGAATTCCCGAAACCACGAAACTCACGTTGCGCCCGCGGTGAGACTCGTCACTTAGTTCATTAGTCAGTGGAATAAGAATTTGGCCTGAAATGGTTGTGAAGCCGACTAAAAACAAAGCGATTATGAGAGTCAGGTAACTCGTGCTGGCACCTACCGCGATCTGGCCCAACCCGGCCAGCGTTACCATTACTGGCACAAAAATCTTTCGCGAACGAACATCTCCAAGCGGTAATAGAAATACGATTCCTGACGCATAGCCAAGCTGAACCGCAGTGACTAGCCAACCGTTTTGGGAAGCAGTTGTGTTTAGGTCATTTGAAATTTCGGCAAGCAGTGGCTGGATGAAATAGAGATTGCCAACGGCAAAACCTCCAGCAATTGCAAATATCAGCAGCGTAGATTTTTTCAATCAAGCTCCTTCAAGAACTCCGAGTCTTGCCGAAGCATTGAATTTAGCAACTCGATTACGAAATTGTGGTCATCAATATCGCTCAACCCAGAGATGGTGAGCGATCCAATCACGCCGGCATTTTTTACACGGATGGGAAAAGATCCGCCGTATGAACCAAATTCTCGTTCTGGAAGATTCATGAATGCTTTGAAGTCGAAGCCATTTTGATTATGCAGCCAGAAAGTGATCGAACTAAAGTTCATCAAGTTCACCACGGCCCTTTTTCGCAAGCCAAAGTCTGCATTAGCCGGGCTGGTGCCAACCATGCTGTGCTCAAAAAGGGTGTTCAATCCACGGCTGACATTGACAAAAATGCTTTTGCCCTTTTGCTTGGCTAAAGCCGTAGCCGCCAATCCGAGTTCCAGAGCAAGTGCTTCATCAAAATTCTCGAAGACCAATGCCGATTCTTGTTCAGCAACTAGCTCTAGTGCTTCTGTGATATTCACTTTGCTGCCTCATTAATCTGGCGGCGAGCTTCGTCTAGAAACTGCATTACTTCGACAGTGAAACTGAGTGGGTGCTGCACGCATTCAAGTTGGCCATCGGTAATCGCTTGATTCACCGCCTCAATCATGTGGGTATAACCGGCACCTTTTCTCGGCAACCTAATATGAACCGGTTCGTGTTCATTGCCATCAACTGGCCCGTTGATTACTGCTTCCTCGGAGTTCCAGAATTGGCCAGCAAACTCAATTGACCCAGCGTCTCCGACCAACCGAGCACCAAATCCAAGCGTCGCCACCAGCGAGCTGAGGGCGAGACCGATAGCCCCATTCTGGTATTGAAAGACTGTGTGCACCGAGGCGTCAGCGCCGTTGGGAAACAATTCACCAATCGTTGACTGGCTGAGTACTTCGGAGTTGGCGAACCAGTGAGCAAAGGCAGCCGTGTAAACACCTTGGTCTAAGGCAGACCCGCCACCTTGTTCAAAGTTGAAAAGCCGGTGTTCATCATTGAAAGGCAGATTCAGACCGAAGCTGCTTTCAATCAACTTGAGCTTTCCAATCCGGCCAGATTCAACCAGGCGTTTCACTTCGAGGTGGAGTGGTTGAAACTTCGTCCACATGGCTTCCATAAGAAAACGATTGTGCTTCTTGGCCAGGTCAGTCAGTTCAGTGGCCTCTGAGGCATTCATTGTGAATGCTTTCTCGACTAGAACATGCTTTCCGGCTTCGATTGCACGCTTGGCTAATAGAAAGTGACTGTCGTGCGGGGTGGCCAAATAGATGATGTCAATTTCGGCATCATCCAGGGCCTGTTCGAATGTGACAGCTTTGGCATTTACCCCGTCTGCGGCAAGGCGACTGCGCGCCTTGTTAACATCTCTCGATACCAAAGCGACGAACTCGGTATTTTTTGAAAGCGCGAAATCTTTCATGATCAGCGTGGACATGTAGCCGGTGCCAACCATGGCCCATTTAATTGTCGTCATGTTGAAAACCTAACATTTGATAGGTATCTACGAATTGTGCGTTTTCAATTTGTTGTAATCACCGACTCAGCACCGATGTCGCCCAATCACTGAGATTAATTGGGCAGGCAAATTATTTGTCGGATACCCGAACTAAAACTTCGTTTCTCCTCAAAAACGGCGGTGTCAGTGGCGGGTTATAAATTGCACTCGAAATTTCCCCAACGGGCTTGAGTCCAAATTGTGTTACCGCTGCTAGAAGCTCAACCTTTTTGGCTTCGAAAATTTCCTGATTCCAGAGTCCTCTATAGCGCAGGGCGGCAAAACGACCACCCTCAACTTTTCGAAGTTCGATACTGAAATTTGCGGGAGTTGGGATGCCATCGGCGGCAACCTGCTTTGGCACCACAAACGAAACTTTCCATCCTTGCTCGCTGCGCACCTGTTGCACCGGAGATGTCATCGAGATTTTTTGCGCCGCAGAATTCTCGCCACTGATGTATCTAAATAGATTGTTGAACGCACGGTTCGATGCAATTCGAAGATCTGCCGTGGCACTTACGTCACACTCAGCAAGCCAATGTTCGTCATAGT
>JACCDN010260050.1_pt1 | contig 20347 bp, 19 predicted proteins | sample 7441691 | NCBI WGS metagenome assembly JACCDN01 (sample SAMN15323439, study PRJNA562643) | freshwater metagenome | isolation source: river surface water | place: USA:Blue River Watershed | collected 2017-08-16 | reverse complement strand
TGCTCAGTGTAAAAAGCCCCCAGTTCAGCAACTGTCCATACGCTAAGTGCCACTTTATTGATCCTTCATTAACCGGTTTTGTCCTGCAGAGCCAGCCGTCGCTGCCTCTATCCCCTACTACGAATCCCAGTCTAGATTGTCGCGGGAAGGGGACAAAACGGACATATTGCAAAGTTCCCGTACCGTGGTCAGCGCCCCTGGTCTCTATATGCTTACGTGATGTTCGAGAATCTAAACACTAAAGGGATTCCTGCTACAAAGTCGAACTACTTGGAAAAAATTCAGGAGTTGTACCAGGGGCAACAATTTTTCATTGACTTAACCAACTCTCAGCCGCGAGAGGATTATTATCTCCAATCTGTTGATCCTGATGGATTTCATCGCGACACCTTGCTAGAAGAGTCAATTTGGAAAGATAATAATCGTGAAACTATTCGATTTGTTCAACAATCAATAAAGAGTGCGCAGCCTTCCGTCATCCTAGATTTTGGGTGCGGACCAGGCTGGTTACTTTCCTCGCTTGAGACAAATGCAGAAAAGTATGGGGTAGATAATTCTTCATTAGCAAGAGGTTCGGCTGAGCGGTTTGCAACAAAGGTAGCTGCGCACGTTTCCGATTTAAATGTTGATTTCTTTGATTTGATTATCGCCAATCATGTCCTCGAGCATTTAAGAAATCCCATAGAAATTTTAGATGCTTTGATTGACAAACTTTCGCCCTCCGGATCATTAGTCATCGGGATGCCTGATTTTTCTAGTGCCATGGCCCACAGGTTTGGTTCAAAATATCGAATGTTAAACGAACCTACGCATATTTCATTATTCACTTTAGATAGCACACTGCTTCTGTTGAGGAATCTGGGCATGGAGGTTACAAGAGTCGCGTTTCCATTCTTTGACTCTCCATACTTTACAGAGGAAAACTTAGGACAGATTTGGTCATCTGAATCTCAAAGCCCTCCTTTCTTTGGGAATTTTTTCATAGTTGAAAGTAGGAGAGCACATTGATTAAGTCGATTCAAGATACGGGGCGGACTGACAAATGAGAATTCTAATAACAGGAGGAAGCGGATTTATCGGCTCCCATTTGTCAGAGAAACTCCTAAACCAAGGTCATGAGATTGTCGTTGCAGATAATTTTTTCACTGGATTTAAGAAGAATATCGAGCACCTACGGGACAGTCGTAATTTTGAAATAATTAGACACGACATCACAGTGCCTCTTTCGGTCGAAGTTGATGCCATTTATCATTTGGCTTGTCCTGCTTCTCCTGTTCACTATCAGCGTTTCCCGGTTCAAACAATTAAGACTAGCGTTCTAGGCTCGATAAATATGTTGGAGCTAGCCCGTCGGTTAGAAATCCCAATTTTGCTTTCATCCACGAGTGAAGTCTACGGAGATCCGCACGTCACCCCGCAAACGGAATCGTACTGGGGGAATGTAAATCCAATTGGGGTACGAGCGTGCTACGACGAAGGAAAGCGCGCGGCAGAGACACTATTTTTTGATTATCATCGCCAATACGGCGTAAATATCAAAGTCGCTCGAATTTTCAATACGTACGGGCCGAGAATGAGCCCCGATGACGGACGAGTGGTCAGTAATTTTATTGTGCAGGCTCTGCAAGGGAACGACTTAACAATTTACGGTGATGGAACTCAAACACGATCTTTTTGTTATGTCGATGACTTGGTTTTAGGGCTCGAAAAATTAATGAACTCGCCTGAAGAAGTCACGGGGCCGATTAATCTTGGCAACCCGACAGAACGCACGGTTAGGGAGTTAGCTGAAAAAATCCTAGATTTAACAAACTCAAACTCGCGAGTTGTTAATTTGGATCTCCCGAGTGACGATCCAAAACAGCGAAAGCCAGATATATCCCTTGCTGAGAAGAAACTCGGGTGGATTCCAAATATTGACATCCATGATGGCCTTTCGCAAACTATTTCATACTTCAGCAAAATCTTAAGTTGATGTCCATCTTGCAGCAAAATCTGACCGTAGTTACTTGTGGCAAAGGGAATTTGGGTGAAGTCAGGGCAACCCTAAACTCGTTTAAGAAGTTTCAAAATGGATGTCCCAAAATATTGTTAGTTCTTTCAGATTTCAGTGAATATGAAATTAGGCAATTAGAAGTAGAATTTTCAGAATTAGTGTTATCTATTTACCAAGTTCCGGCAGAAGGCGTTTATAGTGCAATGAATTATGCCCTGGGGCAAATTCGGACCGGGCATGTTCTGTTCTTAAATTCTGGCGATTTAATTGCCTCCGAGTCTGCCCTAAATTCTCTTTTTTTGGGTTGTCAGCCAGATCGATGGGGGTACGGGGGTGCAATAATCTCAAACGAAACATCTACCTTGCGAAGGGAATATAGGTTCCACCCCTATATAAGAATTTTCCACTTACTCGGGCTGAAATACGTTCCGCATCCTTCATCCATAGTTCCAATTAATCTATTAACAAAATTCGGAGGGTTCGACCTTAAATATCCAGTTGCCGCAGATCAAAAAATATTGCTTCAATGCTCGCTCGTGTCAAAGCCTTTCGTAATGAGAATGCCGATTAGTAATTTTAAATTAGGTGGGATCAGCACTCGCACGCCTCTTGAGATTGTTCGAGACTTCAAGTCTATATGCCGGGATTTACTTCCTAGGTGGCATTTATTCAACTTGCCTCTAATAAACCCTTGGAAAGCTGTGTTACTAGTGCGTAAACTAAAGCGAAGTAGCCTCTGAAAGATATTGGTTTAGCAAGGAAGTCCAATTTTCAATAGAGAAATGAGTTTCGGCAGCCGCCAACGCATTTCTTGAGTAGGTCTCACTATTGTTTCTAATGTTCTTGAAAGCGCTTTGAAGCTTAGTGGCGTCATATCCATTTTCAACAATTACTCCAGCTCGACTCATTTCTACTTGTTCTTTGGCGGCTGAGACATCCAGAGCGATAACAGGTGTACCCGTGCTCAAGGCATCTGCAATTACAAGAGGTGAGCCTTCAAGCCACGTGCTTGGAAAAATTAATCCTTCGTAACCGTAATAGATCTCTAAAGTTCCTGGCGGAAAAGTTCCAATCATCCTTATGTTGGGTCGCGATTCAATAAGCCCCAGAATTTTCTCACTCAAAGGTCCTGAGCCGGCCAAGTCAAGATGCTCGAAAGGAGGCCAATTTTGGATTAGGTCGATGATTCCTTTTTCCGCAACAAACCTTCCCGCAAATAGCCAACCTTTGCGCGATCTGCCTGGATTTTGTCCTTGTTTAATTGCTAATCCAGGGTTTCTTAAAATTCGCATTTTCTTGACAGGAATTATTGGAGAAAGTGCTGTGTTCATCATTTCAGAGCCGGTTAAGAACATTCTTGGAGAATGAATCTGTGGATGTGTCGGCTGAAGAAATAGAAGTCTTGATGCGTTAATCGCACCACGAACGCCATCACATTGGTGCCGAAATGCCTCCAAAGCCGATTTATCTCGGCATTCAAAGCAGTTATTCCCCTCTCTCCAAGCGATTGATGAGGCGCAGAAGACTCGATAATTGTGAATGCTTGACACGATTGGGACATCCGTTTGCTTCATCCATTTGTACCCACTCCGTTGAGACAGATTGTGCGTATGAATTACGTCGGGGTTGGTTCTCTGGATTGTTGACAGTACATCCGTATGGGAACCATATGACTGAGCTCGCAATTGGTTAAATTTTCTTATACCTCCGGAGTCAAAGGTTCGTGCATCAATTACATCGTTCCCCAGTTTTGAGAGCTGCTCAATTTCCAGCTGTACAAGGTTGTCTTCACCACCAACTGAACCGTTTATAATCGGCTTGTAGGGGTCATGGAGGACTAAGATTCTCACCAGACATACTCTGCGCCATTTAACGTTTTCTGTCTACTTAGAGGGGGTGGTCGAATACATGCTGCCCGTTCTGGTGACATTCTTCAACCGGCCATCCACACTCGAGCGAGTTTTAGAGGCAATATCTGAAATTAGCGATCTAGAAGTTTTTTTTGCTGCCGACGGTCCAAGAAATTTGGAAGACAAGTTGAATCTTGAGAGGTGCTGGGAGCTTGTTGATAAGTATTTCCCCAATACCCCGCCTGTGAGAAAATTTGCTCGCAACACGAATTGTGGTTGCCGAGTAGCCATGACACAAAATATCACCTGGTTTTTTGACCTTGTTCCACACGGTGTAATTTTAGAAGATGATTGTTTACCAAACGCAAATTTCTTTAAAGTACAACAAATCTTACTTCAGGACAACACCATCGCAAGAAATTTCATTTCAATATCGGGCTCAAGAGTGGTGATTCCTGGTCAGCAAATCTCAGCATTTCAAGTCACTCCGTCTGTATTCCCAATGGTCTGGGGTTGGGGAACGTGGGCAAACACGTGGAAAAAATATATTCCAGAGATTCTGGATGCAAGTGATATTACCGCTCAGACTTCAAGAAAATTGTTTCCAAGTAAGAGTCAGTGGTTAGAAAGAAAACTATTCCAAGATACTTTCAACGCTAGGTTCCGCGAGGTGAATGTAGGTTATATAGACACTTGGGATTATGCTCTCACCGCAACAGCTTGGCGAGAAAACTTGTCATCCTTACATATGTCGGCAAATTCGATAATTAATATTGGTTTTGGCTCTCTTGGGACTCATACCGTGCTAAAGGCTCCAAATTGGGTTCCAACAAGATTTGAAGAATTTGAAACCAATGGGGGATTTGTTGGAGACTGGAATTTGAATCGGGATACGCTAATCGCAAAACTAGTATTTAATTGCACTCTGGCGGATTTTTCTAAGAATCAAATCAAAAGGGTATTATTTAGATGAAAAATCTTGACCTAATTGCCCGAATCAAGCATGGTTTGAGCCGAAGGAAAGATGCGTCAACTCGTCTTCGTACCAAGATTTTACTGGGAATGCTTCGAATCGATCTTCAAAAACAAACTGAAGTTAACTATCTTGGGTTCGAACTCAATCCTGTAAGAACCCTTTCCGCCTCTGTTGTCGCACAGGGAATTGAGCTCTCTTTCAACGAAGTCGATGCTGCTAATTTCCTACATCATTCCTTCACAAAGCGCTACCAAATATCCACAGAGAATTTGATTATAGATTCCGAGAAATCTTTAGTTTTTAATGCCGAAGGGAAATTTTTATCTGAGTCTTCAGAGTGGCCCGCTGAGCAAGTGCTGCTATATAACAACAAGCCTCCTAAACTACCTTTAGAGACCATAGATTGTGGGCGGCTCGGACTTTCCAACTCTGGCTACTATCACTGGCTAACGGAAGACTTACCCTCATTCTTGGTCAACGATTCAACACAACCCATTCTTGAGTTCTTGGATTCAAATAAACGGAATAGAGAAGTTTATGAAATTTTGGGATCCCACACTGTGTCTGTTCCTAAATGGGTATTAGTCCAAAACCTAAGTTTTACAACACGAGGCAGGGATTTAGGCTACCTTCATCCTGAAAATTTAAAGGTGCTCCGTAGTTTTGCAGCGACCTATATTGGTAAATCTCCAAATGTGGAGAGGAAATTATACGTCTCAAGATCCAAGACTAGGCGTTCACTACCAGGTGAAGAGACCCTGGAGCGATTCTTACAGTCACACGGCTATGAAGTTATTTTCGCTGAACATTTCTCTTTCATGGATCAAGTTAAACTTTTCTCCGAAGCAACTTCGATAATTGCTCCGCATGGGGCTGGTTTAACAAATGCTCTTTGGTCAAATAATGCGCACGTACTAGAGATTGACACGGCAAAAAGAGTAAATCGGTGTTTTGAGTGGCAATCTAAAGTTTGTGGTCACGAATATAGCCGATACAAATTGCAAAGCAGCGAATTGGAAGGACTCTTTAAGTTCTTAAGGAATTGGATGCGTTAATTACAAATTTTTGTAGTTCAGGCAAATCCAGTTTTTTGTTCAAGATTGGTTGCGAAATCATTTCTAACATCATTTCTTTATTTCCTAGAAGTTTATCGAGGTGGCTTAGAAAATCCTCCATAGACTTGAAATCCTTCAAATTAACGATGGCTCTAGGGTTTAATATCCCTGCTGCATCATCGCCCCAGTAGACGGGTATCGAATAACTTAACCAGGCTTCGAGTGCTTTTTCGGTGACATAACCCGGGTAGAGATCATTCTCAAAGCAAAAATTTAGCCAATAGCTCTGACCTTTTTCAATTTTATTGGCAACATAATTCCCGACAAATCTTCCGAAAATGTCTACCTCGTGTTGGGCGCCAAATTCTCGAATAGCACGAATTCTCATCGGATGAGGGTTGCTGATGAATGTACAAGCGGCTCTGTTCTTTCTTGATTCTAAATTCCCGGGAATCTCCCTTGAGGTTGATGCTTTTTCCTGTGTGATTAAGTGGCGAGGAGAATAAGGAAATTTAAATTGTAAATCCATGTAGAGGTAAATTAGCGGTAAATAGAAGTTGGTACCTTTATATGAATCAAGATCAAATGAAAAACTAAATAGTGTTGAATCAACGGGAGGCCTTCTATTTTCAAATGTGGTCCAGAAATTCAATTTATTTGGATCTATGGATGTCGGCATGCCATTCTGTAAATTAACCCACGCTGTCATCCCCGAGCTTGAAATCTTCGACTTTGAATAGAGAAGTGCTTTGGACCAAATTGTTTTTTCTGGATAACAGCCATAAAATGCAATTTCGGGTGATTGTCTGATTTCCAATTCTAATTCGAGCATAAGGGATCTGAATGGATTATTGTTCGCCTTAAAGTCAAATGGAAAATTTTGAAATGATATTTCCATGAGCTTTATCTAACCGCTTTCGTTCTTGAAGAACTCGGAATCACTCACGCCTTTATCATCTATGTACAAATCTGCAAAGGGTTTCCCAAGTATTAGACTGTGGTATTTCACGTTCCAAGAAAGTAGCTGGTTGGCTGTTAATTCAGTCCAATCGATTCCCGTTGTTGATCCTCTTGCAGTAAAAATTGTGATTTTATTTCCTGAATCAAATAGACCATTAACTCGAGCAATGCGGTCTAATATCGGTTGCGCAAGTTCATAGGCGCCTTCTGTGTTTGTGCACAAGGTGCCATCTAAATCAAAGCAGAAGTGCTTCAAAATCATTGTGCCTCACTTAATATCGTATCGAGATAAATTCCATAAGAGCTACTTCCGAATGCCTTGCGATTACTTAGGAGGCCTTCTGTTGTAATCCATTTATTTCTCCATGCAATTTCATCGATACAGCACAATTTCTGCCCTTGCCTCTCCTCAATTACTTTCACGTAACTAGCAGCATCGTGAAGTGATTCTGGGGTTCCACCATCAAGCCACACGGTACCTCTCGGCAATATTTCTAGTTGCAATTCGCCATCTTGCAGATATGAATTATTTATTGCAGTAATTTCTAGTTCATTTCTCGAACTTGGTGAAATTGACTTTGCTCTGTGGACCACTGTCTGATCATAAAAATATAATCCGGGAATGGCCAGGTCGCTTGACGAATTAATCGGCTTTTCAACTATTTCTAGGATTTCACCGTTTGAATCTAGTTTTGCCACTCCGAAAGATTCTGGGTTTTTGACTCGATACCCGAATATTTGAGCACCTTTGATATTTTGGAAATTAATCAAGTTTCGGCCTAATCGCGCACCATTAAAAATATTGTCCCCGAGAATTAAAGCAACGCTTTCACTCCTGATGAACTTTTCGGCGATAAGAAACGCTTCCGCGATTCCTCTGGGTTTTTCTTGTAGGAGGTACTCCAGCCTAATTCCAAACTGAGACCCATCCCCAAGTAATCTTACAAATTGGTTCTTGTCTTCCGGTGTTGTAATTATCGCGATTTCTCTAATTCCGGCCAGCATAAGTGTGCCTAGCGGGTAATAGATCATGGGCTTGTCGTATACGGGTAAGAGCTGTTTCGAAACCGATCGAGTGATTGGCCAAAGTCTCGTTCCCGTGCCACCCGCCAGAATAATTCCGCGCATAGAGCAATGATAGCCCTATTCAGTTTTCATGGTTACGATTCGAATATGAGATTTCTTGTCACAGGTGGTGCGGGATTTATAGGAAGTGCATTCTGCCGAGCGTTAGCCAGCGATCTCTATAGCGACCTGGGACTTTTTGCATCTGAAATTACTGTTCTTGATTCGCTCACTTATGCTGGAAACTTAAACAATCTGACCGATCTTCAACAAAATTCGAATTTTCGATTTGTAAAGGGTTCTATCTTGGACACCAAGATCATTCAGAGTTTAATTGCAGATTGCGATTATTTAGTCAATTTTGCTGCCGAAAGTCACGTTGATAATTCAATCTTGGATGGATCTAATTTTGTGTCTTCAAATGTTCTTGGTGTTGTTAACTTGTTGGAAACTCTCAAGAAATTTCCTCGAGTAAAAATGGTCCAAGTCTCCACCGATGAAGTTTATGGCTCAATTAATTCAGGTTCTTGGCATGAAGAAAGCCCAATTGAGCCAAACTCGCCTTACTCTGCTTCGAAAGCAAGTGCAGATTTGTTTACAAGAGCTTATGCAAAAACTCATGGGATAAATGTTCTTACGACAAGATGCTCGAATAACTACGGTCCTCACCAGCACGCTGAGAAACTTATCCCTACCCTAATTTCCAAATTGCTGAGAGATGAGCCTCTACCAATTTATGGGGATGGCAAAAACGTCCGAGAATGGATACATGTCCAAGATCATTGTAGGGGAATTGCGTTCGTTGCTGCATTTGGTCTGTCAGGTGAAGTATACAATATCGGAACAGCAGATGAATTTACTAATCTTGAGATTGCAAAAATGCTTCTAGATCTAAGCAATTCTAATTCTGATCTAAATTTTGTATCAGATCGGCTAGGTCATGATTTCCGATATTCTCTCAACACGCAAAAGATTAGGTCGATGGGATGGTCCCCAATCGTTGAGTTTAAGTCCGGACTCGCCGAAACATTTGAGTGGTACAGGACAAGGGCAAATTGGACCACATGAAACCAGAAGAGATTCTAAATGTGGGATTTATTCAATTTGCATCTAGCCCTGTACATTTTGCTGGCTTACTCGAAATTGCACATGATGAATTTCGTGGGAATAAATTCATACATACAGCTATATGGGGTGCGCAAACACACTTCCCTACCCGAATGAGTGAAAATTTTCAGACGCTCTCCGGAAATATTCCTCGGAAAATTCGAGGCGCGCTGAATACCGCCGCGCCGAGTTGCGAAATTCTCACTAAGTTGCAGTTTAATGCCGAATGGGTAGCAGACATGATGTCCCAATTCGCTCCTACCCTTAGTGAACTAAATTTCGTTGAAGATTTCACTAATTTGAGAATTGGGAATGTAAACCCTGGCCCTGCGATTGCTAATGAATTTGTCACAATCACGAAGTCACGAAATTATAGTCCTGGTAAGAATCTTATTTTAGTTCGCGACCTGCTTCAATCCTACCTAGAGGTATTTAGCGCAACCCAAATATTTATTATTCAAAAATCTATCGAAAAGCTATTTTTGTTTAACGGTAGATTTTTACACGAACGAGCGGTTTGGGACGCGGGTAAAATTTGCAATATTCATGTTTTAATTTTCGAGACTACCCGAGACAATCTTCATATTCGACAACAAGGCTTTCATGATCGGGTAAATAATCAGCGCTTGATGTTAGAGCACTGGAATGCACATTCCGCTTCAGAAATAGACAGGGTCAAAGTTAGTGATCAATGGTTTGCAAATCTCAGAGGTACCAAAAATCCTTTTTCGACTGGAAATTTTCAGAGTGCTGAGATTCAGAAGCCATATATTTTATATTTTTCAAATTCAGATGATGAAGCTGTGGGGTTCTGGGAGCATTGGAGTCAGCATCTGGGCACGCAAGTGGAATGCGTCAAGGAACTTATCCGGATCATTGAAGCTCAAAATGAATTTTTATTGGTGATCCGCTTACACCCAAATCTCGCTACGAAACCTATAGGCGACCAAGAAGAATGGTTAGGCTTGCCAAGGTCTCAGAAAGTTAGAGTCTTTAAGCCCAATGATCCGGTTTCTTCCTACAGTTTGCTCCAGGGCAGTCAAGCCGTAATTACTTTTGGCAGCACTATCGGAATTGAAGCAGCATATATGTGCAAGCCAGTGATGGTTCTTGCTGATTGTAAGTATGACGAATTGGGTTTTGCTTTCAAACCGACGAATTGGGAAGCTGCCCAGCAATGGATTGAGAGCTCAAAATTGGTGACCGAGGACGAGCTACTTCAGAAAAAGATGCTCTCCCGAATTTTCGGCTTCTTCGTTTTTACTGGGGGGCAACGATTTAAATTCGCCAACTTAGAAGAGGTTGGATGGGGGGCATGGGCAGTCAAAGATTTCATCGGTTACAGTTGGAGTGAGCCTCCGCTTGTCAAATTCTACAGAAAGGCGCTTTTGAGGTTTAAGGTGTGGAAATTTGAAAGAAAAGTGAACAATTGACACGTCCCCTCTTTGTAACATTCAATTATGAAGCATGGCCCTTGTCTGCCCACATCGAATTGCTTCAGGAGTCAACAAGTCTGGGTTTAAATCCTTTATGGCTGGACTTGACTGGAATTTTACGAAATCACTTTGAATTTCCGGTATCAGATAGATTGCACATCTTTTTGATGAAGAAGAAATTACACGCTGAATTCGTAAATCTTGCGAAAATAAATATTCATACTGGAGGGTTGGACCCGTGGTTCAAAGAGTCTGAAGTTATTGAACAAGCGGAGATGGTTGCCTATCAAGAATTGATTTCCTTAACGAGAAATAGCAAGCCTTGTCTCAGACACAATAGACGTTTATATCGGAAGATAAGAAATCTATACATCAGAGATTTCAAATTTGCATTACGATTCTTGAATGTAAACAAACCAACTCAAGTGATTCTCTTCAATGGTAGGTTTGTCGAGGAACGCGCTTTTTGGAATGCTGCAAGAACTTTGGGCATTAAGGTTATGTTTTACGAAACGTTCATTCATAGTTGGAATAATCGCTATTTTCTTTTCGAAGAACCTACACACTCACCGGCCTACCGCGGGCATGTTATGGAGAAGTTTGGACATCATCTTGCGCTTTCATCGCCTGATAAATTCGCTTTAGCCGCCAAGGAATTCTTCGAGGTGCGCGCACGCGGAGAAGGTAATAAGTTCACAGAATTTCAAGATTCAAGCACAAACTTTGACTCGGATTTACCAATTGTGAGTTTTTTTCATTCTTCACAGGATGAACTCATAATGGTGAACTTGATTGACAGTTTCTGGACAAGTCAGGAAATGGCTCTCCAGGAACTTGTGGAACAACTTAACGTCTTAGGCGGACATCGACTGGTCATCAGGATTCATCCACACTTACTCCATAAGGCAAGGGAAGAAAATATTAGATGGAACAACTTAGGAATGATGTATTCCTCTAAATTCGATTGGGTTACATATATTCCGGCCGATGATCCCACAAATACGTATGACCTAATTCGAGCATCCAAAATTGTCGTAACCTGTGCGTCAACGGTTGGGGTGGAAGCTAGCTACCTCAGAAAGCCAAGTATTCTTCTCGGAAGAGCTTTCCATGAGGGTATGGGAATTACGCAAGTTGTGAACTCGCGAGATCAGTTGCAACAGTACCTTACGAAAGCTTTCTCCGATGAGACACTACGGCAAGCAAAGGTCCAAGCTATGAAATATGGTGCATTCCTACAGCTTGGAGGCGAGAAATTTCAGTACGTTTCGGTATCGTCTCTACCAAGATTGAAATACCAGTTTAATGACGTTTGGATATCCAAATCTCTGGGAGTGCGAATTATTCAACACATCGAAATTAAGTTGCGGAACTTACTACGAAAACTGAAATTCACTGTACTGTGTAACCATGATTGTGGGCTTGATTCCAGCACGAGGCGGTAGTAAGGGGATACCTCGTAAGAATATCGAGAGAGTCGGTAGATTTACATTACTTGAACGAGGAATCACTCTCTTGAAGAATTCCGGATGTGATCAAGTTTATGTCTCCTCGGAAGATGAGGAAATCCTCTCGCTTTCTGCTTCTTATCAAGCCGGCGTGATTAGGCGGCCTATGGGAATCTCAACAGATACCGCTTCAACAGAGTCGGTGATCGAAGACGCAATTAAGCAGCTTAATCTCGGTGACGGTGACTTATTGATAACTCACCAAATTACGTCGCCTTTCTTATCAACAGAGAGTGTGCGCAAGTGCATTGATCTGCTTCTGAATAATTCGGAAATTAACTCCTCTCTAGTTGGTGTACCAAATCACTCATTTGATTGGGAGGAAATCAAATTTAATGTATGGGAACCGCGAGGTCATACACGTGAATATCGCCCACGAAGGCAAGAATTACCGAATGTTATTGTTGAATCAGGTGGGGTCTATGCAGCTCGAGTACCTAAAATCTTGGAGTCCGGGAGCCGATTCCCCGCACCAACCATGTGTGTACCTATTTCGTTCCTTGAGTCGCTAGATATAGACACACCTGAGGATTTAAAAAGTGCCAGAAAAATAATTGAAGGGTTGGACGTGCATGGTTTTTAATTTTGAGGACTATCTCCAGGAAAGTATTTTGAACTTAAGCAAACTTGTTGAATCAGAATTTCAACACGAATTTGAGAAGGCTTGTAAAATAATTTTGTCGAGCCTAAGTGGGGGAGGAAAACTTCTTGTTTGCGGAAATGGTGGATCATTTTCGGATGCACAGCATATTGCAGGCGAACTGGTCAACTATTTTACGGTTGAACACCAACCGTTACCAGTAATTACACTGGGCACAAATCAAACCGTATCATCAGCTTGGTCCAATGATCATGACTTCACTGAACAGTTCGCTAGAGAGGTTCGTGCTTACGGGGACGAAAATAGCGTTCTCTTCGGGATTACAACTAGTGGCACCTCAAAAAACTTGATTAAGGCGTTTGATGAAGCGTGTCGGATGGGTATGCGCACAATTGCTTTAGCCAGTGAGCGCTCTCGGCCACACTTAGAAGGAAAGGTCGATTGCCTAATCCCTGTTGCTGGAGAAAAGACACATAAAATTCAAGAATCTCATATAGTTGTTTACCACGCGTTATGCATCTATATTGAGCAGAATCTTCCAGCCCAATTCATGTAGGAAATCAGGTAAATATATGCCAACTGTGAACATAGGATCCACTCGCGTAGGTGTGGGGGAACCAACTTACCTGATTGCGGAAATCGGAATCAATCACAATGGGAGTTTAGAAAACGCAATAAAGTTAATTGATAATGCGAAAGCCGCTGGGTTTGACGCAGTAAAATTTCAAAAACGAACGGTGGATGTGGTTTACACGGAAGCAGAACTAAGCACGCCCAGAGAAAGTGTGTTTGGAAAAACAAATGGTGACCTCAAGAGGGGACTCGAATTTTCTCGCACCCAATATGAAAGCATTGCGATGCACTGCCAGAGAGTTGGGATTCAGTGGTTTGCAAGTCCTTGGGATGAGGCAAGTGTTGATTTCCTCGAGGAACTAGATGTAGTTGCTCACAAGGTAGCTTCAGCTTCTCTCACCGATAAAGGTCTACTCGAGAGATTAGCAAGTACCGGGAAGCCTATTTTACTATCTACTGGAATGAGCAATCTCGAGCAAATTGCACGTGCAGTCGCCATCCTGAATCACAAGAAATTGATCTTGCTACACACTGTCTCTACCTATCCTGCCGTTGATTCTGATTTGAATCTATCAGCCTTGGAAACACTCAAGAATTCTTTTCCTGAGATACCAGTTGGGTACTCAGGTCATGAAGTCGGCGTTCTGCCAAGTCTCATCGCAGTTGCAAAATACGGTGCAGTTTGTGTTGAGCGCCACGTTACATTGGACCGTGCATCATGGGGAAGCGATCAAGCTGCCTCTCTTGAACTTCCTGGAATGGTCAAGCTTGCACGTGATATCAGAGAGATTCCTAAGCTCATAGGAAACGGAAAGAAAGAAATAATTGAGAAAGAAATTCCGATTATGAAAAAACTGCGGAGAGTTGACTCAATTTAGAAGCTTTTCCTGTTCATTCACTCTATCTTCTTAAATTCCGATGCAGTGCCTTGAAATACTAAATTTCCTTCTTCTATTTTTATCACAAGGTCACAAAACTCAATTAGGTCACTCTCGTGTGAAACTAGGATAATTGTTTTCTTAGTTCTCTCTCTGGTTAGAAAATCATAAATGGCCATACGATTTACTGAATCGAGTGAGCTAGTAGGTTCGTCCAAAATTACCACTTCTGGGTTGCTGTACATCACCCTCGCCATTGAAACGCGTTGACGCTCGCCACCAGAAATATTTGATCCGTCACTCCTTATTTCTTTATTGGTGACTCCAGAATTAAGTTTTTCAAGACTTAATGACTGGATTACTGCATTCGCTTTCTCAACGTCTAATGAGGAATCCTTGCTTGCAAAAGAAATATTTTCAAGCAGGTTCTCTCCAAACAAACTTGATTTTTGGGAGACAAACCCTAACTCTGGAAGATCCCCCATCTTTTGACCGTCCCTTGCGTAGTACTCGACTGTTCCTGTTGTGGGTTCATTGAATTTGCAAATCAAGTCCAATAAAGTTGATTTCCCAGATCCTGAAGGGCCCAAAATCATGGTTGTTGACCTAGCCGGAATTTCAAAATTTATTGGCCCGAATACCGGCTGATCAGGAGCATCTGGATAGGCGAATGTAACGCCTACGCCCTTGATTGCACCTAATTTCATGGTCGTATCCCGAATTACTCCATATTTATTAGCGGGTTCAAGTTGGTCGGAAAACGCGAAAAGATCTTTGGTGGTTCCTTCTGCGATTCTTACGGAATTAACAGCATTTTGAATTCTTTGGATATTCGGTAGAAGCCTAAAACCGATTGCAACAAATGCCACGAGCACCGTTACGGCATGGCGCATGTCAGTCGTAAGTACTAGAACAATGAGGACAATTACGCCTATTCCAAGGACAGCAATTTCTAAGAAATACCTAATAATGTTATTAATCCAAAACATCTTTTGGTTAAGTGAGGCAAAATCTCGACGCAAGATAAGGAACTTTCTGATGACTAAATCTTCCTGGTCATACACTTTGACTTCTCTTATGCCCGATAAGTCCTCCGTCATCTGTGTGACCATTTCGGAGTAGAGTTTTGAGTTCAATTCCCCAAACAATTTAGCTTTTTGATGAATAGGGCCGTTAATAAAGGCATAAGTAATTCCAAAAACTACGATTGAGAGCATAAAGGAAATCGGAGAAGCATAAAGCGCAAAACTCCCCATTAAAATAATTGAAAAAGAATCTGAAATCAGTGATACAAAAGCACCAACGTATCCAACAATAAAGCGATTTGGTCCAACGATAAGCGCGTATTGATATGAAGAGATGCTATTTGCTTCGGAATTTGCAACTTGTGATTTGATTATTTTCTCGTACAGGTGAATTGATAAATCCGACTCAACACGAGCGAGAAAATTGGTTGATTTGTAGGATAAGAGAGCCTGAATTAAAGTTTTACTTGTTAAGAATAGGACAGCAAATGAACCCAGAATTAGTGTTAGGTGTGTTAAGTTAAGATTCAGGCCCAATTGTTGCTGCACCAAGATTTCAACGCGTGTTGGGTTTTCATTAGGCGCAACCAATCGAAACCCAAGTGTGCCCACGGCCGCCAAGAGGACGACTCCAAATAAATCAAGGAGAGCGACCAAAGACGTGGCTAGTGTGAGCAAAATTATTTTGCGTCTATCTTGCTTAGGAATTCTCAAGAAAGCATTTTTAAATAGCTCAGCCAAGTTTCTCATAACTCTCCTCGCCTGACGTTGAAGCAACGGTGTTAGACTAGCGATCTATTCCGACCGAGGGTCTAAGGGTATACGGACGAGCTTAGTTAATTGATTCTTTGGCGTAAGGGAAGTGGTGAACAAGTTGAAGTCTCGTTTTGACAGCGGAGAGATCCTTGTAATCGCTGAAATAGGCATAAATCATAATGGTGAATACCAGCGGGCTAGGGAATTGATTTGGCACGCAGCCCAGAGTGGGTGCAATGGAATTAAGTTTCAATATAGAAATTTAGGTCGGAGTCACGGTTCAATTCACGAAATTGGAGATGTGATAATTTCGAGTGAGATTCAAAGAAATTTCTTACCTCCCGATATTCTGGTCGATCTAGCTAAATATGCTCAAAGTATGGGTCTATATTCTGGAATCAGCTTCTTCACTATAGAGGATCTTCAGGATTTTGATGGACTATTGGAGGTGTTTGATTTTTTTAAAGTACCTTCTGTAGAACATGAAAATGTTGATCTTATAAATGAATTGTGCGCAGTAGATCTATCCAAACTTGTTTTAGTCGCAACAGGGACAGGTACCGAGGGTTCAATCAACAAGTCTTTTTCAAGGTTGTTTCATCAGAATTGGGTCCCACTTCACTGCATTAGTAATTACCCCGTAGCAATATTTAATTCCCAACTCGGTTACATTCAAAATTTATCTGTAAATTGGTCACGTGGTTCGGGCTATTCAAGTCATGATACAAATTGGGCAGTCTGTGTTCTAGCAATATCGCAAGGCGCTAGAATTATCGAGCGTCATATAACTCTGTCAAAGGATTCCCATGGGTTGGATCATAGTTCAAGTTCGACGCCAGATGAATTTCATCTATTGTGTGAAATTGCAAAGAACTACAGTTTAATTTCCAAGAAATGGGAGTCTAGGATTCACAACCAGGGTGAGATGTTGAATCTACAAAACCTGGGGCGAAGTCTTTACGCGTCTCAAAGCATTCAGAAAGGCGAGGTATTCGAACTCAGTAAGTTTTCATATAGGTCTCCACGCACCGGCTTGACACCTTACGACTCAGCAGAATTCTTGAATACAGAGATCAAACGTGAACTCCGGGAAGGTGAAGTCTTGACTCGGTCTCACTTCGTCGAGTCCACAAGACTCAATGGAAACCTTCGAGACTTTGCAGATAGCTACCGACTATCTCTTCCCGTACGTTTTCATGACTTTGCAAGAATTCGAAACGATTTTGGACTGGCGAATTATGAATTTCATCTCTCATATGAGGAGTTGTTGGGTGATTTGCCCGCACTCCAAGGGATCAGAGATTTGAACTTCACAATCCATTTACCCGATTATTGTTCAAGCACCTCGATTGTTGACCCTTTTTCCTCGGATCTTGAGATTCGAAATTCAAGTTTGAGAATAATTGATAGGGCTTTTGAATTTGCTTCTCAACTTACCGACGCAACCGGCAATAAAGTAAACCTCGTTGGCAGTTTTTCAAAACACCCTCAAGATGCCAAAGATTTCTATGAGAAGTATTCCAACTTTCTCCATGAGAAGAACTTAAGCGGTCCTGAACTTACTCTCCAATGGCTGCCTCCAATTGCATGGTACTTTGGAGGCTCAGTACCTCTAGACGTGATGAACGACATGCGAGCAAAAGACGAACTGCTTACGCATAGGATTCCCATTGTGATGGACACTTCTCATCTTTTCTTGGGCGCAGCGTATTTCAATTTTGAACCTACCGAATATGTATCAACTTTGCAGTCGCTGATTAGGTGGTTTCATATTTCGGCCGCATCTGGAGTTGACGGGGAGGGAAACAATTTCTCAGAAGCAAGCAAGATCCAACAAGAATTACTGTTAGAAGTTATGCGGAGTCCTAAGATTAAAGTTATCGAGGTATGGCAAGGACACTTAAACAATTTCGAGGGCTTCCACAGAGCGATAATCGATTTGGAAAAGTTATTGAATTTGGATGAAATCAAGTGAAAGTTTTAATTACGGGCGTCACCGGTCAGGATGGGGCTCTGTTGGCGGACAAAATGCACAGGCAGGGTTATGAGGTGTTCGGTGGATTTAGGCGCGGGGCCCAGAATTCATGGAGGATGAGAGAACTCTCGTTAAACCACTCTCTAAATTTTGTCAATTACGATGCGACAGACACATCTACAATTGATTATCTAATTTCTACAAATAAATTTGATTATGTATATCACTTCGCAGGAAGTAGTTTCACCGTTGATTCTTTAAATTTTCCTCAGAATACTTTGTTAACAAATATAAATGGGAGCGTCTCCCTGTTGGAGGCAATTAGAAAATATTCTCCATCTACCCAGGTGTTCCTCGCTGGCTCATCGGAAATTTACAGGAGAAGTTTAAGTGACTCACCTATGACGGCAAACGAAGAGTTCGAGAAAGGTCCGTCAAACCCTTATGGTGTCTCACATCTTGCACTCACATCCCTGGCTGAAATCTATAGAACTCAGCATAATTTGAAAATCACCCTTGGAATTTTCTTTAATCACGAAAGCAGATTTAGATCTTTACAATTTGTAACAAGGAAAATTACTCATGGGATGGCTGAGATTAAGGTCCGTAATGCGGATCCTCTTAAACTTGGAAATTTCTCGGCCATTAGAGATTGGGGGTGTGCTTCGGAGTTCATGCAAGCGATTCAGCAATTGACCGAGATGAAAGTCTCTTCAAATGTTGTCGTCGCAACTGGCACTCAATCCACGGTTCGCAAGTTGATCGAAGTTTCAGCGATTACTGCCGGGTTTAAACCAGTCTTTTCATTTGATGGGGGAACCGAAATATGTGTCGACGAATCTTCTGAAAGACTCCTCGCGATTTCAGATGAGCGTTTTTACAGAGCGGGTGATATCGCCCCATTAATTGGCGATGTTTCGCGTCTGGAATCAATTATTGGTTGGAAGCCAACACGGAACATCAATGAGGTTATTGAGGAGATGACGATTCAAGATTTGAAACGTGTTGAAAAAGAATGATTACTAGTCAAGAACTACAAGTCCCGATGGTGTCACGATTTGTACCGCAACAATTCCAGATTGATCATCATTGGTTGAAGGATCAACCCACTCGATAGCTATATCTCCAAGCGAAGCAAGAATGTCTTCCTTGAACCATGAATCCGCAAGTTGATCCTTATCCGCAATCACAATCTTTTCAATTTCTGCAAGTGGTGTTCCATCTTGCGATGGGTGATCTGTAGATAACCACTGAATAAAGAATGGAAATTCGCGTGTATCCGCAATTTCCTTTACGCCAATTTGCTTCCACTTTAGGTCGGTTCCGTTTGGACGCGCGCGATGGCCCTCAATTGCCTCGCGTCCGAATTTCTCTTCAATTGGTGAAATGTCTTTTGTGCTAAAAACCCAGGTAAACCAACCTCCGCCTTCGTTGGCTTTCTTTGATACTGCCTTGCCCCAAGGGGTTTGTTCTGTTGCTGGGTGATCTAGTGGACAGACCACTTCGATATATTGACCGTTCTTTAATGCCGCAGTGAAGTTGCGTGTCCCAAATCGAGGGTGGATACCGCCATCAACGAATGTGCTTCCGAGGCGCGAACCTAAGCGTTGCACTGTGTCAGCTAGTTGGTCATGGGAAGTCACATAAGAAACATGGTCTAGGCGCATGGAGGAATTCTGCACCATGGCAAGGGGTGCCAATTACCAAGAATTAAGGCTGCGCAAGGCGGCACATGAGCGCTTCGCATATAGCCAATGGGGCTGCATTCATGGCTAAATGGGTTCGTGATTCCATGATGGCGTCTAACTTTTTGATGCTGGAGCTAGCTGGTGCGCTAGCGGAATATGTGGCTACCTCTCGAGATGAATCTGAGTTTATGAGGGCCTCTGTCGAACCAGATTGAATCATCATCACATCCCGATAGAAAGTAGCTAGATCAAGAAGCGCTCCATCAATCGAGTCACGGACCATTCGGGTGGCTCGAGATTTTTGTTCCTTCTCAAGTTCTTTAACCGCTTTAGACCCACCTGTTGCCATTCCACGGCCTGTGGCACCTTTCCCGTAGGCTTCTTGAAGTTTCTCAATCTCGGTTTCATCGCGTGACTCTGAAGTTGCCTTTGCTTCCTCCGTTGCAACATCTACAAGAGTTTGTGCTGCCTGAAGAGCGGAGGCAAGAGAACCTAATTGCATAGGCAATTGCATAATCACTTTACGGTTGCTACGCGCAGTTACATTTGTTGCCAAATATCGAGCACGTCCAATATGTCCCTGGCTTACCTTGGCAGCAAAAAGCGCCATATCTGGTGAAATTTTGTCTCGATTTATCAAAACTTGAGTAACCGCTTGAGTTGAAGGCGTACGAAGTTGTAGGTGACGACAACGTGATCGAATTGTTGGCAGGACATCATGCAGAGTGGGTGCGCAGAGTAGCCAGACAGTTCTTGTTCCTGGTTCTTCGATTGCTTTGAGTAGCGCGTTAGCTGCAGATTCAGTGAGTCTGTCGGCATCTTCCATCACAACTACTCGCCATCCACCCATAGAAGGCGCCCAAGCAACCCGTGTGAGTAGTTCGCGGATTTCTTCCAC
>JACCDN010729074.1_pt1 | contig 20360 bp, 16 predicted proteins | sample 7441691 | NCBI WGS metagenome assembly JACCDN01 (sample SAMN15323439, study PRJNA562643) | freshwater metagenome | isolation source: river surface water | place: USA:Blue River Watershed | collected 2017-08-16 | reverse complement strand
GGGTAATGGCTGCGTAGCTCAACTGAATAGAGCATCTGACTACGGATCAGAAGGTTTTAGGTTTGAATCCTAACGCGGTCACAAAGCCTCACAGAAATGTGAGGCTTTTTTATTTTTAAGCTGGGCCAAATGGCGCCTGCACAAAGTGCAGGCCATGGCTAATGAGCGCGGCGTTGCCAAAGGCATAAGTAAGCGCGTGTTGGCCATGGGCCGGACGCGATAGCGTCAGGCGCCATAATATCAATACTCCAATAAAAATGCATGGACAACATTGTGAGGCTTTGGGTAAGCCCACTACGAAAGGAACGAGCGAACGAAGTGAGCGAGCATCCGGTTTGTTGCATTTTTCATACATTCGCGCAAATTCATCTTAAACATACTAACATGAAAAACGAGAAAGACCTAATTGCTAGAAGTGGTAACACATGTGAACTTTGTAAATCAACTTCTAACTTAAGTGTATACGAAGTACCTACTAATAACGATGAAGGCATTCTCATTTGTGCAAAGTGTACGGCTCAAATCAACAAAAAAGAAGAATTAGACAGCAAGCACTGGGCTTGTTTAAATGAAGCGATGTGGAGTGAAGTTCCAGCCTTACAGGTTGTAAGCTGGCGTTTACTTAATAGATTAAAAGATCAAAGTTGGGCTGCAGATGCACTTGACATGATGTATTTTGATGACGATACCATGGCCTGGGCTAAATCTACGGGTGATCATGAAAATGATGGCAGTGTAGATTTACACAAAGACAGCAATGGGATGGTATTACAAGATGGTGATACCGTAGTTCTTACCAAATCACTAGATGTAAAAGGTTCTACCCTCAATGCCAAATTAGGTACGGTGGTTAAAAACATTAGACTGGTAGCAGACAACACCGAACAAATTGAAGGAAAAATAGAAGGACAAACGATTGTGATCCTTACAAAATATCTAAGAAAAGGATAATTAAAAATAAAGTAAACTACCAGTTAGTTTTCCATTACTGAGTGACAGTGCTGGCGCTGACAGTTTGATAAAGTTTAAAAATGTGAGTACACCCCTCACCCATTTTTTATTTGTTTTGATGCGTTCAAAATCTACATCAATTGACAAATAATATTGGCGACTTCTTTTTAAATCGGGACGTGCATAATATTGATTGTTAACCATCCATCCGTTTTCATAACCACCATAGGTATTGTCAATACCATAACCGGTTGCGATGTTTAACCATTTTGGAACTTTTGCTTCAGGCCAAATACTTTTTATATTGGCGCTCACCCAAATGGTTTGTGCATTGTAATCTTTTAAGAACCTTTCTGGCAAAGACTTTCCAAAATAATTGTTAGCGCGCGCTAGAATAGCAGGATCTGAATAATTGGTATAATGTGTGCTATATTTTAAACGAATTTTTTGTTCTTTCCACGCACGTTGTTGTGCAGCCCATAATATAACACCCGCAGTATTTGCCGACATATCAAGCCAACTCCATCCCCAATTGTCAGAAAAACCATCCATGGTTTCTATAATAGTCAAATAAGATAAACTGGTTAGTGCAGAAACTGTAATTGCTTTTTTTTCTGGCATACCTGTCCATGCCCATGCCTTATGACTGATGCGTGCAAGATTATAACTAGAATAAAAATGACCAACTTTATCCATTTGCAACCACTCTTTTCCATCGTTGTAAAAATGAAAACTACTGCGTGGATAATTGGCGTACCAGGTTTTATTTAAAGAAATAAATGAGCCTCCATACGTACCAGCAAAAATAGCAGCCACCAAATGCTTCCTTTTAGCAGTGGTCAAAGAATCTGGCTGCACTATATCTTGCGCAGCCACTTGACCAAAAACAACCATACCCACACACAGAATCAATAAATAACGCATACTATATTTTAAAAGCCTAAATTTAGTGCGAAATTAATTACCCGCATGAAAATTGAGCTTTGGTCGGTAGGTAAACCACACGAATTGTATGCAAAACCTGGAATAGAGGACTTTTCTAAACGGATCAACAATTATTATCCGGCTAGCTGGCATATTATTGCGCCTCCTAAAAATGCAGGGAGCTTATCAGAAGCAGCCTTAAAAAAGGCCGAAGCAGCACTCATCATAAGTGCCTTAGACGCGCAAGATTACCTAGTACTTTTAGATGAGAGAGGCAAGCAAGTAAATTCGCCAGGTCTAGCACAATTTATTCAACAAAGGGCCAATGAGAGCACCCGTAAAATTGTTTTTTTAATAGGCGGCGCATTTGGGGTAGACGAAACCATTACCCAAAGGGCAAACTTTTGCTGGAGCTTATCGCCCCTTGTATTCCCGCATATGCTGGTAAGGCTTATTTTAGCAGAGCAGGTATACCGGGCATGTACTATTTTAAGAAATGAAAAATACCACCACAACTAAACTATGTATACCATAACCCTTACCCTTTTAGTCATCACTGTTGCACTTTCGTTATTTGGTTTTGCCAATAAAAAAGTAATCAACGATTTTATATTTTATCCGCCAGCAATCAATAAAGACAATGAGTGGTGGCGCTTTATTACCAATGGTTTTATACATGCCGATCTTGGACATTTAGCATTTAACATGTTTTCGTTTTACATGTTTGGTGATTTTGTAGAAAAATATTTTATTGTACTCTTTAATGAAAAAGGCAAGGCACTTTATTTAGCCATGTACCTAACAGCGCTAATCGTTTGCCTCATTCCTACTTATATCATGCAGCGTAACAATAAGCATTACAGAAGCCTTGGCGCCTCCGGCGCCGTATCGGCGGTTGTATTTGCGGGCGTGTTTTTAGATCCTACCATAAAAATTGGACTCTTTATTATTCCACCCATTATTCCTGGTTTTATTTTTGGGCCTCTCTATTTACTCATGACTATTTATATGTCTAAAAGAGGTGGCGACAATATCAACCATTCGGCTCACTTTTGGGGCTCGGTTTGGGGTGTAGGTTTTTTAATTCTCGCGTGTAAATTATTCCCAGGCTTTGATCCTATTCAAAATTTTGTAAGCCAGGTAAGCGCTTATTTGCACTTATAAAACAGAAGGTAAAAAGCTAAGCTTTACTGCAGTATTTGAAGCAGGTGTTATTTTAAAGCGGTTGTCTATACGGTAACCTATCACCCATGCAATTCGGTTGTTTGATACCAATACCCATACTTTTTCTTTGGCTGTTTTAGAAAGCTTGAGGTCAATAAAAAATTTACTCAGCTTCTTTTTCTTTTGCATGCCTAATGGATAAAAATAATCACCGGTAGCCGCGGGTCTTAAAATTAGCGGGTACTGTAATGTAGCAGTATCCAACATACAAGTATTGTTATCTGAAGCATCTGGCACTTGAGCTGTAGCAGTTTGTAATGTTAGTGTACCGCCTGGGAAATCTATTGACGCATCGTTTTGTTCCACCACTACTAGGCTCGTATTACTAGCTGTAGCAAGCGGTGCCACAATCATCCAGTTTCTATTTTTAATTAAACGGTGTGTACTTGAATGCAATACCGCACCATTATGGGCTGACAATAACTTAATGGCTTCGGGCATTTGGGCAGCAGTAAAACCAAATGGATATAATATTTCAAATGTAATGGTATCCAGTGGCTTTGCTTTTTGCCACATTAAAGCAGGGATATGAATTTCGTTGCCATTAATAAATTGAAGCTTGCTTACAATTTTTTGCATAGCTGCTTTGTAAACTTCCGATACTTCCCGCAAATGCTTGATGGTATGTAAAATATTTTGTTCCGACTGCGGATACACTTCTTGTACGGCAGGTAATACCTGATGTCTAAAAAAGTTACGGGTATATTTATCACTACTATTAGAGCTGTCTTCAACAAATGCTATACCCGACTCAGTTGCGTAATCGATTATTTCTTGCTTGTGAAAAACAAGAAGTGGGCGCAGTAAACGCTCTTTAGCTTTATAGGGCTCTATACCCGTTAAACCCACAATACCAGTACCTCTGCACAAATGCATAAATACGGTTTCAATATTATCGTTGGCGTGATGCGCCGTTATTACAACAGTATTAAAAGTGGCAAACCATGCATAACGCAAATCTCTGGCCGCCTCCTGAATGGATATTTTAAGTTCAGCTGCATAAGCTGCTGTATCAAAATGTTTAACATGAAAAGGTACATCTAATGTAACTGCTAGGTTTTTTACAAAGGCTTCATCCCTATCACTCTCCGCTCCTCTCAATCCAAAATTACAATGCGCAATTTCAAAATTAATACCAGCACCTTTTAATAAATGCGCAAGTACCACACTATCAGCACCCCCACTTACAGCGAGCACAAAATGTCCATCCGCACTAAATTGAGGAAAGGTTTGAGCCCAGTGTTTATTAAACCTAGCTTGCAAGTGCATATGCTATGCTCCTTTTTTTACTTCTTTAGCCCAAGTATCTTTTAATCCAACAGTTCTATTAAAAACAAGTTTTGTTGGGGTGCTATCTATATCGGCACAAAAATATCCTTTGCGCAAAAATTGAAATCCAACACCCATACTATCCTGTAATAAAGCAGGCTCTGCATATGCATGCGGTACAACTGTTAAAGAATCTTTGTTGATATAATCTTTAAAATCTCCTTCTGCACCAGCAACGTCTTCTACATTAAATAAGCGGTCGTACAAGCGAACCTCTGCAGGAATTGCATGCGCTGCACTTACCCAGTGAAGTGTTCCTTTAACATGAATACCAGATGTATCTGAACCACTCTTGCTTTCAGGAATATACGAGCAGTGAAGTTCTGTAACATTGCCGTTAGCATCTTTTACAAAATCGTCACACTTAATAATGTAAGCGCTTTTTAAACGAACCATTTGACCAGGCGCTAGTCTAAAATATTTTTTAGAAGGCTCTTCCATAAAATCATCTCGCTCTACAAAAATTTCTTTACTAAAAGGAACTTCTCTTGTACCGCCATTTGGATCTTCTGGATTGTTTTCTGAATGGAGTATTTCACCCTCACCGGTATAGTTGGTGATAATCACTTTTAATGGATCAAATACCACCATGCGGCGCACGGCTGTTTTATTTAAATCTTCACGCACACAAAATTCAAGTAAACTAATATCAATTAAGTTATCACGTTTTGCAATACCAATACGGTCGCAAAATTCTCTGATAGCAGCTGCAGGATAACCTCTTCGGCGCATACCAGAAATAGTAGACATGCGTGGATCATCCCAACCTGTCACATGGTTTTCTTGCACCAGTTGTAATAATTTACGCTTACTCATCACCGTATAGGTCATGTTTAAACGCGCAAACTCGTATTGCTTAGATGGGAAAATCGATAATTTTTCTATAAACCAATTGTACAGTTCTCTGTGTGGAATAAACTCTAGCGTACAAACTGAGTGGGTTATATTTTCGATGGCATCACTTTGTCCATGTGCAAAATCGTACATCGGATAAATGCACCATTTACTGCCTGTCCTATGGTGATGCGCGTGTTTAATACGGTAAATGATAGGATCACGCATAAGCATGTTACTACTCGCTAAATCAATTTTAGCGCGTAATACTTTTTCGCCATCGGCGTATTTACCAAGGCGCATGTCTTCAAAAAGTTGCAAATTTTCGGCGACGGTTCTGCTCCTATAAACATTTGGCGTTCCTGCCTGAGTTGGTGTTCCTTTTTGCGTAGCAATTTCTTCCGAACTACTATCGTCTACATAGGCAAAGCCCATTTCAATTAAGCGAACAGCAAAGCCATGTATTTGATCAAAATAATTAGAAGCGTATAACTCTTCGGCCCAATTAAAGCCAAGCCATTTTACATCGTTTTTAATACTCTCTACATATTCCGTTTCTTCGGTTACCGGATTGGTATCATCAAAACGCAAATTGGTTTTACCACCATATTTTTGAGCCAAGCCAAAATTTAAACATATACTTTTTGCGTGACCAATGTGTAAATATCCATTAGGTTCAGGCGGAAAACGCGTTACAATCGACTGGTATTTACCAGCCGCTAAATCTGCCTCTACAATTTCTTCAATAAAATTCAAACTCTTTTCTTCAGACATGTTCACCTTTTTTTACGCTGCAAAGTTACGCTAAAATCTAAGCTATAGGTCGTAAGCGCCTATAAATTGGGTAGCCTTAACCATATCGGTATGTAATAGCCTATCTACAGCTACAAAAGACACCTGCTCACGGAGTGCTGACACTAGTTTTTCGATGGGTTCAGCGCTTTTAGCAGGCCTTCTAAAATCAAGCGCTTGTGCTGCACTTAATAGTTCTATGGCGAGTACTTTTTCTACATTATCAATAACGCGTAAACATTTGGTAGCCGCGTTGGCGCCCATACTAACATGGTCTTCTTGATTATTCGAAGACGAAATACTATCTACCGATGCTGGGGTACAAAGCTGTTTATTTTCACTAACAATACCTGCAGCTGTATATTGAGGAATCATAAATCCAGAATGCAGCCCTGGATCTTTCACTAAAAATAAAGGAAGCTCGCGCTGACCACTTAATAACTGATAGGTTCTACGCTCCGAAATATTTGCTAACTCACTCATGGCTATCGCTAAATAATCCAGTGAAATAGCAAGTGGTTGGCCATGAAAATTTCCGCCACTTACAATTAAATCTTCGTCTGGAAAAATATTAGGATTATCTGTTACCGAATTTATTTCGCGCATAAAGATGGACAAGACATGGTTAAACGCATCAATGGTAGCACCGTGCACCTGCGGAATACATCTAAACGAATATGGATCCTGTATTTGTTTATTGGTAGATGCTGCAATACTACTTCCAGCTAAATAATCACGTATTTTTTTTGCCGTTTGCACCTGACCTTCATGCGCTCTAATGCTTTGTATTTGCGGGCTTAACGGCTCGGTGGTACAATTAAATGCATCAAAAGAAAGTGCAGCAATTAACTGCGCCATTTCAATTAAATGCTCTGCTTTTTGCAAACAGTACATACCATATGCACTCATAAATTGCGTACCATTAATAAGTGCCAACCCTTCTTTACTTTGTAATTTAATAGGATTCCAATTGTAGCGCTCCATAATACTTGCGGTACTTTGATTAACGCCATCAATGGTTACTTCACCAAGTCCTAGTAATGGTAAACTTAAATGACTCAGTGGAGATAAATCACCAGAAGCACCCAGTGAACCCTGCGTGTAAATAACTGGAAGTACACGGTTATTGTACATTTCTAATAAACGTTTTACCGTTTCAATTTGTACCCCACTATGCCCATAACTCAACGACTTAATTTTAAGCATGAGCATGAGTTTTACAATGGGCTCCGGTACCTGTTCGCCTAATCCACAAGCATGAGAAACAATTAAATTATATTGGAGTTGTTCAATTTGTGAATCGTCGATGGTAATGTTTTGTAAAAAGCCAAAGCCCGTATTAATACCATAATAATTTTTATCTTTTTGGGCCATTTTTTGATCCAAAAAAGCACGACATGCTGTGATACGGTCATGTGCATCAAAAGTGATGGACACATCCTGATCGTGTGATAAAAGATATTTTACCTGGCTAAAATGAAGCCACTTTTGGTCTAGTGGCAAATAATTATAACTCACAAGCATTCGTTTGATGCAAAGTAAACACTTTTTAAAAACAAGGCTAACATATTAGAATTTAGTGCCAAATGATTGAATTCTTTTGAATTTATGGTCAATTTTTCTTTATTTTGCGCCACTCTAATAAGGACCGGTAGCTCAGCTGGATAGAGCAACTGCCTTCTAAGCAGTAGGTCATTGGTTCGAATCCAATCCGGTTCACAAAGCCCCAAACACCTATTTTTGGGGCTTTTTCATGCCGTTTCCTTACCATTTCCCATTTATTTTCACGACATTTACAGAGCATGTTTAAAGCCTGTACATACTTATTATTAAGCATTTTATGCATCTTAGGAAGCATCCATAAAGCTTTGACACAGGGCTGTCCTCCAAATATTGGGTTTGAGAACGGTAATTTAAGTAGTTGGGAACCCTATGACGGGTTTATTTCAAAAACAAATGGTGCCATAAACATGACACTGGTTAGCCCACTAGATGGTAAGCATACCATCATCACCAACTTCCCTGGCACTACCGCCAAAGACTATTATGGCGCATTTCCTACAAGTTGTCCCAATGGAAGTGGCTATTCTGTAAAACTCGGAAATGACCAAACCCAGGGCGAAGCTCAAAGTGTTCAATACACATTTACCGTACCTGCCACCGAAGGTGATTATAGTATCATTTATAATTACGCAGTTGTTTTTGAAAATCCTACTGGCCACCAAGATTGGGAGCAACCAAAATTTACGGTCAAGGTTTTTAATGTTACCGATAATAAATATGAAACCTGTGGTGCTTTTGAATTTATATCTGCACCCAACCTACCAGGTTTTAAAGAATCAACCGTAAAAAAATTAGTGTACTACAAAGAATGGGCCCCCATAACTTTAAAACTTCCTGGCTACCAAGGCAAAACCTTGCGGCTCGAATTTACCACCAACGATTGTGCAAAGGGTGGTCATTTTGGCTATGCCTATTTAGACGTAAATGACAACTGTACCACACCGGTAACAGGTAATGTTTTTTGTACCAATATTACGGGCCTTAGTTTAACGGCACCTTATGGCTTTGCCGATTATAAATGGTTTACCGATGATTTTTCAAAACAATTAGGTAGTGACGTGATACTTACCATTTCACCAGCTCCACCGCCAAAAACCAGACTAGCACTGGTTATTACGCCGTACCCCAATCAAGGATGTTTAGATACATTATATACAACCATTGTAAAATCTTTGGACCCCTATGTATTTAAATTAAAAGATAGTGTTGTAGCCTGCCAAAAAACAGGAGCCGATGTTACTGATAGTTTGGTAACCGCTGGAAGTAGTCCCGGATTAAAATTAAGTTACTTTAATAGTGCAACGGGTGGTGATTATGTTGCATCCCCAAAATCCATTGGACAGTCAGGATTAATTTATGTAAAAGCTACCAATAGTGCTGGTTGTGCAGACACAAAACCATTACCTATTATTGTACACCCTAATCCAGCACTAACTATAACACAACCAGCAGCGGCTTGCCTTCCAACAACTATAGATATCACAGACACGGCTTATACAAATGGTAACGATCCAAATTTAAAATATTCATATTGGCTGGATGCTGTTGCAAAAACACCTGTACCCAACCCAACTAAAATTGCACAAAGCGGTAACTTTTTTGTGTTAGGCACTAGTCAATTTGGCTGTACGAGTGTAATGCCTATTAACACCAGCATTAGTCCGATTCCCGTTACTGCTATCACCAATTATACCGCTTGTGGAAGTATTCCATTAGATAGTATCAAGCCCACAAAAGGTAGTGACCCTACCGCTAGTTATTTATTTTTTTATGATAGCCTTGCAACAAAACCAATGGCTGCTGATAACCGGTTTACAAGTTCTACTAATTACTTTATTCAGTTTACGGCGACTACCGGATGTGCTATTGTAAAAAAAGCAAGTGTGGTTATTAATAGCTATCCAAACTATAACATTACGCAACCGGCCCCAGTAAAAATTCCAGCCACCATAGACTTAACTACCATTCCACCGCCATCTAATAACTGGACATATACCTACTGGCAAGACTCCTTATGCACCCAATCTTTACTTCAACCTAAAAGAGTGTTAGCATCCGGAAAATATTTTATTAAAGCCACCACACCCATTGGATGCGCTCAGGTGCAAACCATAAATGCGGTTGTAAATGATGCAGACATTAATCCACCCAATGCTTTTACCCCTAATGGCGATGGCATTAATGACACTTGGAGTATGCCATTGTTAGATTATTATCCGGGCTGTACTGTTAGTATTTTTAATAGAACGGGGCAACAAGTTTTTACTTCTAATGGCTACATAAAAAATTGGGATGGTAAAACAAGTAGTCAAACACCATTACCAGTTGGGGTATATTATTACGTCATTAAATTATCAGGCAAGCATCAACCATTTGCAGGTAGTGTAAGCATTTTATACTAATACATATGGAAGTAAAAATTGAAGCGTCTTGGAAAGAAGCATTAAGTGCGGCATTTAAATCCACCCAATTTTTGCAAGCAGCTGCACATATCAAAACAGAACTTGCCACAGGTGCTCATATTTTTCCATCAGGCGCCAATATTTTTAATGCATTCAATCAAACAACATTTGACAATGTCAAAGTGGTGATACTAGGGCAAGACCCTTATCATGGCAGCGGGCAAGCTATGGGACTTAGTTTTTCTGTACCTAAAGGCGTAAAACCTCCTCCGTCACTCGTTAATATTTTTAAAGAATTAAAATCAGATATAGGATTACCCATTCCTACTAGTGGCGATTTAACACCATGGGCAAAACAAGGCGTGCTTTTATTAAATGCAGTATTAACGGTAAGAGAAAACGAACCCGCTAGTCATGCAAAAATTGGATGGATGCATTTTACCGACGCCGTTATTCAAAAAATATCTGATGAAAAAAAAGGCGTTGTATTTTTATTATGGGGCAAATTCGCAGAACAAAAAAAGGTATTGATTGATGAAACCAAACACTTTGTTTTAAAAGCAGCACACCCCTCACCTTTTAGTGCAGACAAAGGATTTTTTGGCTGTAAACATTTTAGTAAAACAAATGAACTTCTTGCAAAGCAAGGAATTCAAGTAATTGACTGGCATATTTAAAAAAAGAACATGAGCGAAAGAACGATACAAATGTCTACTGGGAAATTTATTATTGGAAGATTATTAGCGGTATGGGCGATACTCATATTTGTAAGCACCATGTTTGTAGCCGTATTTTTTATGCTACCCTGCTTTGTTATGGCAGAACCTTATAGAGCAAGATGGCACAGACAAATTACCCAAAACTGGATGCGCTTTTTTTTATTTTTTATTGGATGCCGTATTAAAATCAAAGGCGCTCATCATTTTGTAAAAGGCGAAAACTATGTAGTGGTTTGTAACCACAACTCTTTAATGGACGTGCCTGTTAGCACACCTTTTATGCCAAGAGCCAACAAAACCATTGCCAAAGTAAGCTTTTCTAAAGTGCCCGTTTTTGGTTGGGTTTATAAATTTGGAAGTGTATTAGTAGACCGCAGAAGTGACCAGAGCCGACGCAAAAGTTTTGAAGAAATGAAAACTATTTTATCTCTAGGATTAGACATGCTCATCTATCCAGAAGGTACAAGAAATAGAACTGGTGATCCACTTAAGTCTTTTTTTGATGGTGCATTTAGATTGGCCGTTGACACCAATAAACGCATCCTTCCTACCATTCTTTTTAATTCAAAAAATATTTTACCACCTAGCCCTAGTTTTTGTTTATTTCCAGGTAAAATAGAAATGCATTTTTTACCGCCCGTAAACGTGGAGGGTAAAACAAGTAAAGAAGTTAAAGAAGAAGTTTTTGATTTGATGTGGAACTACTACGCAAGCCACCAAGCTTTACTAGAAGGTAGAATTTGAGAACACCCGGCTTCTATTAATTTTAAGGTCTCTTAAAATTCCAGATTTAGGATTGATGGTAATATTAAATGACCTATAAATTCCTACAGGCATGACATTGATAGACATTTGCCAGCAGTGCATTTCACGAGAAATAAACATACTAAATTGTTGAAGGCCACCCATTGAAACGTCGTAATATCCCGTTCCACCTACTTTCCACTTTTCTGTTAAACTAAAATCTCCATTAAAGTTAATACTAGAATAGGTTTTGGTTTCAAAGCCACTATAATCGGGCTTGAGCTCTTTATTAAATGATAAGGAGTAAGAAAAAGATAAAGTCCACGGAATATTAAAGTCTGTAAACTCGGCAGGATTGGCTTTTGCAAATTGCAATTGACGCTGCTGCTCGTCGGGGGTTAAAAACGGATCGATTGGTATGGTTTTATCCTTTTCTGTTTTTCCATCTTTTGACTTGCTGGCAAAGGAAGTTGATACAGATACACTTCCACTGGTGATACGCCCAAATTTTAAACGCGCAGGATCAAAAGCATAAGATTTTAACCGGTAGCCTTTGTTGTCTATATTGTATGGATCAAGAGAGGCGCTCGCATTGATATTGATTTTATCAAAGAGCGTACTTCTAGCATACAAATTAAAAGTTCCAAGTTTAAAACTATCAGCAAGCATATTGTAGGATGATGAAAAACCAAAGCCTTCTATCAGTTTTATTTTTTTATCTTTTGCGGTAGAATCGGATTTGTCCTTCACTTTCATTTCTAGCAAATTGTCAATACCAAAACCTATTCCACCAAATCTACCTTCCGAAAATGAACCAATAATACCACCATCGTATTGCGAAAAACGGTAAGTACGACCAGTGGTGTCTACCTGCGTACTATAATGATATGCAGCGGCCATATCAGGGTGATAATTTAAAGAAACCGTAGGTCTAATTTCGTGACGTATCCCCTTGATGTTACTATTTTTTCCAAAAGTATAGGTACCAAAAATTCTGGTAGCGGCACTAATACCAAAACTCATTTGACGCGCCGTGTACAAGCCTTTATATATAGATGTGTCTACTTTTTTACTCGTATTATTCCACTTTCTTAAAAAGCGTTGACCATACCAGCGCTCTTCATAAGAGATGCTTGGGCTAATGGTTACAGGCCCGAGTGCAGGAAGCGATAAAGAAATAGGTATGTTATGAACGGCGCCCCACTGCGTGGTATCTAACATGCGTTTAAAATTAAACGCTGTGTCGTAAAAAGATATTTGATTTTGGATATTACCACTATAACCTACCCCAATTTTTTCGTACCATTTTCCAGCACCCACTTGTTCTTTAGATTGAAATGGATAGAGTGTTACAACGTTAAAGTTTACCGTTGGCAATTGTAAATTAACGAGATGCAAATTGTTGTTTTGGTTGTGGTTGGCGTTAACAGATAAATTGTATTTACCTCTCCAATCTTTTGAATAACTTATAGAAGAACTTAACTGATTCTGAAAGTTTTGCATGGGGTTGTTTAACAGCGATCTATTAAACCTAGAGCTACCAAAGTTTACGTTGGCAGAAAAACTAGTACCCGGCCTAGCTCTATTGTCCCTGCTATGACTCCAGTTAATCATAAAAGATTTACTCTGGTTAAACTCATCGCCGGTGCCACCATATCTATTTAAGCTTTTGGTGTTTTGAAAGGTTAAGTTAAATCCTCCCGAAAAAGCATAACGCTTAATGTATTTAGAATTTAGATTTACATTCCAACCACCATATGAATAAATATTACTTCGGGTGGTAAAGTCTAAATAGTCGTTGATTACTTTATAGTAACCCAGTCCTTCGAGGCCCAAACCAAAATCTTCGGAAGCGGTAAACGCTGGTGCTAGTATACCTGAGTGCCTTCCTCTATTTAAAGGGAATATGCCAAAAGGTATACCAACTGGCATGGGTACACCTTCAAACTCAGGAAAAGTAGGCCCCGAAATACCCATTTTGTTGTTAATGATTTTCATCCGGCCGGTTCTAAAGGCAAAGTGCGGCGTATCTAAATTACAGGTAGTGAAACGTGCTTTTTTAGCAAAAACCACGCTATCATTCATTTTTTTAAGAGTGAGCGCGTTCACAAAAATCTCTCCTTCCTGAAAAAAAGTGTTTTTAGTAAGCCCTTTACCGGATCCCATATTAAAGGAAATGGTGTCACTAATGGATTTCATTTCCCCTTGTATAAAAACAGGCTTACTGTCTAGTTTGCCCGTAGAATCGGTGCTTCCATAGGCTTTCACCATTTTAGATTGCTGGTTGTACCGTATGGTAGCTGCCTCAATTTTTAGGTCTTGGTAATTGGTTTTAGCCTTTCCGTAGAGTAAAAATTCACGTGTATCTACGATTAAAATGCCAGAATCGGAGGCATTATAGTCGATGGGGCCGTCGATAGAATCTTTAGATAATTTGAGGGTATCGAGTGTATTGATTAGAGAATCTGGGCTTTTTACCAGCGTATCGACCTTTTTAACCAGTGTATCAAGCAAGACGGGGTTATTAACCCTTAAAAAAGCGCTAGATTCCCACTGAAATGTTAATAAAAGCAAAACAATGCCTATTACAATAGTAGGTGCGGTTTTTACGTTAATTTTACGTCGTTTGCTTCTATTCACTGGGCAAAAATAGTGTATGAAAGGTGTAAAATGACTTATATCTATAATCCTTTAACGAATTGATATGAAGATTGGACAAATTGCTGCTTGGGTTGGTTTACTTTTTTTTAATATGCAAGCGTTTGCTTACAATGGCCCTCAAGTTGGCGCAGTAGCCCCTCCCATGCAAAAACAAGCCCTAAAACGTATCATTATTGATGCTGGACATGGTGGTTCAGATATTGGTGCGAGAGGCCGCTATTCTACCGAAAAGGATATTTCACTAGCGGTGGCCTTAAAACTAGAGGTTCAATTAAAGCAGGCATTGCCGGATGTAGAAATATTAATGACCCGCAAAACAGACGTTTTTAATTCAGTTATTGAAAAAGCAGATATCGCCAACCGTTTAAAAGGTGATTTATTTATTTGTATCCACGTAAACTCGGCTGGGTCAAGAACCAAGCGCGAAATAATAGGGTATAAAACAATTACGGTTAAAGGGAAAAAAGGAAAGAAAATTAAAAAGAAAGTTCCTGAATACCAAGTTACCCGCATGCCAAGCACAGCCATTGGTACCGAAACTTTTATTTTTGGTGTAGACAAATCTGACGAACGAGTTGCAGCTGCTGGTGAAAGTGTAGACGAATACCTAGATAGCGTTTCTTTAAAAATATTAGAAGCCCGTAAACAAACTGACGCCAACGATCCTACTAAACAAATGCTAGCTAGTATCATGGCGCAGCAGTATTTTCAGCGCAGCGCTAAACTGGCCTTAACTATTGAAGAAGAGTTTCAAAAAGTGGGACGCGTTAGTAGACAAGCACAGCAACGTAAAAAAGGCATTTGGGTTTTACAAGCCGTGAGCATGCCAGCGGTACTAGTAGAAACAGGTTTTATTTCTAACCCCGACGAAGAAGACTACCTCAATAGCGAGCAAGGCCAATTAGAAATATGTGACGTTATCACTAAATCTGTGCGGATTTATAAGAAATCTCTAGAGAATCAAATAGGCATAGGCACTAATAAACCTTAATTTTGTTACATGAAGATTTCGAATGAATCAAAAGTTGGAGCATTAACCGCCATTTCTATTACGGTTTTAATATTAGGCTTTAATTTTTTAAAGGGTAAAACATTATTCAAAACAGGCAACTATATTTTTGCCAAATACGCAGATACCAAAGGTTTAATGGTATCTAATCCTGTTTACGTAAACGGTTTTCAGGTAGGAAGTGTTATTGATATTGAAAACACCGATTACAATTTACATTCTATTTTAGTAACCATTAAGCTCAACGAAAGTTATAAAATACCTGTAAACTCGGTTGCGAGTATTAAAGACAATCCATTAGGTACTCCAAGTATTGAGATTAAGCTTGGTAACAATACCAATTTTTTACAACCGCAAGACACTATAGCCACCAGAAGTTCTATTGGCCTTTTTGATGAAGCCATGAATAAATTAGAACCCGTAACGGATCAAATTAAAGTAACGGTGCAATCATTAGATAGTGTCTTAAAAAACATCAACCGTATTTTTGATCCTAACACAAAAAATAATTTACAAGAGGCTATTGCAAATATCAATACTACAACAGCTAGTTTAATTGTATCTGCTGCTTCCATTGAGCAAATGTTAGATAAACAATCTGGTGCTATTACAAGCTCAGTAAACAACATTAATAGTGTTACCAAAAATTTAGCGGACCACAATAAAGAAGTAGCTGCTACCCTTTCTAATCTAGAAAAAACAACCAACAAATTAGCCAGTGCCGATATTTCTGGTACCATTGGCAATTTAAAAACAGCCATTGATAATTTAAATGTGCTTGTTAAAAAAGCAGCTAGCGACGAAGGCAGTTTAGGAAAACTGATTAACGACAAAACACTCTACAACAATTTAAACAATAGTTTAAAGAGCGCTAATATTTTAATTGATGACCTCCGCGTGCATCCAAAAAGATATGTGCAGTTTTCGGTATTTGGCAAAAAAGACAAAAGCGGACCACTCCTAGCGCCTATTGCAGACACAGCTAGCAAGAATAATAAATAATGGTTGCTGCACTTAAACGATACCTTTTTGTAGGTTGTATGCTTGTTGCAGTTATGGCGCAGGCACAACCCGGAAAGCAACTACAAGTTGCCAAACCAAAAGACAGTACTAAGGCCAAAGTAATTACGCAAGAAAACTTTTTGTACATACTAGCCGCCGATAAACAATACTTACAAAAATCGGATACCAATCAACTGGTTTCTTATGCGGGTCATGTTAAAGTAAGACAAGGCAAAACACTTTTTTATGCAGACAGCGCCATTATCAATCCAGTTTTAAATACCCTCGAATCTTTTGGCAACGTACATATTAATGACGCCGACAGTGTTCATATATATGCGCAGTATTTAAGGTATATGGGTATTGATAAAAAAGCGTTGCTTACCAAAAAGGTAAGGCTAACGGATGGCAAAAGCACCCTAACCACCGAAAACTTAACTTACGATGTTAATTTAAAACTAGGCACTTATTTATATGGCGGCAAAGTGGTGAATAAAAAAACAACCCTTACTAGTACCGAAGGCAATTACTACGGCGATACCAAGGATATTTATTTTTATAAAAATGTATTGTTGTTACAACCAGATGGTACCATTAAAACAGACAGCCTTCAATACAATACCACCACCGAGGTTTCTACATTTATAAGCCCAACCGTTATTAAAGATAAAAAAGGGCTTACTATAAAAACGCGTGAAGGCTTTTATGATATAAAAAAGAAAATTGCCAACCTATACAAGCGTTCCATTATAGAAGATTCTACATTTAGCATTACCGCCGACGAAATTGCCATTGATAGCCTTAATGGACTCAGTGAATTTAGAGGCAACGCTGTTTATCGTAGCAAAGACAAAGAGCAAGGTTTTGATATGATTGCTAACAACATTAAAACCAATAACAAAAGGAGTACAATCATGGCAACGCAAATTCCACTCCTTATTATAAAGCAAGGTGCCGATAGTATTTTTATCACTGCAGATACATTGTTTAGTGGACGCGTGATAGACATTCTAAAAACAAAAAAGATCCCCAATGTTAGACCTGCGCCTGTAGATACCAGCATTAAAAAGGGCACTCTAAAAGACACAGTTAAAATTGCAGCGCCAAAACCTATTCTTAAAAAAGCCGTAGCAAAAAATGCAGTTGATTCGATTAAACAAAAGGCTACACCTACCCCACCAGTTGATAGTACTTTAAAATATTTTGAAGCCTACCACCATGTTAAAATATTTTCTGACTCACTGCAAGCCATTGGTGATAGTTTGTTTTTTTCGGGGCAAGACTCGGTGTTTAGATTATTTGACAATCCAATTTTGTGGGCACAAGAAAACCAAATTAGTGGAGACACTATTTATTTATTCTTAAAAAACAAAAGACCTGAGCGGTTATACGTTTTTGAAAATGCACTAAGCATTAGTAAAGTAGATAGCAGTAACTATTTTAACCAAGTAAGGGGCAATAGCATAAACGCTCTATTTGACACTACCGGACAAGTGCATTTTTTAACCGCCAAAGGCAGTGCCGAAAATATTTACTACGCACAGGATGAGCAAAAAGGTTTTGTGGGCGTCAATAAAAACAGTTGCGACCTTATAGAAATTAGTTTTAACGAGGGTAAGCCCAAGCGCGTTAAATTTATTAATAACCTAGAAGGCGGCCTACTTCCTATGCGCGGCAAAACCAATCATGAAGACCTTAAACTCAAAAGTTTTAACTGGCAAGATACGTTAAGACCAAAAAGTAAATTTGATTTACTAACCAGCAACTAAATGAAACCAAAGTTTTATAACCGGTTATTTTTTCAACCACTCGCTGTATTTTTTGCAGACGCAAGGGCCATTGGCATTACCTTATTAATAGCAACGACAGCTTCCCTATTTATTGCAAATGGAACCCAATACGCAACTGTTTTTACGCAATTTTGGCATAACCCTTACCAGCTTCCATTTTTAGCAACCTATCATTTACCACAAACACCTATTTCGCTTATCAACGACTTTTTAATGGCTGTCTTTTTTTTACTGGCAGGCATGGAAATTAAAAGAGAATTTGTGCGTGGCGAGCTTTCTACCAAACAACAAGCTACACTCCCTATTATAGGTGCTATTGGCGGCATGCTCGTTCCTGCAATACTATTTACATTATTTAATAAAGGTACCCACTACATGAGCGGATGGGCCATTTCGTCGGCCACAGATATTGCTTTTACATTGGGAATTGCATCCTTGTTAGGAAATAAAGTACCTATTTCTGTAAAAATATTTATTACCGCACTTGCTATTATTGATGACTTAGGCGCTATTGTTATTATTGCATTATTTTATGGTGGCGCCATACATGCGTTATACCTGCTGGGTGTTATAACCGCTTGTATACTTTTATGGCTGCTGCAAAAAAAAATAAAAACAGTAACATTATTACACTGGGCTATTGGCCTTGCACTTTGGTACTGCATGCACAGAGCAGGCATACATGCAACAGTGGCTGGTGTTGTATTTGCTTTTTTAATTCCTACCAACGAACTTACCAAATGGGAATTAAGGTTACATAAACCGGTTTATTTTATCATCATACCAATCTTTGCATTAGCCAATACGGCCATTATCATTCCCGAACATTTTGGAAAAGCAGTGAGCACGACACTTAGTTTGGGTATTATTGCCGGACTTGTTATTGGAAAACCACTAGGCATAAGTGCCGCATGTTATGTACTCATAAAAATGGGAAAAGCGACACTACCTGCTGGAAGCAATTGGAAAAATTTTATCAGTATTAATTTTTTAGCAGGCATAGGATTTACCATGAGCTTATTTATTGCAACACTTGCATTTTCAGATCCGGCTGAGCAGGACCTTGCAAAAGCTGCGATAATTATTGCATCCGCTATAGCTGCTATGCTGGGTTCTCTGTTAGCATCATTAAATAAGCCTTAATAAAGCCATCAATTTCACCATCCATTACTGGACCTACATTACCTACTTCAAAATCGGTGCGGTGATCTTTAATCATCTTGTATGGATGGAATACATAGCTTCGAATCTGACTTCCCCACTCTATCTTTTTTTTGTTGGCATTACTTGCATTAAGCGCTTCTTGCCTTTTGCGAAGTTCTTCTTCATACAAACGAGACTTTAGCATTTTAAGCGCAAGCTCTCTGTTTTCACCCTGTGTACGTGCCTGCTGGCACTCTACAATAAAACCACTAGGAATATGTTTTAAACGAACCGCTGTTTCAACTTTATTTACGTTCTGGCCTCCACTACCTCCACTTCTATAAAATGCCCATTCTAAATCGGAAGGGTTCACGGTAATTTCAATGGTATCATCAATTAATGGATATACATATACCGAGGCAAAAGAAGTATGCCTTCTGGCATTGCTATCAAATGGAGATATACGAACAAGGCGGTGCACCCCACTTTCTGCTTTTAAAAACCCATAGGCAAAGTCACCTTCAAATTGTAGCGTGGCACTTTTAATACCGGCACCATCACCCGCCTGAAAATCTATTTCAGTTACTTTCCATCCTTGCTTTTCGCCATACATGCGGTACATGCGTAATAGCATTTCGGCCCAGTCTTGACTTTCTGTACCACCTGCACCCGGATTAATTTGTAGGATCGCCGTTAGTTCATCTTCCGGCTTATTAAGTGTGCTCTTAAATTCTGCGTCTTCTAATTGTTGAATGGCAAAAGCGTGCGCCTCTTTGGTTTCTTCTTCGGTGGCGTCACCTGCTTTCCAAAAATCAAATAGGGTAGCAAAATCTTCTACACTTGCTTCAACGGCTTTGTATAGCTTAAGCCAATATTCATTGACTTTAATTTCTTTCATGATGGCTGTAGCACGGGTGTTATCATCCCAAAAGCCAGGAGACAAGGAAAGTTGTTTGTCGGTATCTACTTTATAGTTTCTATTATCGACGTCAAAGAAACCTCCTCAAAACCGTCACTCGGTCTCTCATACCCTTAATCTGCTCTTGTGTCATATCAAATCAATTGTTTCAAAATAAAAAAACCATAAGCCTCGTAAGCCGGATTCTGTTTCTAAACCATCATTTATCTAGTTGTGCTATTACTAACACAATCTTGCTGCCTACCCTGGAACCCTTCCAATAAATTGGAATCAAACGAGCCGCTTTCAAAGATTCCTATACATGGCATTACAACACCCAAGGTTTACCCTCCTTTGCTGTTACCAACAAAAGCT
>JACCDN011017774.1_pt1 | contig 20366 bp, 22 predicted proteins | sample 7441691 | NCBI WGS metagenome assembly JACCDN01 (sample SAMN15323439, study PRJNA562643) | freshwater metagenome | isolation source: river surface water | place: USA:Blue River Watershed | collected 2017-08-16 | reverse complement strand
GCTAATGCACACCAAAGCAACAAATCCGCAGACTCGATGATTGCTGCGTCGTTCACTTGCGAGGCGAGGAATGTCTTGCCGGATGCTTTATTGCCGACGAGCACACAGACATCAATGTGTTTGCAGTTGGATCTTGGAAACTCCATGTTCGCGACGATACGAAAGCATTTACACTTGTCAAGTGTAATCACTCTCTCGGCCGGGGGCGCAGACTGGGAATTCGACCAGGACTGGCGCAATATCAACCCTCCGCCACGCCTCCCTCATCGCTTCCCTAAGTTTCTCGTCCCCCACCCGCTCCACCTCCACCTCCAGCCGCCGGAGCGCCTCGACGAGCCCCTCCGGCAGCCCCTCCCCTGCCCCAGGGGTTTTGCTTCGGTCCGTAGCAAAACCCGTAGCGAAACGTCCGGCCTGTGTCGTTTCCTGTCCATCGCCTTCGCGCGAATCCCGCGAATTCGCGTCGTTTCGCGACTGCTCGCGACTCGTTCCTCCCTCTTCGATTCCTCTGTGCTTCCGTCTCGCGTTCGCTTGTTTTGAAGGGGTTTCGTGACGCTCGGGGCGCGCCGGGAGCGCCTCCGTAGCAAAACCCGTAGCAAAACCCCCCCGGCGCTGCGCGGCGAGCCACGGGGCGGTGGTCTTCGCCGGGGCCGTGGTCTCCGTGATCTCGCGGAGCGCGATGCGGAGCTTGCCGAGCTCCCCGCAGAGCCTCCCCCACTGCTGGCGCGTGTAGCCGTCGAAGGCGCTCCGGGGCGGCGCGTGGGTGACCCACCGGAGCACCGAGCCGTCGGCGCCGTCGTCCTGCGCGAGCGAGATGAGGGTGTGGCGGGTGCAGTGCTGGTGGCGTGGCCGCATCCCGAGACGCACCGAGTCCTCCCGCAGGTAGCGGTTGCCGTTGTGGACCTCGCGGGCGTTGCCGCGGCGCGAGGGCATGAGGAGGTCGTCGGGCGTGGGGTCGCGGCCCATGAGCTCCTTCCAGCCCGCCGCGTGCCAGGCCCCAAGCACCGCTTCGAGCGTGGGGTGCACGGGCACGAGCTTCACGGCGCCCGTCTTCGTCTGCGCCTCGCGGCGGGAGACGCTCTTGATGGCGCGCGAGACCGTGAGCCGCGTGAGCGGAGCGAGCGTGCGGTCCCAGTCCTTCCAGCGGAGCGCGGCGAGCTCGCCGAAGCGGCAGCCCGTGAGAAAGAGGACGGCGTAGCTCACGCGCCGGTCGGGCAGGATCGCGGGGTCGGCGATGAGGCGCTCGACCTCGTCGCGCGAGTAGATCCACCCCTGGCGCGCGCCGGGCACCTTGTCCTCGATCGCCGGGAGCTTGCGGTGGAGCACGTGGCAGGGGTTCGCCGTCAGGAGCTCCTCGATCACGGCCGCGTCGAGCGCGCGGCGGGCCACGTCGTAGATGTTCCGCACGGTGCGCGGGGCGAGCGTGCCGCCGCGCTCGGACGGGAGCGCTTCGAGGTAGCGGATGAAGGCGAGCACGTGCTTCGCCCGCACGTCAGCGACGGGCATCCGCGCGAAGTCGGACTTCGCGAGGTAGCGCTCGATGGTCGCCGAGTCCTTCGGCGCCGACTCGTACCGCTGCACCTTGATCCACGCCCGCGCGTGTTCGAGCACCGTCGGGGCGGCAGGGACCGTCGGCGCGCTTGCCACCGCGGCGGGCGTCGGCGCCGGGGTGGCCTTCGTGGCATCCGGCGCGAGCGTCGGCGATGCGGGCGGTGTCGCCGTGCCGGGCGCCGCGTTCGGGTCCCACTCGCCCGCGTCGTAGCGGCGTTGCAGGTCGGCGGCGACGGCCCGGGCGTGGATGAGGTCGACGGGCACGCCGTCCGCACGCTCCGGGCACGCGTGGACCCAGCGGCGGGACTTCTCCCCGTCGCTCCGCAGGGAGATTGCGACCATGATGACGCCGTCCTTCTCGTACGCGCTGCCAGTGCGGGGGCGAGCCATCGTGTTCCTCCAGTAGGATGAGAACGTGCGCCGCGCGTGGCGAGACGCAAGCGGCGCGAGGCGTGGGGTTGCGTGAAGTTCAGGGGCCTGCGGGTGCACGAGGCTGCGTACGACGGGCACGAGGACGCGGCGACGAGATGAGCGCCGCCACCGCATCGGCGACCGCGACGTTCAGCGCGCCGGGCGGCGGTGTCTCCGCGACGGCGGGCAGCGCCGCGATTGCGCGGTCGACGTCGCCGGGGGCGATCCACTGCTTGCGCCCGTCGGGGCGGATCGCGACGCCGCGCCGACGACACCACCGCCGGAACGCGAGCACGTTGCGGAACCCGCGCTGGCGGGCCTCCTCGGCGAGGAGCACCCACGCGGGGCGTACGAGGGGCGAGGGTGATGCGGGCGGCTCCATCGAGGGCGACCTCCACCTGGAGAGGTGCGACGCCGAGCGGCGCGTGACGGGGTAAAGCCTCTACAGCAACGCGTCGCTCTGGAGGCGGATGACCAGGTCGACGAGCAGCCCGTCGTCGCCCTCGAAGGCGGCTTCGAGCGCGGCGATGTACTCCGCACGCACCACGTCGAACGACACGGGGCGAAGGCCGAAGCGCACGAGGAGGACGTCGAGCAGGAGCCGCGAGCTCCGGCCGTTGCCGTCCTCGAACGGGTGGATGCGAATCACCTCGGTGTGCGCCCATAGGGCGACCCGGAGCGCGGAGAGCTCGTACGTCTCGTCGTCACTCAGCGTCGCCGCGTCGCTCACGGCCACTCGCAGCCGCCGAAACATCCGGTCGAGGTCGTCGGCCACCCTGTCCCGGGGGCTGGAGTAGCGCGGCCCGAAACGCAGCACTTCCGACCCGAAGCCACGGCCTCTGGCACGGCCGGCGTGGCCTCGCACGTCATAAAACAGCGCGCGATGGAGGTCGAAGAGCACCGACGCCTGAATGGGACGGCCAGAGAGCCCGCCGCAGTGGACCAGCTCAACCACCCCCTGGAGGTTCTCGCTGAGGCGTCGCTTCTCGTCGTCGGTGTACTCGGGCGCGTCGACTTCAGGGACGTTCACGAACCGGCATCTCCCGGAGATGACCGCGCGCGTCGATGCCCTCGATGCGCTGCGAGGCGATCACGCTTCGAAGCATCGCGTCCGGGTCTGGCGCAGGCTTCCCGTCGCGAGCGAGTCGATCGGCCCGGAGCTTCGCGAGCCGAGCGGTGCGCTCGTCCTCTGAGAGACGGAGAACGTCAGGACGCCGCGCGATGCCCATGCGTTCGAGTGCTACGAGCACATCGGGAACACGCACAGCCCAGACATCGGCGAGTTCCTGGATGGACGCCTCACCGCGCTCGTACCGGCCCCCTTCGGTAAGACGCCGCTCGACCGTCTGATGGATCTTGTCACCACCAAGGTCCCGCTCGATCGTTACCGTCACGTCGCCCACATACACGAGAGCGTGTCCCTGCGCGAAGCGAGCACGCAACGATTCGAGTGCCGAGCGGTTTGAAGGAGACCCCCGCAGCGCCTCCTCGATCCGAGGGGTCAGGTCCAGCTCGCGCAACCAGAGCCCGAGTTCACGCAGGGTCTCCACGTACCACTGCATCCAGGCGAAGGCGTGCTCCTCTGGAAGGCGTGCAGCCGACACGCGGAGCCCTGCGATGACCCTCGCGAGGATACGAACGCGTCGCCAGGTGTCCGCCCGGCCCAGATCCTCACGAATCCTCAGGAACGCGAAGAGCGCCGTCACGGCCTCGAAGAGTGGCCCCGCCTCTGGGTCACGTTGCACGAGGAGAACATCTTCGTGCCGCATCTCGGCGGCGCGTTCGACCAGATGCGACGGGGCCTTCTGCATGACCCGCTCGAAGACGCGCAGGTGCAGCAGGAGCAGTGCGAGAAACTCTCTCGGGTCCGCGTCAGCGTCGACGTCGCCCGCGACGCGCTCGACCAGCCACGGCAACTTCTCGGTCGCCGCGGCGGTCTGCGAGAGCTGCATCGGCACGAACAGAGAAATCTCCGAGATGAACTCGGGGAGGCGTCGCGCCGCGTTCGAGAACGCCTCATCGAGCTGCGCCTCATTCGACGCGGAGGCGATCGGGTCGGTGAGGCGCCGCACGCGGACCGTGACCTCGTCGTCCGCGGCGCGATCGGCTTTCGGCGCGAACCACTCGATGATCCCCGCGAGGAACTGGCTCACGAAGTCGGCGGCGGGGTGGATGGTCGCGACGCCTTGCATGGCCGCGGTATACCACACGCGACCGCGAACGGAACGACGCGTCGGCCGTACGGCCGACGTTCGCGGGCGCCTCGGACCCCTGCGCCCTCGAAGCCCCGAAGGCGAAGTGCAGCTTCGCGTTCGGGGCTTTGTGAAACACGGGCCCGTGTTCGGCTTCGGTTCGCTCTCTTCCCCCATATATGCGAGACGGGGCTTCTTCACGATCCGGCTTGTCTGAAGGTGTTTGGTGGGTGTCCGGCCGCCCTTACCGTGCGGGCGGGAGCAGAGGGCACGACTTGCGAGGCTTCCTCCTCCGTCCGTGAGGGCACCCCGCGAGGGCACGTCAGCAGGCGGTGTGGAGGAGGTTCATGAGGAACGGTCAGTCGTCTCGCGGGCGCTTCGGCGGAGGGGTCGGCCGTGGTCGGCCCGACGCCCCGTTGAGAAGTCCATACTCCTTCAGGCGCGTGCGGACGGTCTTCTCGCTCAGGCCGGAACGACGCGTGAGCTTCGCGACCACTCGGCCACATCCTTGAAACTCCCGCTCCCAGTCCTCCCGCTTCCAGTGACGGCCGGGCGCGGATGCACCTTCGAGCTCCTCCGCGTCGCCCGCGTCGTCGTCGTCCTCGTCCTCCTCCGTCGCCTCCACCACGGCCGCGCGCACTGCATCGAATCCACCTTGCCGGACCATGTTCTTGATCTTCTCGAGCGTCTCCGGGGAAGCGGTCGCGATCGTTGCGACCGCCATCTGGATGATCACCAGGATCATGTTGCCTCCGTCGAAAGCTCCCAGCGGCGTGCGGCGGAGTTCGTGGAACAGACGCCCGATCCAGCTCCGCGCCACGCGCTCGTATGCCCTGGCATCCACCGCATCCCGCGCGAGCGCGTCGAGTTCCTCGCGCAGGCGCGCGACATGATCGTTCAGAACGTCGCTCGCCTCCGGCACAGACTGCGCGATTGACACCCAGTCCTCCAGGTCGAACTTGCGGCAGTTCGCCATCGTCCAGTGCCTGAGTCCGTGCTTCACCTCCTCGCGAAGATCTGCGTAGTCCTCGGTGGGGTCCTGCAGTGCCCGAAAAAGCGCGTCCATCTGGTGGAGCTCGCATTCCGGCACGGAGCGCGTCTGCCCGCGGATCAGCCCGTCAACGCGCGCGACGACGGCGGCGAGATGAACCTCGCGATAGGCGGGCTCCGCCGCGGCGTCCGCGATCTCTGCTGCACCTCGAACCGTGACGGGGAGGCCCGCGTAGGTGCTCCGCAGCCGCGCGGGAAGGTCCTCCACGCGGAGCTCGGAGCGCCCCGCGTTGAGCACCGCCTCTTGGAGAGCGAAGTCCAGTTCCCGAAGGTTTCCGGTCCACGGGTAGGAGGCGATCGCCGCGCGGAAGGTCTCGCGTACGCGGCGCCCGCGCGCGTAGCCCCGACGTTCGAGCAACTCGTCGACCACATCGACGGAGAAGCGCGCCCGCTGGGTCAGGGAGGGCATTTGGAGGTGCAAGGCCCGGAGCCGGTCGAGGAGGTCCTGCCGGAAGGTTCCGCCCTTCACGTCTGCCTCGAGGTCGTGCCAGGTCGCCGCGATGACCTGGACGTGCGCCGTCGAGATCTTGTTCGATCCGAGACGAGAGTACTTGCGATCCTGCAGGAACCGCAGGAGCCGGAGTTGGGCCTCGCGTGGCAGATCGCCTACCTCGTCGATGAAGACGATGCCTCCGTCCGCCGCCTCGATCCTGCCCGCGCGGGCGGAGTTTGCGCCCGTGAACGCGCCGCGCTCATGCCCGAACAGCTCGTCGTTGATCATGTCGACGGTCATGCCCGCCACATGCACTGTCTCGAAAGGCAGGGGCTTCTTGCGCCTCGCCGTCAGGATGCCGTGGATGGCGCGCGCCAGGAGTTCCTTGCCGGTGCCGGGTCCGCCGGTGATCAGGATCGGCCGGTGGGAGGTGTCCTCCATCGCGTTTGCGATGTCGATCGCCTGCGCGAGCACGAGGAGCGTCGCCGCGTCGGTGGCGACGATCTCGCGGAGGGAAGGCTCGCCCGTCACCCGCTCGTGGAGCCACAGGCGGCAGCGCTCGATGTACTCGACGTTGTGGGGCAGTTCGAGGAGTGGCTGCGCAGCGTTGCGCAGCAGCAGGCGCGCGGTCTCCGCGAGGGGGTCCTGCCGGAAGCCCCCCTCGTCGCCGGCGGCGAGATCCGATTCCTCGACGCCGAAGTAGAGGGCGAGCAGGGCGGGCGTCGACGGCCCTTGGGCTGCGCTCCGGCGAACGAAGCGCCGCACGTAGAGGACGACTTCAGCTTCCAGGGGATCGTGGGGGATGGTTTCGAGAATCATGATGAGGTTCCGCCGGGTGTGTTCCCCATCCTGCTCACGCGACCCTCTTGATCTCGTGTTGATCGCAGGCGTGCAGGAGTTCCATCGCGGCTCTCCAACGGCCGCTGAGGGCGATCACGCGGAGGCGGAGGACGTGCGCGCCCGAGCCCGACTTCCATCGCGCGCCGCACCGCTTGAAGCGGACCCCGACCGCGCTCTTGCACGTCGCCTCCACGTTCCCGCCCCCGACCGGCTGACCCGCCTTCCGCGCGGCAGCGTAGTCCAGGCGCCCGGCGCTCAACTGGTTGGTCACGTACGTGATCGCATCCAACACCGGCTGCTCGCTCCCCACCCACTGCGTCCGCACCGCGGCGCTCCACGAGCGCAGCTCCGCCAGCAGCCTTCCCGCCGCGTCCGAGCGGTTGAGCAACTGCATCCGCCACCACGCCAGGAGCTGCGAGCCGCGGGCCTCACCGTGCGCCACCCGCAGCGCCTTGCCCACGTACCCCAGCAGGTGCCACAGGTCCACCAGCCGCCGCACCGACACCGCCAGTTCCGCCTGCGCCACCGCGTCGTCCAGCAGGTTCCACATCTCGGGGGCGCCGTCGCAGATCACCCCCACCAGCAGGTCGGGGCGACGTGCGCGGAGCGAGGTGACGTCCGCCAGCAGCGCCGCGGCGACGGCCGCCGGGTCCTCGTCCGGCATGCACCCGTAGCGCAGCGTCTGGAGCGCGCGGCCGTCCCCGTCGTGCAGCGTCAGGCACGCGCAGTAGATCATCCGCCACGCCCGGGCGACGGGCCCGCGGCGCGCACGCTTGCGGCCCTTGCCGCGGCGGCGGCGCCCCTTCGGGCGGCCGGGGCCGCGTCGGCGCGGCTCCTCGAAGGGGCCCGAGGTGCGGTCGAGCGAGAGGGTGATGCCCGTGGCTTCGGCGGGCACCTCGTGGCGCTCGATCAGCGCGTCCTCGATCGCGTCCTGGTGGGCCAGGTGGAGCGCGCCGACCGCCTGGGTGACGCGGTGGAAGCTGGCCCACGAGTAGGGCAGCACGCCGAGCTGTCGCGCGGTCTGCGCGGCCTCGCGGACGGGCCCCTGCTGAACGAGGAAGGCCATGGCGTCGGCGGCGGCGGGCGTCCAGGTGCCGTTGATGGCGCCGATGCGGAGTGCGACGGGGTCGACGGTGGGCGCGTCGGGGCGGTCGAGGCGGCGGTAGAGCCAGCGGACGACGGGGACCTCTCCCGCGCAGGAGTGGAAGGTTGTCGCCGAGCGCAGGACCCTGCGGTGCAGGACCTTGTCGATGAGCAGGCGCGGGTCGTCGAGGGCCATGGCGTCGAGGACGGGCGCCTGCAAGTCGCACTGGAGCGCGTTGGCGCCGACGGCGAAGGCGCGCTCCAGATCGGCGTAGGCGAAGGCGTCGCCGGCAACTGCGGCGCGACGTGCGCTCTCGGCCAGATCGAGCAGGAGTTGGAGACGGGGCGCGACGCCCTTGAACGCCGCGGGGACTTCGACGACGATGCATTCCACGGGGCACCCGGCCGGTTCGGAGCTTCAGCAACCCCGCACTCGCACGGCTCTGCCCCGCCTTCAAGCCGATCCCGGAGCTCCGGCGGCCGTCAGCAGGATGGGGAACACACCCGTTCCGCCTGCGGAGCGTCAGTCCACGCCCCGTCGAGTCGGTGGACGCTCGACGGGGCGCAGACCTGACAGTCGCCCATCACGCGGCGGAGAGGATCGCGACGGGATTCCCTTCGCCGTCGCGCGCGATGTACACGCGCCAGCCGCGGTCCACGGCGTTCACCCCGCGGTAGATCCCGACGCTGCCACCCACCGCCGCGCCGAGGAGCAGCCCCTCGCGCGGCGCCCCGACGATGGCACCGATCACGAGCCCGACGAGTGCCCCCTTCGCCGCGTCCTCCACGGCCTGCAGAGCCCCCGCGGCGACGTACTGGACGAGCGTGGCCTCCGACGCGGGATCGTAGGTGACCTGCACGCCGAGCTCTGCCGTTGCGCGGTGGATCACTCGACGGAACGCATCGATGGCTGCCCACCCCTGGACGACCACACGCCCCCGGGCATCGAGTTCGGCGACGAGCATCGCCAGAGTCAGATTCTTGTTCGACATTGTTTCCTGGGGGCACCGGTGTGAATTGGTCGGTACCCGCCACAGGTAGCCGCAGCGCCTGTGCCATCGCCCGAAAGAGCTTGATTCCCGCGGGATTCGCGTATCTCCGTCGGCGCTGCGATTGGTCGGATGAACCGGTGCCGTGAAGCGCGACGCGAAGTTGCCGGGAGGGACGCCGGTAGTTACCGGCAGACGGTCGTGCGTGACATGGAGACCCTCGAGAGGTTGTGAAGACTCGCCCTCCCACCCCCATGGAGGCACCCCGCGAGGGCACGTCAGCGATCGGTGTCGAGGAGGCCCCGGTGAAGCGGTAGGGGTTCAGTGCGCGGGTGCGCCGCGATCTCATCCGCCGTGAGGAACGCGCCACCGAAGACCTCCGCGAGCGCGAGCCCCTCAAAGGTCGTCCCCCACCAGAGCGCGCCCACCCCCTCCGCAACGAGCGCCAGCGCGAGACTCCGGAGCCGCGCGACCGTCGGCGCGAGGACGACCGGGCGGAAGTGCGGGAGCCCCCAGAGCGGCGTGTGGGTCTCGACGAGCGCGCGGGTCGCCCGCCCCTTGGTCTCGGCGACAGTGCGTGCGCTCTGGTGCGCGAGGTCGATCTCGACGGCGAAGGCGAAGGCCTCCTCGTCCGCGCGGGTGAGCTTCACGAGCGCGTCGGGTACGTACGCCGGCACCTGGCCTGCGGCCATGCGGCGCAGGTCGTGGTCGGCGAGGAAGAGGTCGAGCGTGAGGTCGTCACGCCCGCGCACCGCGACGAGGAAGGCCGCGCGCAGCTCTGCGAGGTGCCGCAGGTGTTCGAGCGCCTCGCGCTTCGGGAAGCGCCCGACGTGGAGCGCGTCCTCGTCGATGCCCTCGGCGACGAGGTGCTCGGCGGCGCGCTCGGAGAGGGTGTAGAGGTTGGGCGCGTTGAGGTGCTCGACCTGCACGCGGAGGAGCCCGGCCCCCGTGAGGCGCGCGAGGCGCCGCGAGCAGGTCGAGCGGTCGCCGAAGAAGGCGGTCGCGAGGGCCTCCGTCGTCGCGACGCGCGATCGGCCGACGAAGGTGAGGAGCTCGATATCGCGCTCGGTGAGGCGCCCGGCGCGCTTCGTGGGGCGGTCGCGACGGCTGCGTCGCGGGGGCTTCGGGGTCGTCGTCATGGCGTGTCTCCTTCAGAGCGAGGGGTTGCGCACGGACAGGCCGCACGTCGGGCAGGGCGTGTGGCCGTAGGCGGCGTCGCAGTGCGAACAGCGCCAGACGCTCCCCTCCCCGACGAAGCCGCAGGCAGCGCATCGAACGCGGCCGTACGTGGGCAGGGTATGGCCCCGCGGGCAGCGCACGGAGGGGGCGAGCTCGCGCGCGGTCAGGACGGCGGCGCGAACCATCGACGCGACGGCGAGGGCCGCAAGAACAACGCCCGGTACCCACCCGAGGAGGAGGTACGCGGCGATCGTGACGCCCCAGAGGATGAGGACGGCGACACGCTTCACGGCGTCCTCCTGCCCTTCCTCGCCCACCGCTCGGCGCGCGTGACCGCGTCGGGCGTCATGGGGACCTTCGTCGCGCGCTTGCGACGTGCCGGGGCCTCGCCCTCGTCGTCCGTCGCAGTCGTGTGCGCAGCGAGCGCTTCCTCCTCAGCACGACGCGCACGGGCGATGAGCTCCTCCCGCGGGACGCCCGTCGCGCCCCGCTCGACCTCCGCGCGGAGGTCCGCAGGGATCGCGCTCCACGGGGGCGGGTCGAACTCGGGCGCTTCGAGGCGCCGCACGCCGAAGCGCGCGGAGCGCTCCGTGACGAAGAAGGTGCGGCGAGGGAGCGATCCGCACTGCTGCACCCAGTACCCCTCCTCCTCGCTGCGCGAGAGGTACTCGGCGCGCTCCCCCACGGGCGCGCCGGGCGCGCGCGGCTTCGGGATGCGGCCGGTGCGGGGAAGGAACTCCGCGCTCAACCCCGCGTCCGTCGCGCCGGAGCGCCCGAGGAAGCGCCACGTCACGTTGGTCGCGAGGAGCTGCACGAAGCCCCGATCGAGCTGTGCCAGCGACTGGTTCACGAAGTGGATACCGACCCGCGCGGCGCGGATCGTCGTCACCGCCGTCGAAAGGGTCGCCATCGTGGCCGGCGTGAGCGCAAGCTGTGCCTCGTCCACGACGAGCAGCGTCTGCCCCTCGATGCGGCGCGCGGACGAGAGCGCCGCCGCGATGAGCGAGTGGATCGTGAGGGCCCCGAGGGCGCGGCGCGCGTCGTCGCCCCCGAGCGGGCTCCCGGAGTAGTCGAAGCAGGAGATGGAGCCGGGCCGGAAGCACGCGGTGTAGTCGATCGCCTCGGGCCCCGCGAGCGCTCCGCGAAGACCAGCGTCGAGGGAGAGGAGGCGATCCAGACGCGACGCGATGCCGTCCGTCGTCGCCGCGGACTCGCGCGGGAAGCGCTGCTCAAGGTACGCGCGGACGAGGGGCTCGGAGAGCGACCCCGCGAGTGCGACGAGCGCGGGCGGGTTGTTGAGGAGGAGCCGGAGCGCGTTGACGCTGAGCCCCGTCTCGATGGCGAGGGCGAAGAGCATCGTCGCCGCCGTCTGCTGGCGGCTCCCGAGGGAGGCGCCGAGCGCGTGCTCGATCACCTCGGCGAGGGTCTGCGCCTGCGAGAGCAGGGACGCGTGCAGCGAGCGCGCGAAGAGGTTCATCGGCGGCAGCGTCGCGCCGCGGAAGAAGCGCGCGACGAGCAGTCGTTCGAGCACCTCGCGACGGCGCTTCGCGGGGGCACGCCGGAGGAGCTCGGCGAGCGCGCGGAGCACGAGGTCGACGAGGTCGCCCTGCATCGCGACACAGATCACGGCGACAGGCTCGCCGAGGAGGAGTGCGCGGAGGATCGCCGTGACCAGCGCCCCGAGGCCGCGTGTCTTGCCCCCTCCAGTTCCGGCGCTCCACCAAGCATGGGTGCCGTCGAGCGCGGAGAGGGCGACACGATAGGGCATGGCGGGAGGGCAGGTCCCGAGGGTGACGTGTGAGGTGGAGGCGCGGCGCTCCATTTCGGCGAGGAAGGCGCGCTCGTCCGCGTCGAGGTGGGCGCGGAGCCCTGCCCGATCGCGCTCTTCCTCGACGCGGGCGCGCCGGACCTCCTCCGCGCGCCCGACGCCGAGGAGTCTGCGGACCCAGCGGGCCGTCACGGTGCGACCTCCGCGCGGTCGACCCAGACGAACTCGGGGTGCGTGATGCGGATCGCCATCGCGTCCTGGTCGAGCTCCCGGCGGGCGCGGCGAACGTAGTCCAGGAGCCCCGCGCGGTCGTGCGTCCACACCTCCACGGCGAGGACGAGGTCGAAGCACCAGGCCCCGTCGTGGTCGCGCCAGACGCCGACGGCCTCGATGAAGGTCGCACCACCCATCCGTTCGTGGAGGTCGCGCAGGAGCCCGAGGATCACCGCGGGCGTGAAGGGCGTGCCGTCGTTCCCCGTCGTCGGGAGTTCGAAGCGTGCGGCGAAGACCTCGGGCGCCGTCGCCGACGACGTCGGGAGCGGGGGCGGCGTGCCTGATGCCGTCCCCCTCGCGAAGGCGCCGCGGATCGTGATCCCCTCCTCCGCGAGCGAGCCCGCGAGCGCTTCGAGGAGGGAGAGCGCCGGGCGCGGCGGGGGCGGGAACGGTCGGTCGGTCCGCCACGGCCGAAGCGGGCGCTGGCTGCGGTGCGGCGAACGCTCCCGCGTGCGGCGGGTCGAGCGAGGCGAGCGGAGGCGGAGGTGCATCGTCATGGGTGGGGTCCTTCGTCGGTGGGAGGGGGCAGTCGGCTGCGGGAGCGACGGCGGGCCGCGTCGAGGTCGTTCCGGGTGCGCGTGCGTTCGTCCTGGCGGGCCCGGCGCCGGAGCCACCACACGCCGAAGACGACGTGACCGAGGAGCACCAGCGCGCCAGTGGCGAGCTCCCCCGCCCCGAACTCGACGCGCGCGGGGCCGTCGCAGCCCACGGCGTGCGAGCGGGCCGTGTCGCGCGCGACCTGCGCCTCGTGGGCCACAAGGGGGAGCGCGAGGAGGGTGAGGACGAGCGCGGCGACCCCCTTCGCGGCGAGCTCTTCGAGCGAGCGCCACCCGACGATCCGGGCGAGCGCTGTGGCGGCGATCACGAGGAAGAGGAGGCTCACGAGGAGCCCGTTCAGGGACGCCATGCCGATGCGACCTGCCTTCGCGAAGCGCCCCGACCACCGGGGCGGTTCACGAGGAGAGGTCGAAGGGGCACCCCACCGTGACGGGTCGATGCGTGCGGTCTCGCGCTCGCGTAGTGCGAGGGAGCGCGCCCCCGTCGGGCATCGCGCGGCGGGAGGTTGCTCTTCCGCCTGCGTCGGACGATAGTCTCCCTCGGAGACCCCCATGGGAAAGCCCGCTCGTGTCGCCACCCCTCAGCCCATCGTGATCTACGCGACGCCGGGCTTCGACAGCTACACCTACGAGCTCGACCCCCACAGCGCGCGCCGGCTCGGGCACAACGACGACGCGACGCACCCGTCGCGGGTGACGGTCGCGTTCGACGCGAAGCACATCGAGGCTGCGGTGGGCGGTCACCTCGTGGCGCAGGCGGTGCTCATGCTGACCGGCCGGACGCCGGAGAGCTTCACCGCGGAGGGCGGCGTCGAGGTCTGGCACTCGCGGAAGCGGGAGCTGCTCTGCCAGTGGCCCCAGGCCCGGACGTGACCTCGGGGAACTCGCCCCAGTCGTTATGATGGCGCAGCACCGATCGTCCCCAGAGGGTCACGTCGGCGCCCGTGAAGGTGAACGCGAGCGAGAGCGTTGCCGCGGAGGCGGGCGCCGTCCCGAGGGGCGGACGCGTCTTCTTCGGCCGCGTCCCCGGGCGGACGGGGCCCGTGGGGTCTGCCGCGTCGGCCTCGACCTCCGCGCGTAGCGCCCGCAGGCTCTCGCGTCGCATCACGACGAACTCCCAGCGCTCGGCGCGCCGCAGGACGAACACGTAGAAGAACGGCAGCGTGCCGCTCCAGATCTGTGCGAGCGAGACGCCCGCGTAGATTACGCGCACTCCGTCACCCACGGGCGTCACGCGCTCGGCGGTCTTCACCTGCACGCGGATCACACGGTCGGCGTTGTCGTCGACGACGAAGATATCATCGCCCACGTCGACCTCGGGGATCGCGACGTTCCAGCCGCGGAGGAGGAACTCCGCCATCACGGCGTGATCCCCCGCACGCCCGAGGTGGCTACGCTTGGTCGTCGTCACGGTGGGGTCCCTCGCAGGCGCCTGATCCTGCCACGGTCACGCGGGCGACGCGACGGCCGACGAGCACCCGCCCGGCCGCCGCGTCGTGAGGGGTGGGTCAGTCGGAGGTGAGGATCGGCGACGCAGTGCTGAGTGTGTCGGTGCGCACGCGATCGAGGGTCGACGCGCGCCCGGCCTCCGCGCGCTCGGTGGCCCAGCCGAAGAGAACGGCGAGGGCGGGGTGCTCGGGGCGCTCGTCCTCCTCGCGCGCCTCGAAGACGGCGGGGCGCTCGACGAGCGAGGCCCGCAGCATGGCCTCGTCGATGGTGGTGGCGCGCCGCACGTCGATGCGGCCGTCGACGATGCGGCGCCGGGCCTCGTGCAGGCGGATGCCGTCGCCGTCGGTGACCTCGGCGACGAGGAAGTTCGTGCCGCGGCGGAGCGGCACGGCGGGGACGCGCGCGACCGACTCCAGCACCTCGCCGGGCTCGCCGTAGGCCGCGCGACGGACGACAAGCACGGGGAGCGCCACGCGGCCGTCGAAGGTGATGTCGATCGGCGCGTGCTCGGGCGTGACGCCCGCGGACAGGCGTGCGAGCTCGGTCTCCGTGTGCCCGGCGAAGGCCTCGCGGAGGAGGGGCTCGGCGAGGTGGTGGGCGTTGCGGGCCTCGTCGCCGAAGAGGGCGCGGGAGCCGCTGCGCGCGGTGACGCCGGCGAGCGCCCGCAGGAAGGCCTCGACCTCCCCGCGCCGCTCGTGCTCCCCCGCCGGGAGCGCGATGCGGAGCCCGGCGAGGCGGCCGTTGCCCGCGGTGAGCATGAGGTACCCCAGCGTCGGGATGCCGCGGGCGCCCGCCCGCCCGACGAGCTCGGCGAGGGTGGCGGGCGAGTCGACGTTCGCGAGCTGGAGGGCGCCCCTGGCGTCGTCGATCACCTCCTCCCCCGTGGCCTCGATGGCCTCGGAGGGGACGCCCTCGCGGCGCGCGAGCTCGGCGGTCTCCTCGGCGCGCCCGGGGACGGGGTCAACGTAGGTGGTCTCGATCACGGCCGCGGTCGAGGTCTGGTTGAAGACGCGCAGCGCCTTGATGTTCTCGCGGGCGCCGCGGTTGGCGCCGGGGTTGAGGAGCGTCCGGCGCGTGCGCGGACGGATCGGGGGCTTCTTCGTCGTCATGGCGGGGTCCTTCGGTGTGGGGGTTTGGCGGGTCACTCGGCGCGGTCGTCCGCGGGGGCGCGGGACGCGAGCGTGCGCTCGTGGGCGACGGAGTAGGCGGCGCGGCCGCGGGCGTTGTCCTGCGTCCAGGCGACCTGGGCGCGGTCGAGGGAGCGGAGGTAGCGGCGCGCCTTCGCGATGCGGCGCTCCTCGTCGCGCACGCGGGCGCGGAGCGTGCGGAGCTGGCGCGCGAGCTCGACGGTCGGGGCGCGGCGGCGCTCCAGCCAGGCTGCTGCGAAGGCGGGTCCCGCGCTCACCGCGACCATGATCGCGGCCTCGCTCCAGAGCATGACGGCGGGCACGTCGTCGGCGTCGGAGCCGAGCACCCGCACGAACGCGATGGCCAGGACGAGCAGGCCATAGAGCGCGGCGACGCCGTAGCGCGCGAGGGGGACTCGGGCCTCGCCCGGCGCGGCCTCGCCGGGCTCCCCTGCCTCGCTGGCGGCCGACGCGGGGGTCGCCCGACGCGGCGCCTCGGCGAGCTTCACCGTGAGGCGCGTGAGGGCGATGAGGGTGAGCGTGAGCGCCGCCGCGGGGAGGACGCGGTGCGAGTCGGGCACGCCGAGCGAGCGGAGCACGAGGAGCGCCCCCGCGAACTCGATCGCCCACACCGCCGCGAGCCCGAGCGTGTAGGGCAGCGGGGTCCCGAGGAGGGCCTGGGCGTCCTCCCCGCGGCGGACGTCGTCGCGGTACTCCTCCAGGCGGCCGGTGTCGGAGACGGCCTCGACGGCCTCCCGGTGGAGGAAGCTGCCGCGCTCGACCTCCGCGGGCGCGAGCCCGTGCGACGCCGTCATGCGGCGGTCCTTGGCGTCGATGCCGTCCCGCGCGTCGAGGCGCGCCTGAACGGACGCGACGAGGGGCGTGAGGAAGCTCATCGCGCCCTCCCCGCCGCCGGGGCGGCGCCGCTGCGCGCGGTGAGGAGCTCACCCACGTCGGGCACCTCCGTGTGGAAGGTGACCCCCACGGCGCCCGCCATGGTGAGGGCTCCCCGGAAGAGCGACTGCATCGTGCGGACGCGGCCCATCGTGACGGCGCAGTCGCGGCGCAGGACGGGGCCGCCGTCACCCACGACGAAGTGGACGCGCGCCTGGCCGTAGGTGCCCGGCGCGAGGACGTTGCGGCGGCGGAGGCGCGTCGCGAGCTGCTCGGGCGCCGGGAGCGGGCCGCACTCGAAGTCGGCGATGGCCGACACCTCGCGCAGGTCGCTGATCGCGAACACCTCGACGGGCAGCGCCGCGTCGCGAGTGAGGGCCATCTTGTCGAGGGACTCGAAGATGACACTGTGGCGGGTGCGGGCGCGGGTGAGCTCCGCGCCGAGGGGCATGCAGAGGACGGGGCGCACGGCGCTCAGGAAGCGCTCCTCGGCCGCCCGGGCCGCGCGCTCCCCGCGGTCGGCGCGGGTCGGGATGGTGACCGACGCGATGAGGCGCGTCTCCGCGACCTCGTCGCCCTGGGCGTAGACCTCGACGCGGGACAGCGGGCGGGTGACCGCCTCGCGGAGCACCCGCTCGATCGTCTGCATGGCGAGGCCGTGCTCGCAGGGCGAGCCGACGCTGCGGTCGCAGAGGACCTGGAAGCTCACGGGGGGCTTCGCGGGCGCGTCCTCGACGCCGAGAGACGTGAGGGCGCCGTGGAGCGAGCGCGCGTTCGTGGCGTCGCAGGCCGTGAGCGCGGCCCCGAGGGCGAGCGCGACGCGCGCGACCTCGGGCGGGACCGTTCGATGGCTCATCAGAAACAACCTCCGAGCGATCGTCATGACCGCTCGGTGGCGTAGGTCGAGGCGGCGGGGGTTCGTGACGGGGTGAGCGCGCTCGGTGAAGTCGCAGCCCACCGACGATCGGGCACCCGGTCAGGGCACCTCGTCCGCGCGGTCAGTCCGTGCTGGGGCCGTGGTACCGTCGGACCATGTCATCCGCGCGCCCCGGCACACTCGCGGCGGTCGCGACCGTCCAGGTCGACGCCCTGGTGCTTCAGCAGACGGTCGAGGCGCTCCGCTCGTTCGGCCGCAGCGGCAACGAGGGCTTCGCGCTCTGGGTCGGGACGATCACGGACGACCGGGCGTCCGTCACGCAGTGCCTCGTGCCGAAGCAGAACTCCATCCAGAGCGAGGACGGCGTGGGGTACTTCATCGAGTCGTCGACGCTGTTCGCGCTCAACCGCTACCTGAGCGAGCAGAAGCTGCGCCTCATCGCGCAGGTGCACAGCCACCCGACGGAGGCCTACCACTCGAGCGCCGACGACGCCTACGCGGTCGTAACGGCGGAGGGCGGCTTCTCGCTCGTCGTGCCGTACTTCGCGCGGGGTTCGGCGTCGATCGCGTCGTGGGCGGTCTATCGCCTCCGCGACCGGCGGTGGCGCCAGCTCCCCCTCCGCGACGTCCAGGCCGTCTTCTCCGTGGCGCCGCCGTCGTAGAGGCGCCGCAGAATCAGCGCCACCTGGCGCGGTACACGTCCTGGTAGTCCTTGTCACCGCAGAAACACCGCGGCTCGCGACCCCGCGGGCGCGTCCACCGCTTCGGTGGCCGGAGCACGTTTTCCCACGCGACGAGCGGCTCCGCCTGCGCGAGCGCGGCGAGTTCGGGGTCCGCTCGCTTCACGAGCTCCGCCGCGAGCAGGATGCCCGCCAGGGCGGACTGGTGTGCGAGGGGCACCGCCTCGGTGCGGCCGCGCCCCTGGAGGTCGATGCCCACCGCGCCGCAGACGAGCCCCGTGTAGAGCGCGGGCAGCGGCTTGCCCCGCCACGCGGTGATCGCCTGCTCATCGAGCCCGAGGTGCTTCGCGATCACCCGGAGGTCGTGGCCGTTGGGCACCTCGCCGGAGATCCAGAGGCCGGCGGCCCGCGCGCGCTCGAGCCCGAGCGAGTCGGCGACGAGTTCGAGCGGGCTCAGGTTCGCGCCGCGGGGGTGGTAGAGGCACGCGAGGCAGGCGACCTCGCGATCGAACTCGTGCCAGGACGCGCCGAGGCCGCCATCGCTCGTCCACCCGTTGACGACGAGGCGCGGCAGGAGCGCCTGCGCCGCCCGCCGACCTTCGACGTTGTCGACGGACACGCAGACCGTCGGCACGGTGAACCCTTCGGGGAACTCGTCCGCGAACGCTTCGAGCGACATCTCCCGGGGTTCGAGCGAGATCCGCGTGCCCGCCACCGTGCGGAGCGCAAGCGCGGTCTTCGCGGCGCCCTCGTCGGCGTCGACAGTCAGGGCGTACCGTTGGAGGTTCGAGCGGTCGACCCACTCCGGGTCCACGGCCCACCCCTTCAGGGTGAGCCCAGGGTGCCGCGCGATGCACCAGAGCGCGGCGTTGCAGACGGCGCCCAATCCGAGGAACGCGACCTCGCCGAGGTCGCTCTCCACGAGCGGCCGATCGACACCGGCGTCGCGCGAGAAGTCGAGGAGCGACACGTGTACGTCCTCGGCGAGCGCGGGCACCTTCAGTCGATCGTGGAAGACGCGACGAAACACCTCGGCTGCGGCGAAGGCGGCGGCGGCTCCAGCGGCGTACGGGTTCGGCGGCCCCCAAGGGGTTGCGTCCGGTTGGAGCAAGAGCCGAGCGACCCAACCATCGGCGCGCGGATGGAGCGCGTCGTCGGGGGCTCCCACGACGTTCCCAATGGCCACTGTGGCCACAGCGGTGACGTCCTCGGTCACGAACTCGATCGCCGGGTTGATCGCGCGGGCGAGGTCTTCGAGATGCGACCGCGTCCCCGCCTGCGCCGTCACGATGAGTCGGGGGTAGAGGCGGGCGAGCAGGTTGACGAGGAGCTCGGCAACCCACCGCGGGCTCGCCGCGCCATCGTCGACCTCGCGGCCGCAACGCACGGCGACGACACGCTCACCAAGGGTAGCTTCGAGGGACTCGCGGTCGAGCGCGAGGTGCCGCCCCACCGCCGCGTGCACGCGTTCGAAGAAGCGCGCGATCGCCATCAGGCCACCGCCTGCCACGCGACTTGATGGGGAACACTCGGCTGGAGCGCCAACATAGGATGGGCCCCTTCCACGCACGACCTCTGGACCACCATGAGCGTCGCGAAGAGGCCACCCTGGTCGCGGTAGAGCGCCCACTCATCGCCGGAGTGCTGCGGATGTTCGTGGTACTCGCGGATCCCCCGCATGCAGAGGAACGGGCGCTTCGTCGTGGGGTGCCCGTTCAAGACCACGAGCTTCGGCTGCCCGTGTTCGTCGACGGAGTGTCCTCGCGGCAGCATCTCGTAGGGCAGCAGCTCCCAGGTGCGCGCGTTGTGGAAGGTGACGCCGGGAGCGCGCTGGTCGAAGTCGGAGAGGTCGACCCTGACCCCGAAGGGCTGCCCCGCGAACATGGGAAGATCGATGCGCAGCAGCTGCACCTGGGTGCCATGAACGACGCCGTTCGCCTGCTGCGGCACGAGGGCGGGCACGAGAATCCGCAAAGGTGCGCGCGGCAGGAAGATCGCGTCGACGTGCGGGTATTCGACGCGCACGACGATGCATCCCCACCCCTGGAGGAGCGAAGCCTGCGCCTTGATGCGTTCGACCTCGCGGTCGAACTTGCACCGCGCGACGGCAGGGTCGAGCCGCATCAGCCGCCGGCCCCGACCTTGAGCGAGAGGAAGAGGACGGTGTTCTCCTTGAGGTGGAGAGCCGCCGGGGTCGCCGTCGGGTCGACGTACTGCCCGGCCTCGGTGCGGATCTCCCACTCGTCCTCGGGGCGACCGGAGTTGCCGCTCTCGTCGAGCGCCTTGGCGCGGGCGGCGGCGATGGGCGCGTCGGGGTCGGACTTCACCCAGGCGTCTTCGCCGTTGATGATGAAGTGAAGGGCAAGCGGGTTCGGCAGGCTCGACATGGTGGTCTTCCTCTCTCCGTGGACGCAACGCGCCCGTCTCTGCGGGTAGCTCGCACCCCCTCCATGCGTCAAGCAGACCGCGGACATTATCTGTCCCTCACGATCTGCCTTGCAGGAAGGGGTTTGAGCGACTCCAAGGACGTGCCGTCATCGGGTGGGACGAGGCTGCGCGCGAGGTTCTGACAGGGCCGCTCACGAATTTCTCTGCGGGTCTGCGGTAGCCTCCGCGAGGAGCCGGCATGGAGCGACCCACCCCCGACGAGAACGGCGACCTGCTCTTCCCCTCCCCCACGCTCGGGCGCCTCGCGCTGACCCGCGCGCTCCCGGACCTCCGCCGCGTGGGCTGGAGCGCCGAGAAGCGCGCGGCTTGGTACATCCCCGACCCGAACGTCTGGCGTCGCGAGGAAGTGCGCGATGCGTCGGGGGCCGTCGTCGGCGTGCGGCTCTACGTCCCCCGGCGTTACCAGTGGTTCGCGCGCGTCGTGTGGCGGATGAACTTCGCGGAGCTCCTGGTCGAGGTGTAGCGCGGTCGCTCAACGCATCGACGCGGGCGGCCGGGCGGAGCGGATGCCGTGGCGGCCCAGCACGACCGACGCGCGCCGGCGCGCCCGCTGGAGGCGCTTGCGGTG
>JACCDN010090021.1_pt1 | contig 20369 bp, 18 predicted proteins | sample 7441691 | NCBI WGS metagenome assembly JACCDN01 (sample SAMN15323439, study PRJNA562643) | freshwater metagenome | isolation source: river surface water | place: USA:Blue River Watershed | collected 2017-08-16 | reverse complement strand
TCCGACCCAGCTCTACCCCACCCTGGAGTCCAAAAAGGTGGATGCCCTCTTCTTTGCCGGCCAGATCAACGGCACCTCCGGATATGAGGAAGCCGCCGCCCAAGGCCTGGTTGCCGGGGTCAATGCCGCCTGTAAGGTCAAAGGCCAGACTCCTATGGTCCTCGGCCGTGATGAAGCCTATATCGGGGTTCTGATTGATGACCTGGTTACCAAAGGCACCCAAGAGCCTTACCGGATGTTCACCAGCCGGGCTGAATTCCGCCTTTTATTCAACCACGGCAGCGCCGAGCTTCGCCTTAAGGATAAAATCGCTGAATTCGGCCTCGTACCACCTGATCGTCTGGCCCGCATCCAGTCCAAGGCCGAAAAAGTGACCCATTGGATCGAATACCTGGAAAAGCTGGCCATCCCGGGCGGAATCGCCGGCGACGTCATCCGTCGCAATTGGGACGCCACGCCTAAGGATTTGCCGCCCACATTCCTGGCCGAAGCCTCGGAAGTTCAGGCGGAAGTCATGTACCGGGTCAAATACCGCGGCTACTTGGAGCGCGAAACGCGCAACGCCCGCAAGCTGCACGACCTAGACTCCTTTAAGGTGCCTGAAGGCTTTGATTTCCTGAAAGCCTACGGCCTGCGCATCGAAGCCCGCCAGAAGCTCCAGGCGATCCAGCCTAAGACCCTCGGACAAGCCAGTCGCATCAGCGGGGTTAACCCGGCGGACATCTCGCTGCTGATGGTTCTTTTCCGATCCAAATAAGGGGGAAGGGAAGGGGGGTGTTCCACGTGGAACACCCCTGTGTAAAGATTGTGGCCGCACGGTGTGACGGTCGTGTTTCATAATTTTGTAAACACTTTATAGTTAAGTGTTTATGAATTAATTTTGGGGGCGTAACACGTCCGCCATCATTGACACCTAACTCTGGCGCTTAGGTCCGGGCTCCTCTTATGTAAGCACGCACCCATGGACGCCGAACATCTCAAGCGCATCTTGATCGTCGACGACGAAGCCGACGTCACCGAGCTCCTGGATTACAAATTCAAGCAGGCGGGCTATGCCATCCGGACGCTGAACGACCCGCTCCGCGCCATCGGCCTCGCCCGCGACTTCCGCCCGGACCTGATCATCCTCGACGTGATGATGCCCGAGCTCACCGGCGTGCAGCTGCTCCGCATGGTCCGCGCCGACGCGCTCCTGCAGGATACTCCCGTGATCTTCCTCACGGCGAAAGGGGAGACGGTCGACAAGGTGAAGGGCCTCGAGTCCGGCGCCGACGATTACGTGACCAAGCCTTTCGACACGCGCGAGCTCATGCTCCGCGCGCAGGCGCTCCTCCGTCGCGCGAAGTCCGCCGCGGCCAAGCCTTCGACGCGCCTCGCCGCCGGCGCGCTGCTCCTCGACATCGAACGCCACGAAGTGACCGCCGCCGGCAAGCCGGTCGAACTCACGGCGACCGAATTCAAACTGCTCCGCCTGCTCCTCGAGCGGAAGGGCAGGGTGCAGTCCCGCGAAGAACTGCTGGCCGACGTCTGGAATTATTCTCCGGATCTCGAGACGCGGACGGTCGACACGCACGTGCGCCGGCTCCGCGAGAAGCTCGGCCCGGCCGGCGACGTGATCGATACGGTCCGCGGCGTCGGTTACCGCGTGAACGGTTGAACCGCTTTGCGCTCGCGCGTCTTCGCGTGACCGACAGCATCCGAAGCCGATGACCTGGCTCCCATGGCTGCTCCTGCTCGCGCTCGTCGCGGCCGCCGTCTGGGTCTTCGCCACGGTGGCTTCGCACGTCCGCTGGGCGCGACGCACGTTGCTCGCGGGTGACGCCGGTCCGCGCCCGCAGGGCTGGCTGGTGCGCAAGCTGCGCCTGGAAGAATTGTTCGCCGCGATCGAAGGCCGCGCGGAAAACGAAGGCGAGATCCGCGCCGCCGCCGGGCGGCGCATCGAGGCGCTGCTCGCGCCGCTGACCGACGCCGTGCTCGTCGTCGACGCGCAGGACCGGCTGCGTCTCGCCAACCCGGCGGCCGCCGCGCTCTTCGGGCTCGCGGACGACGACGTGGGCGGGCCGGTGGTGCCGCTCGTGCGCAGCGCCGACTTCATCGAACTGATCCGCCGCGTGCGCGAAGAGGGTGATGCGCGCGCCACGTTGCTGCTCAACCGCGCGCCGCTCGCCGACGTCTGGCTGCAGGCCGCCGGCGCGCGCACCGATCCCGAGGCGTTCGGTCCGGGCGCCGCGATCTTCGTGCTGGCGGACGTGACCGCGCTGAAGCGCCTGCAGGCGATGGAGCGGGATTTCGTCACCAACGTCTCGCATGACCTCCGCACGCCGGTGACCATCCTGCGCGGCTACGCGGAGACGCTCGCCGAAGACCAGGCGACGATGTCAGCCGAAGACCGCGCGCGTTTCACCCAGAAGATCGTAAGCTCGGTCGGCCGGCTCCAAGGACTCGTCGAAGGGCTGCTCGCGCTGGCGAGCCTGGAGTCCTCCCGCGAGGTCCGCCGCGAGACGGGCGCCCTCCATACGGCCGCCCGCGAGGTGGCCGCCGAGTTCGACGCGCGCTGCAAGGCCGCGGGCGTCACGCTCAGCCTGGACCTGGCGGCGACGCAGGACGTCGGCGCCGATCCGATCCAGGCGCGCCGCCTCATCCAGAACCTCATCGACAACGCGCTCGCGCACGCCGCCGGCCTCAGCCGCCTGCGGATCGCCACGCGGGACACCGCCGAGGGCACCGAGCTCAGCGTGGAAGATGATGGGGCGGGCGTGACGCCCGCGGACCTGCCGCGCCTCTTCGACCGTTTCTACCGGACCGACAAATCCCGCAGGGCAGGGGGTAGCGGCCTCGGCCTCAGCATCGTCCGCCAGGTCGCCGAACTCCATGGGGGGTCCGCCGGGGCCGAACCAGCCCGGCCGAAAGGCCTCCGGGTGATCGTCACGATCCCTCGGGTCGCCTGAGCCTCCGTAAATGAAAAACCCGCCGGGTTTCGGCGGGTTTTGGCTCCATTTTTAAAGTGGAGCGCGCGACTGGACTTGAACCAGCAACAGCCACCTTGGCAAGGTGGTACTCTACCATTGAGCTACGCGCGCGTTGGACGAGGAGCAGACCAAACGGGTCAGCGAGTGTCAAGCCTTTGGAGGAAGGCCGTGCGTACCGCCGCCGGGGAGGGGGTCAGACCCTGTCTGGATAGCAGATCGGCCGCCGCATCCGAACAGAGCCAGCGGAGGGCAGGGCGGACGGATGCGACCTTCTCCGGGCGGACATAAAGGACAAGAGGCACCTGCAAGGGGTAGTCCCCGTTGTGCACGTTGTTCTCATCAGGACCATAGGCGGTGGCCGACTTTCCGGGTCGTCCGTCGGCCACCGGCAAGACCCGGCCGCGGCTGACAGGAGGGCGGGGCATGAGGACGATCGTCCCGGCGCGCGAGGCGAGCAGGTCGGAAGCGAGGGAAGGCTCCACACGAAGGCGGACGTCCGGTCGGAAAGCCTGACCCTCCAGGACGAGGCCTTGGAATACTTCGAGGACCATGGTTCCGGGCGGGGATGACAACGCCGGCGTCATGAGCTCCGACCGCAGGAGCGGGTCGAGGTCGTTCCAGTTTCGCGCCGGCGCGCGCGCGTCCTTGCCGAACGCGTTCACGAGCTGCTCGAACGTGATCTGCTCCATCCGGTTGCTGCCGTGCGTCGCGACCACGACGACGGCGGAAGCCAGGCGGAACTCGCGGGATCCCGGTACGGGCGAAGCCTCTCCCGGACGCACCATCAGGATGGCGGCCGCGGCGCGGCCTTCCGTAAAAGCACGGCGCGCCGGCAAGGTGCCCCCGAAATCGGCGACGTCCTTGCCGGTCGCATTGCGGAGCGCCGCCGCGAAATCCCCGTCGAGCAGATCGGTCCCGACGAGTTCCGCGCCTTGCGCCGCGCAGGCGAACAAAAGGAAAAGGAGCGACCTCACGCGGTCTCGGGGCCCGGATCGAGTTCCGGCCACTGCAGAAGTTTACGATGCAGGGTGCGGCGGGAGATGCCCATCAGTTCCGCGGCGCGCGTACGGTTGCCGGCGGCGGCGGCGAGCGCCTGCTTGAGCAGCTGCTTCTCGTTCAGCGTACGGTCGAGGTTGCCTGACGCGCCGGACGCGGGGGCCGCGGCGGGCGCGCCGGACGCAGGCGCGGTGAAGCGCGCGTCGAGATCGGCCGGCCCTACGGTCTTGCCCGCGCGGAGCACCGCGAGGTTCTCGCAGGCGTTGCGCAGCTCGCGGATGTTGCCCGGCCACGGATAGCGCACGAGGATGGCCAGCGCCTCGGGAGAAAGCTTCGGCGCCACGGCGCCGTTCTCCTTGGCGAAACGCTCCAGGTAATGGGCGAGCAGGAGAGGGATGTCGTCCGTGCGTTCGCGGAGCGGCGGCAGACGCAGCGGAACCACCGACAGGCGATAATAGAGGTCTTCGCGGAACTTGCCCTCCTTGACCATCTGCTGGAGGTCGCGGTTGGTCGCGCACACGAGACGAAGATCGAGGGAGATCGGACGATGCGAGCCCAGCCGCTCGACGGAGCGGGTCTCGAGGAAGCGCAGGAGTTTCACCTGGGTGGTGGCGTCGATCTCGCCGATTTCGTCGAGGAAGAGGGTGCCGCCGTCCGCGGATTCGAAACGTCCGACGCGGCGCTCGTTCGCGCCGGTGAAGGCGCCCTTCTCGTGGCCGAACAATTCGGACTCGAGGAGGTTCGCCGGGATGGCGGCGCAATGCACCGCCATGAAGGGACCCTTCGAGCGCTGGCTCGCCTGATGGATCATCTGGGCGAACAGCTCCTTGCCCGTGCCGGTCTCGCCGAGGAGGAGGACGGTCGCGTTGGAGGACGCGACCGAACGCACCTGTTCGATCGAGTGCTGGAGGGCGGCGGAAGATCCCACGACTTCGCCGAGGGAGAACTTACGGTCGAGGCGAGCCTTGAGCGTGACGACTTCCTTCTCGGTGGTGCGGGCCTTGAGGCCGCGCTCGAGCACCAGCTCGACCTGACGGAGGTCGACGGGCTTCTGGAAGAACCAATAGGCGCCGCGGCTCATCGCCGTGACGGCCGTCTCCACGTCGCCGTAAGCCGTCATCATGATGCAGACGGGCTGGTGCGGGAGCTTCAGCGCGCGGTCGATCACCGCCATGCCGTCTTCGCCCGCCATGCGGAGATCCGTCAGCACGGCGTCGGGGGGCACGTCCTGCATGAGGCGCGCCGCTTCCGCGGCGTCCTTCGCGACGAAGGTCTCGTAGCGGTCTTCGAGCGCGGCGCGCAGGCCTTCGCGGATGTTCTTCTCGTCGTCGACGATGAGGACCGTGGGCTTCATGGGTCAGGCTTCCGGAGAGGCTTGATGGTTGGCGGCGCCCCAGGCGCGCGCCGCCTTCTCGGCGAGGGCCGCGCGGGCGCGGTCGACTTCGGCGAGCCGGGCCTTGAGGTTGGCGTTGGAGACCGCGGCGAGGTCGTCGAGGTCGCACAGGTAGGCGCCTTCGAGCGACCGGGCGGCGACGTCGAAATTGCGCGGCACGCCGAGATCGACGAGCAGGAGCGGGCGGCCTTGGCGGCGGGCGACCGACTCGCGGAGCGCGACCGCGTCGAGCAGGGCCCGTTCGACGGTGGCGCAGCCGACGATCACGTCGTGGGCATGCGCCTGACGGAGCGCGTCGGCCAAGGTGAGGGAGGCGCCGGAAAATTCCTCAGCGAGCGCGCGGGCGTTCTCGAAGGTGCGCGAGGCCACGGAGACCTGGGCGGCGCCGCGGGAGACGAGCGCCTGGACGACCTGGCGGCCGACGTCACCCGTGCCGAGCACGAGGACGCGGGCTTCGTCGAGCGACCCGAAGACGCGTTGCGCGAGCTCGACGGCGACGTTGCCGAGGCTCACCTGGCCTTGGGAGATGCCGGTGTGCGTGCGCGCCCAGGCGCCAGCCTGGAACGCGCGCTGGAAGACGCGGTTGAGCACCGGGCCGGTCATGCCGCGCGCGAGCGCGTCGGCGTAGGCGTCCTTCACCTGGCCGGCGATCTCGACCTCGCCGACCATCTGGGATTCGAGACCGGAGACGACGGCGAAGAGATGCTCGACCGCTTCGAGGCCGGGCACGGGACGGAGATGCTGGTCGAGCACGGCGGGCGACGCGCCCGTCGCCTTGATGAGCGCGCTGCGCACATGGAGCGCGGCGGCTTCGTCGCCGACGCCGTAGGCCTCGAGACGATTGCAGGTGGCGAGCAAGACGGCTTCGGCGAGGCCGGCTTCGCGGGCCGCGGCGTAGAATGCCTCGGCGCCGCCGGCAGGGACGGTGAACGCGGCGCGTTCGTCGAGTCCGGCGGTGCGATGGGTGGCGCTCAACGCCACGAGGTTGCGGGCGCGTTCGCTCATCGGGCGGAAGGCAGCGAGAGATACAGCGCGACGAGCGCGGGGATGAAGACGAACAACGAAGCGCGGGCGTAGGCCGCGCCGGCGAGACGATGGCGGCGGCGCTGCACGGTGACGAAGAGGCAGGCCACCCAGGTGAGCAGGGCGGCGCCGAGCTTAGGCAGGGCGACGAGCGCGAGGTCGCGCTGCGCCCAGTCGGTCGCGCCGATCACGAGGGAAAGGCCGAGAAGCCAGACGGCGGCGCCCATCAGCTGGCCGCCGATACGGTCGAGCGGCACCAAGGCGGGAAGCAGCGCGTAGATGCCTCCGAACTCGCGACGCGCGAGCGCGCGGTCCTGCAGGAGGTACGCAGCGGAGTTCAGCGCCTGCGCGCCGAGGACGCAGTAGGCGAGGACCGCGGCGCCGACATGGATGACGATCAGCGGCTTGTCGGCGTGATCGGTCGTCTGGCCGACGACGCCGAGGAAGGCCGCCGCGATCAGACACCCGGTCGTCGCCCCGGCGATGGCCCACGTCGGCAGACGGTGCGTGAAGGTGAGGTCGAGGAAGAGAGCGAGACCGGACAGACCCCAGGCGATCGAAAGAAGGACTTCCGCCGGGCTGGCGATCGGCAGGGCATGAGAGCGCAGGCCTTGGTAGGCCAGCATCGTCGTCAGCATGATCCAACCCCCGCGGAGGAGCCAGAGGCCGGCGGTCGGCCAGCGGCCGGAGGCATCCTTGGCGGCCAGCCCGTCCAAGACGGCGGCAGCCAAGAAAACGGCAGCACAGCCGAGCAAGCATTCCCGGGTCAGGGGATGCTCAGCGAGAGCGGCGGCCAAGGGGAACATGCTTTATAAATATAGAGGGGTGTGACATTTTGGCAAACCTCCAAACCGACCTGTTTTCTTGCGAAAGCAGGGGAGGGGGGTAGTTTTGAGGTTCCTATGGCCCACGACCTCTACGATCTCACCCAGCACCCTCCTCGCAGCCCGCGCGTCCGTCTGGGCGGCCTGGTCATCCTCCCTCGCATGATTGATAAGGCGCGCGCCACCAAGGCGGGTAAGAATGGCGAGTATACCTATGGTTGCTCCCTGGATCGCAACGTACTGGACTTCCTTGGAGTCGAAGCCGATGAACTTAAGGCTCAGATTGACAAGGGTTTAGGTGATGGCGAGATCCTGGCTTGGCTCATGGCCAACGCCAAGAAGCCCCGCTCGGGCCAAGAAATCGCCTCTTTCAGCGCCTATCACGAGCAGCGAGCCCCCGGCGCCCCCGCCGGCCGGGCCAAGCTCACGGAATACCAGTCTTCGACCCCGGCTGGCGCCAAGCGCGAGGATATCGTCACCTGGTTCGACGTCCTGGACTTGGACGACCACCAGAGCTTCGGCGGCAAGGTCTGAACCGTGGCCAAGGTCGGTCAGCCCCGTCGGGTGCTTCTGGTCTGCATGGGCAACATCTGCCGGTCGCCGACCGCGGAAGCCGTGCTCCGCGTCAAAGCGAAGCAGGCGGGCCTGCGCATCGAATTCGATTCCGCAGGCACCGAAAATTATCACGTCGGCGACGCCCCGGACCCGCGCTCCATCCGTCATGCGCACGCACGCGGTTATGACCTGAAGCCCTTGCGCGCGCGTCAGGTTCATGCCTCCGACTTCCACGAGTTCGATCTCATCCTCGCCGCCGACGAGATCAACCTGCGCGAACTGCGGCGGCGTTGCCCGCAGGAACAACACCATCGCCTCGCGCTCTTCCTCGGCGACGTCGCCTTGCCGGATCCGTATTACGGCGAAAGCGACGATTTTGAAAAAGTGCTGGATTTGGTCGAAAAACAGGCGATTCGGCTGGTCGAGGCGTGGTCGCGGGGCAACTGAATGATTGCGGTGCGGACGGGCGTGGCGTTTGCTCCATCACCACGATGTACCAAGTGAATTTCAGCGACCAGGCGATGCGCGAGCTCGCGAAGCTGCCGACGCTGGAGCAGATGGAAGTCGTCGAAGCCTTCACGTCGCTGACGCCGGAAGAACTCCTCCGCGGCAGCTCCGAACTCGGGACCGTCCGTCGCGGCGGTCACACGTACCACCGTCTGCGCGTCGGTGAGTTCCGCATCTATTTCGAGGCCAACGAAGGCTCCCTCCTCGCCCATTACGTGCTGCACAAGCACACCTACGCCGACTTCGCGTTCCGCTCCCATCTCCCGTTCCCGGAAGACGAGGCGCGCATCGAACAAGAAGGCGGCTTCTGGAAATACCTCGACGAACCTCCGAAGTCCTGACCGTGACGACCCCTCCCGAAAAACGCCCCTACTCCTCTCCTGAAGAGGCGGCCCGCATCTACCTGCTGCCGAACCTCTTCACGGCCGGGAACATGCTCTGCGGCTTCCTGGCCATCAAGAACTGCATCGAGGCCCGCTTCACCACGCTCACCCCGGAAGGACGGGCGGATCACTACACCATGGCGGTCTGGTTCATCCTTTTCGCCTGTCTTTGCGACCTTTTCGACGGCCGCGTGGCCCGCGCCACCAAGCGGGAATCGCTCTTCGGCGCCGAATTCGACTCGATCGCCGATACGGTCTCCTTCGGCGTCGCGCCGGCCCTCATGGCTTGCTTTCTGGTCATCAAGCCTGGGGCCACGGACAACGTCCAGCTGATCACCTGGCTCCTCGCCTTCATCTACCTGCTTTGCGCAGGAGTGCGCCTGGCCCGTTTTAACGTCCTGACCAACCCTCTGGTGCCTGGTAATGAAAAACGCGCCGCCGGTGGCGATTTCGTGGGCCTTCCTTCCCCGGCCGCCGCCGGGATGATCGCTTCCTTGGTTCTGGTCCTTTCCAACGTCATCGTAAACCCGGACCAGAAGGATCCCTTCGAACAGGCCGTCCATAAATGGCCGTTCATCCTTCTGCCGGTCATGCTGATCATCTCCTTCCTGATGATCAGCAACGTCCGCTTCCCGAGCTTCAAGAAGCTCGATTGGACGACCCGGGCCAAGACCCGTGGTTTCATCCTGACCATCATCCTGGGAGCGGTCATCTTCCGTTATCCCCAGTATGCCTTCCCGGCCGTCTTCCTGGGTTACGTCATCTACAGCCTTTTCCGTCACGCTTTCCTTTTGAAGAAAAGCGATATGGACCCAGCGCCGGATGACGATGACGAGCCGGTGTCCAAGGTGTGAACGGGGCGTGGACAACCAGTGCCTCTGAGTCCTTGTGAACAAGCTTGGGGTTATTCACCTCTCAGGCACAGATGGCTCAAAGACGGATGAGCCCTTTCACCAGCATCTTGCGGAACTATGTACGGACTTCCGCCCCCTGCTGATGCTACGGGTATTTATAAATGAAGAGAGAATAGATACAGAACAAGCGGGGATGTGGGCAATGAGGGGTTGCCTCAGCCCCCGCCTCTGCTCAATTCTGACGTCATCATGAAGTTCAAGGTAAACCGGAATCACTTTTTCAACGGTCTCTCGAGCGTGACCAACGTCGTCGGCAGCCGCGCGACGATGCCGATCCTCCAGAACGTGCTCATCGAAGCGGAAGGCGATACCGTCACCCTGACCACCACCAACCTCGATCTCGGCATCTGCTGCCGCATCAAGGCCGCCGTTTCTTCCCCGGGCCGCATCACCCTCCCGGTCAAGAAACTCGTCCCTATCGTCCGCGCCCTTTCGAGCAGCGATACGATCGTCGAACTCACCGGCAAGGATCGCGTGAAGATCACCTCCGGAAGCTCCGTCTTCCAGGTCGCGGGTCTTCCTGCCGATCAGTTCCCCCCGATCTCCAATTTCGCCGGCCAGCCCACCATCTCGATCAACCAGGACGACCTCGGCGACATGCTCCGCAAGGTCAGCTATGCGCAGTCCTCCGACGAAAACCGTTACATACTCAACGGCGTCTTCTTCGAATTCGCCGAAGGCAAGCTCACCGTCGTCGCCACGGATGGCCGTCGTCTCGCCAAGTGCGAACGCAAGCTCGCCGGCACCGACAAGGCCCTGGCCCTCATCCTGCCTGCCCGCACGATCATCGAACTGATGCGTCTGCTGAAGTCCGGCGGCGAAGCCCACGTGTCTCACAACGAGCGCCAAGTCGGCTTCACCATCGACATCCCGAAGAACGAGGAAGGCCTCGTGGACCGCATCCAGCTGGTCTCCAAGGTCGTGGAAGGCAACTACCCGAACTACCGCCAGGTCATCCCGAAGGACGCCGGCTCGAAGGTCCGCCTCGAACGCGAGAAGCTCCTCGAGAGCGTGAACCGCGCCGCGCTGATGACCGACGATCGCAACAACACGATCCGCATGAGCGTCACCAAGAAGACCCAGAACCTCGAGATCTCCGCCAAGTCGGACAGCGGCGACGCCCATGAGCCGATCGCGGTGAAGTACGAAGGCCCGGACGTGAACATCGCGTTCAATCCCCAGTACATCATCGACCCGCTCAAGGCCCTCACCGAGGACGAAGTGGATTTCGAATTCAAGGACGAGATGTCCCCGGGCGTGATCCGCGGCCTCAAGGATGACTTCCTCTGCGTCGTGATGCCGCAGCGGATCTCGTAAGCGGTCCGTTCAGAGACCAGGCTCGGCGCAATCCGGGAGCGACTTGATGCGTTCCAGGATGCGGCGTGACGCCTCGATCGAACGCTCGCGATGCTCCGCGCCCGGATCATATTCCGCAGGCTGCATCGCCTTGCCGAACCTGACGCGGATGCGCGCCGATCCGACCGGGAAGTTCGCGCCGCGCGGCAGCACGTCGCGAGCTCCGCGGATATGGATCGGAACGACGGGCACGCCGGACTTGCAGGCGAGCAGGCCGGCTCCCGCCTTGGGCGCCGCGATCACGCCGTCATGGCTGCGGGTGCCTTCCGGGAAGATGAGCAGCCCTTCGCCGGCCGACAGGGCCGCCAAGGCCGCGCGGATCGCGCCGATGTCCGCTTCTCCGCGGTCGACGGGGATGGAGTGACAGGCGCGGATGACGAAGCCGAAGACCGGGTTATCGAAGAGCGAACGGCGGGCGATGAACGAGATCTCGCGCGGCAGGCAGGAACCGATGAGGGGCGGATCCAGCATGCTCTGGTGGTTGGAGGCGAAGAGGCAGGCTCCGGGCGGGACGTTCTCCCAACCTTCGACTTCCAGCGTGGCGAAGACTTCGATGAACGAACGCGCGCCGTGGTAGACGGCCTTGTAGATCAGGTTCTTCGAGTCGAGGATCATCGGGGCAGGGCGGCCACCTTGATCAGCCCGCCGATCTCGGCGACGACGGCTTCGAGCGGAAGATGCGTGTTATCCAGACGATAGGCTCCGGTCGGGCAGATCATCGGGGCGGTCTTGCGGGTCGCGTCGAGATGGTCGCGCTGCGTGACCTGGTCGGCCTGGCCTTCGGCGGCGCGGCGTTGGGCGCGCGCGTCGGCGTCGGCTTCGAGGAAGACGCGCACTTCGGCGTCAGGCAGCACGACGGAACCGATGTCGCGACCTTCCATCACCACGCCGGCGAACCCCTGCTCGCTCGCCAGCTTCACCTGCGAGCGCTGATATTCGAGGAGGAAGGAACGGACCGCGGGCAAGGCGGCGATCTTCGAGACCGCCGCGTTCACTTCCGGCGTGCGCAGGTCGGCGTCGTCCGGGAGGACGCCGTCCAAGGTGAGGGCGGAGCTGCGCGCGCCCTGGCGGGCGACGACGAGCGAACCGATGCGGAGCTTGACGAGCGCGGCCTTGATGGAGGCCGGATCGTCGGCCGAGGCGCCGGCGAGAAGCAGAGCGCGGGTCAGGCTACGGTAATGCGCGCCGGTATCGACGTGCAGGAGGCCGTGCGCCTGCGCGAGACGACGGCTGGTGCTCGACTTGCCGGAAGCCGCGCCGCCGTCCACGGTCACGCGGACGAAGTTGGTGCGCAGGGATTCGAGGGCTTCGAAGAAACGGGGGAAGGTCTTGCCGGTGCAGGCCGGGTCTTCGATGGCGATCCACGGACGACCGTCGCCGAAGAGGTCGAAGCTGCCGAGGACGCCGAAGCTCATCGCCATGCGGTGGTCTTCGTAGGTATGGATCGGGACGGGGCCCGCGGCGGCGGCTTTGCGGAGGGCGGCTTTGCTCGGGAAGACGGTCAGCGAAGAAAGCGTCTCGTCCGCGCGGAGTTCCGCGGCGGTCGGCTCGACCTTTATGCCCAGGCGTTCCAGTTCGGTGGCCATCGCCAGCACGCGGTCCGTCTCCTGCTTGCGGGTGTGCGCGATGCCACGGATCTTCACCGGTCCGTCGGCCAGCGTGGCGATCGTCGCCAGCGTGAGGAACGTATCGGAGAAGGCGTTGAAATCGAAGTCACCGCCGCGGATGCCGGACCAGGATTCGGTCACCAACGTTCCGGCGGATGGACGCAGCGTCGCGCCGCAGGCGGCCGCGACCTTGGCGAAGGCGGTGTCACCTTGGAGGACGCCGTCGGCATAGCCTTCGATGCGGACGGAAGCGCGGGCGCCGGTGACGGCGGGCAATGCGATGAAGTAGCTCGCTGCCGTCGCGTCGGGTTCGATCGCGTAGCTCGGCTGGGCGACGTAGGCGCCGGGGTTGGCGCAGGTCCAGCTGCCGTCCGCAAGACGGGAGAGCGGACGGCCGAACTGGCCGCACATGCGGGCGGTCATCTCGACGAACGGTTCGGAAACCGTGGAGCCCTTCATGCTCACCGAAGCACCGGCGGAAAGCGGGAGCACCATGAGCAGCGCGGAGAGGAGCTGCGAGGAGGCGGAGGCGTCGACTTCCAGACGACCGAGCTTGCCCGTCGTGCGGAGCGTGAATGGGAAACCGTTGGCCGGCGTACCGTCCGGGGCGTCCGCGCGGCAGCCGCCGGCGCGCAGGGCGTCGAGCAGGCCGCGCATCGGTCGGGCGCGCATGGCCTCGTCGCCGTCGAGTTCGTATTCGCCCTGCGGGGCGAGGGCGAGGAAGGCGGTGAGGAAACGCGCGGCCGTGCCGGCGTTGCCGACGTGGAGCTTGGCGCGTACGTTCGGGATGCGTCCGCCGAGGCCGACGATCCGGATCGTGCAGGCGGCTTCGTCATCGGCGACTTCGAAGCCCAGCGCGCGCAGCGCGGCGATCAGGATGCGGGTGTCGCGGCTGAACAGCGCGCCGGTGAACAGCGTGGCGCCGTCGGCGAGCGCGGCCAGGATCAGGGCGCGATTGGTGATGCTCTTCGAGCCCGGGACCTGGGCGACGCCCCGGGCGGGGGTCTGGAAGGGACGGATGACGAGGGTCGGGCTCATTCGGGCCGGTCGAGGTTCTGGCGGGCGATGCGGGCTTCGGCGAGCAGGCGTCGCAGGGAGCCGGCGTCGTTCGCTTCGATGGCGGCGCGGAGTTCGGCGGCGCGGCGCTCGAGGTCGCGCAGGCCGGCGGCGGTGTGCCGGGCGTTGGCGAGCATGATGCCGACCCAGAGGTTTTCTTCGCCGGCGGCGATGCGCGTCGTGTCGCGGAGGCCGGCGCCGACCGCGAAGCGGCGGAAGCCCGGCTGTTCCATCACCGCAAGCATCAGGGCGGAAGCGGCGGCATGCGGCACATGGCTGATCGCGGCGACGATCTCGTCGTGCTTGGCGGCGTCGGTCTCATGCAGCACCGAGCCGAGTTCCTGCCAGAAACGGCGGACCGCGGCCAAGGCCTGCGGATCTTCGGACCCGGTCGGGGTCAGGAAGCAGACGCGTCCTTCGAAAAGCTGCGCGGAAGCATGGGCGGCGCCGGCCTTCTCGCCGCCCGCCATGGGATGGGCTCCGACGAACGGGTTGGCGGCGGGCAGCCGGCGGGCGGCCACGAGGATCGCGGCTTTCACGCTGCCGGCGTCGGTGACCACGGCGCCTGGCGCGAGTCCGGGGGCGATGGCGAGGAAGGTTGCTTCCGCGGTGTCGACCGGGGTGGTGATGATGACCAGGTCCGCGCCGCGCACGCACTCGGCCGGATCTTCGAAGACCTCCGCGACGCCGAAGTCCTTCAGGGTCTGGCGCGAGCCGGCCGACCGAGACCAGCAGGCGAGGGAACCGGCCATGCCTTTCCGCGCCGCCGCGAGGAGGATGGAGCCGCCGATGAGGCCGGCGCCGACGACGGCGATGCGCTTGAAGGAGGCCATTTCCAAGGTTGAAGGGGTTCTTTGATGAACCAGAGTAGCCAACCATTAAAGCAAACAAACCGCCAGCGACAAAGTTGCCGGTCCGCCCATGAGCAACGACCCTCGCCCACCCAGACCCGATTTCGTGCCCGCCGCCGATCCGCGGGCGCATCGCGGACGTATCTCCCTCGAAACCCTCTGGCTCCGCGTCCGGGTCCCCTTGCTCATCCTGGTGTGCGTCTCCCTGGCCATCGCCTCCTTGCTCCTCTATACCTCGGACCGTCGGACGACCCGCCAGTCGGAGCTCACCGTCTCGACGGCGGACGCGGAAATCCTCCGTCAGCGCTCCCTCGAAGCCGAGGCGGCTTTCGAAAAGGTCCGCCAGGCCCGTTTCGAACTCACCGAAGAGGATATCCGCCTCCTGGAGCAGGCCCTGCAGGCCCAGGAGGAGTATCTTTCCGCCCGCATGTCGGTCGGCACCGAGGATCCTCGGCTGGTCTCCCTCCGTCGTCGGCTTCATCTCCTCCGCGGCGAACGCCTGCGTCAGGAATCCCTCTCCCTCGAGAACGCCGCGCTGACCTTGGCGAAGACCGACGAAACCGCGGCCGCCGAACGTCTCCGCCGCGCGGTCGCCTGCGAACAGGAGATCGCCGATCGCTGGCAGTTCTCCGGCCTCGCGGACGGAGGCCGCCGCGCCCTGCTCGACACGCGCCTGCGCCGGCTCGAATCGTCCGCCCTCTGGCAGAAGGGAAGGGCGCTCGAGGCCGAAGCCGAGCGCGCCTTCGCCGCCGGACGTTACGCCGAAGCCGCGGAGCGTTTCACCGCGGCCCTCGACGCCGAGAACGAATTCCTCGCCCGTTACCGCGACGTGCGCGACACCGCCTTCGGACGCGCCGAACAGCTGGCCATCCGCCGTGAAACCGCGTCGTCCGGTGTCGTCTGGGATGAGGTGCGCCGGCACCAGGGAACCGCCGAGGCCGCCGAAGCAAAAGGCGATTGGCCGGGCGCGGCTCGCGCCTGGCAGGCCGCCGTCGATGCTTTCGCCCGCCTGCTCACCGCGCACCCGCGCAGCCAGTTCGCCGATCGCGCCAAGGAATCCGCGATCGCGACGCGCCTGAACTTCGCGCGTTTCCATGACGACATCGTGCGCGTGCGCGCCGAAGCCGGACGTCTGCGTCAGGCGTTGCGTGCCCGGCAGGCCGACGACGCGCTCCGCCTCGCGGAGACCGTCCTCGCGGACGCCCGACGTCTCGCCGATGCGGGCACCGGGGTCTTCCGATCGACGGACGAAGAACGTCAGGAACTCGAATTCATCACGGGCCATGCGGCGACGATCCGCGGCTATCTTCCCGAGGTTGACCGCCAGCTGCTCGCCGTGCCCGGTCATGCCATCCGCATGTACCGCACCGAGATCCCGCAGGGGCTCTATGCGTCGCTGATGGACTCCAATCCGAGCGCCTTGCGCCGCGAGGCCAATCCGGTGGAGTCGGTCGCTTACGCCGACGCCGAGCTTTTCGCCCGTCGTCTGGGTTGGATCCTCGGCGCCCGCGTGCGGCTGCCGACCCTCGCCGAGCATACCGCGGCGGCCGGTGATCCGACCAAGCCCGCCGCCGCCGAGACCGCTTGGACCGCCGCCAACACCGACGGCGTCGCCGCCCGGCCCGTGGCCACCGCCCGTCCGGACGCCCAAGGCTTCCATGATCTGCTGGGGAACGTCGAGGAATGGACCATCGCCAAGGAGGGGGATACCCGAGCGCCGGTGGCCGGGGGGAGCGTGGCCACGGCTCCGGCCGCCGGCCTGCCGGTCCGCCAGGTCTTCAAGCGGGAGAAAAGCCGCACCCTCGGCTTCCGCATCGTCATTGAATAATATAAGCCGGGGCCCAATCATCGCCCGACCCCATGGCCAACCCCGCCTCCCGCCTGACCCGCGCCGCGTTCTTCTTCGCGGCCTACGGCTTGCTGGCCGCTCTCTCGCTGTGGTTTGCCTATGAGCTTCGTTTCGTCGGCGCCGACGAACCGACGACCGCCGAGCATCTGGCCTTCGAGGCGTATCTCTACGAACAGCGGCCGTTCGCTTTGCTCTGGGTCATCCCGCTCAAGGTCTGCCTGCTCGCCCTCTGGGGACAGTTCCGCGGCGTTTTCTATTATTTCCGTCTCCCCGACGCCCTTCGCATGGCGCTCGCCTTGCTGACGGCGACGGCCGTGGTCTTGTTGCTGACCCCCCTGCTCGGCGGCGGCGCCCATGTCTACGCCTTCAGCCTGCCGCGCGGGGTCACGCTGATCGACTTCAACCTCTCGCTGGTCCTGTTCATCGGCTTCCGCGTCTCGGTGCGCGCGCTTCGTGAGCGTTTCTCCGTCGGCCCCGCCTCGTCCGCCGGCGTGGTCGAACGCATCGCGGTCGTCGGCGCCGGCCAGACCGGCGCGCAGCTCGTCGCAGACCTGCTCGGCCGCCGCGGTCACGGCCTCGAGCCCGTCTGCTTCCTCGACGACGACGTCGCCAAGCACGACCTGCACATCCACGGAGTACCCGTGGTCGGTTCGCCGGCGCGCATGGGCGAGCTCGCCGAGAAATACGGCGTCACCGAGATCATCCTCGCGCTTCCTTCCACCAGCGTGCGCCGTATCCGCGAGGTCAGCGCGCTCGCCGCCGCCAGCAACCTCCGCGTGCTCGTCGTTCCTTCGATGGCCGAGCTCGCCGGCGGACGCGTCCGCGCCTCCGACATCCGTCCGATCTCCGTCGAAGACATCCTAGGCCGCGAGCCCGTGAAGCTCGACGACGCCGCGATCGCCGACATGGTGAAGGGCCGCGTCGTCCTCGTCACCGGCGCCGGGGGCAGCATCGGACTCGAACTTTGCCGACAGGTCGCGGCGCACGCTCCCGGCCGCCTGCTGCTCCTCGATCAGTGCGAGGTGCTGCTCTACCAGGCCGAGCAGGAGCTCATCGCCGCCGGCTATGGCGCCCTCATCACGCCGGTCGTCGCCGACGTCACGGACGCCGCCCGGATCAACGAGGTCTTCCTCGCTCACCGTCCCAGCCTCGTCCTGCACGCCGCCGCCCATAAGCACGTGCCGATGATGGAGGCCCAGCCAGGAGAGGCCTTGAAGAACAACGTCGAAGGCACCTGGGTCGTCGCGCATCTCGCGGCCGAGCATGGCGCCGAGAAGTTCGTGCTCATCTCCTCGGACAAGGCGGTGAACCCCACCAACGTCATGGGCGCGAGCAAGCGCCTCGCCGAGCTCATGCTCCGCTCCCTCCAGTCCCGCGTCGGCGGCCGGACGAGCTTCATGGCGGTCCGCTTCGGCAATGTCCTCGGATCTTCCGGCTCGGTGATCCCGATCTTCCGGCGTCAGATCGCCGCCGGCGGTCCGGTCACGGTCACCCATCCGGAAGTGAAGCGTTATTTCATGACCATCCCGGAGGCGGTCGGCCTCGTCCTCCAGAGCGCGACGCTCGGGCAGGGCGGCGACATCCTCGTCCTCGAGATGGGAGAGCCGCTCAAGATCATCGACGTCGCCCGCCAGCTCATCGAACTCAGCGGCCTGCGTCCGGATACCGACATCGAGATCCGGATCATCGGCCTCCGCCCCGGCGAGAAGCTCGTCGAGGAGCTCCGTTGCGACGGCGAGCAGTTCCGTCCGACGACGCACCCGCGGGTCTTCCGTTTCGTCGCCGAGGGCGAGGCTGTCGCCACGCCCGAAGCCTTGCGCGCGCAAGTGAATGACCTTCTGAGGTTGGAGCCGGCCGCCTGCAAGCAGGGCATCCGCCGTCTCGTCCCGGAATACGCGCCGTTCACGGAGTAGTTTTTTCGCTTCGGGCTTCACAGGCGGGGTCGCCTACGACACGCTTCGGCCATGGCTCGCGCGCTTTCCTCCGCACCTCAGGTCGGCATCATCATGGGTTCCCAGTCGGACTGGGAGACGATGGTCAACGCCGCCGACACCCTCAAGAAACTCGGCGTCGCCTTCGAAGCCGAAGTCGTCAGCGCCCACCGTACGCCGCTGAAGCTGAAGGACTACGCCCTGGCCGCCCGTCGCCGCGGCCTCAAGGTCATCATCGCCGGCGCCGGCGGCGCGGCCCACCTCCCCGGCATGGTCGCCGCGATGACCTCGCTTCCCGTCATGGGCGTGCCCGTCCAGTCCAAGTCCCTCGACGGCATCGACTCGCTCCTTTCGATCGTCCAGATGCCTGCCGGCATCCCCGTGCATACGTTCGCCATCGGCCGCGCCGGCGCGATCAACGCCGCCCTCGGCGCCGCCGCGGTGCTGGCCCTCTCCGACGCCAAGCTCGCCAAGAAGCTCGACGATTACCGCGCGGCGCAGACCAAGGCCGTGCTCGATAACCCGATCCCCGGCCGCAAGGGCAAGAAGCGCTGAGCCATGGAGCGACCCCTGCAGCCCGGCGGAACCATCGGCATCCTCGGCGGCGGCCAGCTCGGCCGCATGTCGGCCATCGCCGCCCGTCGTCTCGGTTACAAGGTGCGCACCTTCGATCCTTCCGCCGGCGCCTGCGCCGCGGCGATCGCCGACGAGCACGTCACCGCCGACTGGAGCGACACCGCCGCGCTCACGCGTTTCGCCCAAGGCTGCGGCCGCGTCACGCTCGAGTTCGAGAACATCCCGCCGGCGACGGTCGAGTTCGTCGCCAAGTCCGTGCCGTGCCATCCGTCCGCGTCCGTCCTGGCGACCTGCCAGAACCGCCGGCGCGAGAAGGAGTTCCTCCGCGCCTCCGGCATCCCGTGCGCCAGTTTCGCCGTGGTCTCCTCGCTCGAGGAGCTCCGCGCCGCGGTGAAGACGATCGGCTTCCCGTGCGTGCTCAAGACCGCCGACTTCGGCTATGACGGCAAAGGACAGGTCAAGCTGCCGACCGCCGAGGCCGACCTCGCCGCCGCGTGGGCCAAGATCGGCGGCGCCGTGGGCGTGCTCGAGGCCTGGGTGCCGTTCCAGATGGAGATCTCCGTGCTCGTCGCGCGCACCGTCGACGGCCGCACCGCGGTCTACGACCCGGCCGAGAACATCCACCGCAACCACATCCTGCACCTTTCGCTCTCGCCGGCCCGCATCTCCGAGGCGACCGCCGCCGAAGCCCGCGCGCTCGCGCTGAGCATCGCCGGGAAGATCGGCCTCGTCGGCCTGCTCGCCGTCGAGATGTTCGTCCAGGACGGCCGCATCGTCGTCAACGAGCTCGCCCCGCGTCCGCACAACAGCGGTCACCAGACCTTCGACGCGAACGAGACGAGCCAGTTCGAACAGCATGTCCGCGCCGTATGCGGCCTGCCGCTCGGCGGCACGAAGCCCCTCGCGCCATCCGCGATGGTCAACCTGCTCGGCGACGTCTGGCGCGACGGTCAGGAGCCGGACTGGACCAAGGTCCTCGCCGATCCCTCCGCCAAGCTGCACCTCTACGACAAGGGCAAGGCCGCGCCGGGACGCAAGATGGGCCACATCACCGTGACCGCGCCGACGCTCGAGGAAGCGATGCGCCGCGCCGAAGCGCTGCACGCTTCGCTCTGATCAGTCGAGCAGCTCCGGCTTGCGGCTGAAGAGCTCGAGCGGGATCTGACCGAGGCAGAGGAAGAGCAGGATCGCCTGGAAGACCGGGATGCGGGCCTTCATGCCGGCGGCCTGCGCGACGTAGTTCTTGGCCATCACCTCGGAGATCATCGCGAAGGCGAAGACCAGCGAGGCCACGCAGAGCACCACGAAGAGGCGGTTCCAGATCTTCGCCGAGACGATGCGCCGCCAAGGCAGGAAGAGCAGGCCGGCGTAGGCGATGAGGAACCAGGACTCGGCGCGCAGCGCGACCGGGAAGGTGACGACCACGGGATTCCAGCGAGGCGGGATGCGCAACGGTCCGAGGGCGATGCCGCCCAGCAGTTCGTTGACGCCCATCGCGAGGCAGAACACGCCGAAGGCCAGGGCGATCAGGCGGCCGTAGCGGATCCGGCGTGCGGTGGTCTCGTGCATGGGGAGCAGG
>JACCDN010837030.1_pt1 | contig 20372 bp, 18 predicted proteins | sample 7441691 | NCBI WGS metagenome assembly JACCDN01 (sample SAMN15323439, study PRJNA562643) | freshwater metagenome | isolation source: river surface water | place: USA:Blue River Watershed | collected 2017-08-16 | reverse complement strand
TTCTTCTTCCCAGGCATGCAAGTATTTGCACGTTAATTTAACGCTACACATTGATTGACTCACGCACCAACCTGTTGAATTTCGACCCTGAGGGGCTCAGCGAATATATCGCTAGCCTTCAGGAGAAGCCTTTTCGCGCAAAACAGTTGATGCGTTGGATCCATCAACGAGGAGAGGCCGATATCGCTCAAATGAGCGATTTGGCCAAATCCTTCCGTAGTACCTTATCTGAAAAAGCAAAAATCTCTGCTTTACCGGTAGTGAGTGATCAGCATGCATCCGATGGCACCCGCAAGTGGTTGTTGGACGTTGGTGCTGGCGATGCTGTTGAAATGGTTTATATACCAGAAGATGATCGAGGCACTTTGTGTATCTCTTCTCAAGCCGGTTGCGCAGTTAACTGCCGCTTCTGTTCAACGGGTAAACAAGGCTTTTCTCGTAATTTATCCCTTGGGGAAATTATTGGCCAGCTATGGATGGCTGAACATACCTTGCGCCGTGAACCTAACGCGATTAGACGCATTGATAGTTATGACGGTACGCCGATTCAAGAGCATGAGGGTCGAGTCATTTCGAATGTGGTTTTGATGGGCATGGGTGAGCCTTTGCTGAATTACGAACCTGTTGTTGGTGCTATGCGTTTGATGTTGGATGACCATGCTTATGGCTTGTCTCGCCGACGTGTGACTTTATCGACATCCGGTGTTGTTCCTATGATGGATCGTTTAGCTAATGATTTACCAGTGGCTCTGGCAGTGTCTCTTCACGCACCTAATGATGCTTTGCGTGATGAATTGGTGCCAATTAATAAGAAGTATCCCCTAAAAGAATTAATGTCTGCGTGCATGCGTTACTTACCTTTTGCGCCGCGTGACTTTTTGACATTTGAATATTGCATGTTGGATGGTGTTAACGATACAGATCAGCATGCTAAGGAATTGATTGATCTTTTAAAGAAGATTCCTTGTAAATTAAATTTGATTCCATTTAATCCATTCCCTGAATCTGGTTTGAAGCGTTCATCAACAGCTCGCGTTCAAGACTTTGCAAAGCGTTTAATGGATTCAGGAATCATCACAACAGTTCGTAAGACTCGCGGTGATGATATTGCTGCAGCTTGTGGTCAGTTGGCGGGTGATGTTAAAGACAGAACTAATGTTCGCGAAAGAATGCAAACCATTAAGTTTGACAAAGGAGTCATGGGTTCATGAGTGATGGAGTGAATGCCGCAGCCAATCGACGTCTTTCAAAGCAAGCTTTGATTCAATGGCAAGACAATCTGATCACTGTTGGTGGTGATGCTCCTGTACGCGTTCAATCCATGACTAACACCGATACAGCAGATGCGATCGGTACAGCTATTCAAGTAAAAGAGCTTGCGCAGGCAGGGTCTGAAATAGTTCGTATTACTGTTGATACCCCGGCCGCCGCCGCCGCTGTGCCTGCTATTCGTGAGCAGTTGGATAAGATGGGTGTATATGTCCCGCTAGTAGGTGACTTTCATTACAACGGTCACACGCTTTTAACTGATTACCCTGATTGTGCTCAAGCACTTTCAAAATATCGAATTAATCCTGGCAATGTTGGTCAAGGTGCGAAACGAGATACTCAATTTTCACAAATGATTGAGTTGGCTTGTCGTTATAACAAACCAGTTCGTATTGGCGTTAATTGGGGTAGCTTAGACCAAGATTTATTGGCTAAATTATTGGATCAAAATGCCCTTCAAGCGAACCCTCTTGAGCTAAGACAAGTCATGGCTGAAGCTTTGATCCAATCAGCCCTTCAGTCAGCTGAACGTGCGGAAGAGTTAGGCTTGCCTGGAAATCAAATTATTTTGTCATGCAAGGTCAGTGCTGTTCAAGATTTGATTGCTGTCTATCGCGATTTAGCTAAACGTTGTGACTATCCGCTTCATCTAGGTTTAACTGAGGCAGGTATGGGTAGCAAAGGAATTGTTGCTTCAACTGCTGCGTTATCTGTCTTATTGCAAGAAGGTATCGGTGACACAATCCGTGTGTCCTTAACTCCTGAGCCTGGTGCTCCTCGTGAGAATGAGGTGATTGTGGCTCAGGAAATTTTGCAGACTATGGGTTTGCGGAATTTCACGCCGATGGTGATTGCTTGCCCTGGTTGCGGTCGAACGACTAGTACGTATTTCCAAGAGTTGGCTTCTAAAATTCAATCTTATCTTCGTCATCAAATGCCAGTGTGGAAAAAAGACCACCCAGGTGTTAAGGCCATGAGTGTTGCCGTGATGGGTTGTATTGTGAATGGCCCAGGTGAAAGTAAGCATGCCAATATTGGTATTTCATTGCCTGGCACTGGAGAGTCACCTGCAGCACCTGTATTTGTTGATGGCGTTAAAGTAAAAACTTTACGCGGCGATAAGATTGCCGAAGAATTTCAAATCATTGTTGATGAGTATGTAAAAAATACTTATCAAGTTAAAAGTTAACAATAGGCAAATGCATGAGCCAAACTAATAACCAAGAAAAACAAAGCAAAATTACTGGCGTAAGAGGGATGAATGATCTCTTACCAAGTGAGGCCCCCCTGTGGGCGCATTTGGAGCAATCTATTCAGAGTTTGGTTAGATCTTATGGTTATCAGCAAATTAGAACACCCATTGTTGAACAAACTGCGTTATTCAAACGTGGTATTGGTGAAGTAACTGACATTGTTGAAAAGGAAATGTATTCCTTTGAAGATAGTTTAAATGGTGAAAAGTTAACGCTAAGACCTGAAGGAACTGCTGCTGCCGTTAGAGCTGTGATTGAGCACAACTTGTTATACGAAGGACCTAAGCGACTTTGGTATACCGGTCCTATGTTTAGACATGAGCGCCCACAGCGAGGTCGCTACCGTCAATTCCATCAATTAGGTATTGAAGCCTTAGGTTTTGCAGGCCCTGATATTGATGCTGAAATTATTCTTATGTGCCAACGTCTTTGGGATGATCTTGGTTTATTTGGCATTAAATTAGAATTGAATTCTTTAGGTCAAGCCAACGAAAGAGCTGCTCACAGAGAAGCGCTGATTGAGCACTTTAAGAAGCATGAGTCAGATCTTGATGAAGATGCTAAGCGACGTTTGCATACCAATCCATTGCGGATTTTGGATAGTAAAAATCCAGCCATGAAGCCAATTGTTGAGTCAGCTCCTCAGTTGTTAAATTTTTTGGGTGAGGAGTCACTCAAGCACTTTGAAGGTGTTCAAAGATTGCTAAAAGCCAATAATTTGCCATTTACTATCAATCCTCGTTTAGTGCGTGGTTTGGATTACTACAATCTCACTGTTTTTGAGTGGGTAACTGACCAGTTGGGCTCTCAGGGAACTGTGGCTGGCGGTGGTCGTTATGATCCCCTTATGGCTCAAATGGGTGGTAAGCCATCTCCAGCCTGTGGTTGGGCCATGGGTATGGAACGAGTGATTGAGTTAATGAAAGAGCAGGGTATAGCTTCTGATCTTGAGTCTGTTTGTGATGTTTATGTTTTGCATCAGGCTGGTGACACCCTTGAGGCTGCCATGGTCGTAGCTGAGAGATTAAGAAGTGCGGGCATTGAAGTGATATTGCATTGCTCTCCAGACGGACAAGCAGCCAGCTTTAAATCCCAGATGAAAAAAGCAGATAGTAGCGGGGCGGCTTATGCCGTTATTATTGGGCCAGATGAGTTGTTGGCTGGGCAAGCTCAATTAAAAGATTTACGTCGCGATGGTCAGCAAATGACAGTAGCGATTGATGGTTTGGTTGATGCAGTCATCAATCAGTTGGTAGCAATTTCAGAATAAGTGATCAGAACATGCATTTTAATTTAGAAGAACAAGAACAATTAGCTGAATTTAAGGCTTGGTGGAAACAGTATGGCAAGTTGCTAATCGTTGCTGCTGTTTCTATTTCATTAGCTTACTCTGCCTATGTTGGATATGGCTGGTGGCAAGAACGTCAATCAATGGGCGCTAGCAAGCTTTACGAGACCCTGTTGTTGTCTGCTCAAAAGCAGGATATTCAAGGAACTCTCAGGGCTGCCAATGATCTACAAGATCAGTACTCTTCCACAAGTTATGCTGGTATGTCTGCTTTGGTTGCTGCCCAGGTTGCGAACTCTTCAGGAGATATGACTGGAGCAGAAAAGAATCTGCGTTGGTCTGTTGAAAATGCTAAAGTGGATTCACATCGAGATATTGCAAGATCCCGTTTGGTTTCATTGTTAATTGATAAAGGCGATTTTGCGGAAGCACAAAAATTGGCCGCTGCTTCAGCCTCCAAACCTTTTGAAGCCTTGATGCTTGAAAGACGTGGTGATGTTGAGTTGGCTCAGCAGAAAAATCAAGAAGCTCGCAAGTTTTACCAAGAGGCTTGGAATAAGTTAGAGAAAAATCCAGAAGCCGCTGATGAAGCTAAGCGTTTATTAAAAATTAAGTTAGATGCAGTAGGAGGTCGTTAATGTGCCATCCCATCATTCGAGTTGTTGCTTTTTCAATAGTGTTTGCAAGCATTGGTCTGACGGCTTGCTCTAGCTCTGACAAGCGAGAGCCATCCAAGTTAGTGAGTGTTGAAGAGAAATTAACTGTTACTTCTATTTGGTCGACAAGTGTTGGTAAATCTGAAAAATTTGTGATGCGTCCAGTGGTTGCGGGTGACTATATTTACACTTCGGCGGGCAATGGGCTCGTAAGCAAAATTGATATTTTGAGTGGCAAGCATGTTTGGGAAGTTAAAGCCCCAACTGAGTTGTCATCAGGTCCCGGTAGTGACGGTAATGTAGTTGTTGTTGGAACAACGAAGGGTCTTGTTTATGCATTTAACGCTCAGGGTGAAAAAATTTGGGAAGAGAATGTTGGTAGTGAAGTATTGACGGAGCCCTTAGTGCTTAGCGGAGTTGCTGTTGTAAGAACAATTGACAATCGTTTCTTTGGTTTGGACGTTAAGACTGGAAAGCGTCGTTGGTCATACTTGCGACCACAAGCGGCTTTGTCGTTGAGAACTAGTTTCGCGATGGTTCCAGTTGCTGCTGATGCATTTATTACAGGTTTTTCAGGTGGCAAATTAGGTGTTATTGGATTAACCAGCGGTAATGTTTTATGGGAAACGTCATTGGCATACCCTAAGGGCTTCTCTGAAATTGAACGTATGACCGATGTTGCTGCAAGACCAAGCACGGTGGGTCGTCGTCTATGTGCTGTTGCATTTCAGGGGCGAATTGGTTGTGGTGATCTAAATACTGGCAATTTCACATGGACAAAAGATTTTTCTAGTTATACCGGAACTGCCCAATCACAAGAGTTTGTTTTTGCGTCTGATGAAAAATCACATGTAGTTGCTTATCGCGCTGATGATGGTGTTGAAGTTTGGCGGAATGAGACAATGACTTGGCGTGATGTGGGAGAGCCATTATCAGTTGGTCGCTTATTGGTGATGGGCGATAAACAAGGTTATTTGCATTTCTTAGAGCAATCTAGTGGTAAGCCAATTGCTCGTATTCGCGTAGATAGAAGTGCAATCAGTGCCGCGCCGATCGTAGCGAGCGGTATGTTGATTGTGCAAACTAGAAGCGGCTCTTTGGCGGCCTATAAACCTAACTAAGCTGAGCTAAGACCATATAAAAATAATAATGATCAGAAATGGTCTTAGACAATAGTTAGAAAGTTAAAAGTATTTATGAAGCCAGTTATTGCCATTGTTGGACGTCCTAACGTAGGAAAATCAACGCTATTTAATCGCCTCACGCGTTCGCGTGATGCTTTGGTAGCAGATTTTTCTGGTCTAACACGCGATCGTCACTATGGTAATGGCCGTGTTGGTGATCGCGAATTCATCTGCATTGATACAGGTGGATTTGAGCCTGTTGCTAAAACTGGCATCCTAGCTGAAATGGCTAAGCAAACAAAACAAGCTGTGGTTGAGGCTGACGTTGTTATTTTTTTGGTTGATGCTCGTTTGGGTATGGCGCCACAGGATCGAGTCATTTCTGATTTCTTGCGCAAAACAGGTCGCCCAGTTATTTTGGCCGTGAATAAAGCTGAGGGTATGGCTTATTCGACAGTAACAGCTGATTTCTATGAATTAGGTTTGGGTGAGCCAATTGCTATTTCATCAGCTCATGGTGACGGCGTCCGCTCAATGATTGATGAAGCTTTGGATGCATTAGGAATACCTGATGAGCCCGAGGAAGAAGATCGTACTGATAAACCAATGCGTATTGCTGTTGTTGGCCGTCCCAACGTTGGTAAGTCAACTTTTATCAACACTCTTATCGGCGAAGAGCGTGTGATTGCATTTGATATGCCAGGGACTACTAGGGATGCGATTGACGTGCCATTTACGCGCAATGGTAAGCCTTACGTAATGATTGATACGGCTGGTCTCAGAAAGCGTGGCAAAGTTTTCGAAGCGATTGAAAAGTTCTCAGTTGTAAAAACTTTACAGGCCATCGCAGATGCCAATGTCGTCATTCTGATGCTAGATGCTCAGCAAGATATTTCTGAGCAAGATGCTCACATAGCAGGTTTCATTGTTGATGCCGGCCGAGCCTTGGTCCTTGCTGTTAATAAATGGGATGGCATGGATGATTACAACAAAGAACGTGCTAGAACTGATATTGCTAGAAAGCTTCGTTTCTTAGATTTTGCAAACGTTCATCCAATTTCAGCCATTAAAGGTTTTGGTATTAAAGAGCTTTTCAAAGATGTTGATGCAGCCTATGCTGCAGCCATGTCTAAGCTACCAACTCCTAAGTTAACTAGAATCTTGGAAGAGGCCGTGGAGTTCCAGCAACCCAAGCGCGTTGGCATGTCTCGTCCTAAGATGCGGTATGCGCACCAAGGTGGTTCCAACCCACCGATTGTGGTGATTCACGGTAACGCTTTAAGTGGTGTGACCGATAGTTATCGCCGTTACTTAGAAGGTCGCTTCCGCGAAGCCTTTAAGCTGCGTGGCACACCACTTAGAATGGAATTTAGAACAGGGCAAAACCCTTTTGTTGACCAGGATAAAAGCAAGAAAAAAAAAGGTAAGTAGCAATTTTCTACAGCTTAGTTACACTGATGCTGTAGAAAGACAAGTTTTAATAAAAATAGAGTAAGACTCCAAACAATTAAAAAGAAAGAAGGAGCGGGCATGAACACTAATAAAGGCCAACTTTTGCAAGATCCATTTTTAAACGCTTTGCGTAAAGAACACATTCCTGTTTCCATTTATTTGGTAAACGGCATTAAGTTACAGGGCAATGTTGAGTCATTTGACCAATACGTCATTTTGTTGCGTAATACAGTGACTCAAATGGTCTATAAACACGCCATCTCAACGGTTGTCCCAGCCCGCGCAGTGGAGTTCCGTGATGACGAAGGAACGCCTGCCGCTTAACTCAGGTATGGAGGCCGTTAAAGCAGCTCTTGTTGGAATAGATCCTGGAGGTAAACCTGACTTCGCAGATAGTATGGCGGAGTTAAGTTTATTGGCTTCAAGTGCTGGGTCTCAACCAGTCATGACCATGATTGCTAAGCGCTCTAAACCAGATCCGGCTCTGTATATGGGTTCTGGTAAAGCGACTGAGTTGCGTGAGCAAATGGAAGCTAATGAGGTTGAATTAGCAATTTTTAACCACGCACTTTCCCCAGTCCAGCAACGTAATTTAGAACGTCATCTGAAGTGCCACGTGATTGATCGTACTGGTCTCATATTGGATATATTTGCCCAACGTGCAAAAAGCCACGTAGGTAAAACTCAAGTTCAATTAGCAAATGTCCGCTATCAGGTATCTAGATTAGTCAAAGCTTGGAGCCACTTAGAAAGACAAAAGGGTGGTATCGGTATGCGCGGTGGTCCCGGTGAAACTCAGATGGAGTTGGATCGGCGGATGCTTGAAAATAAGGCGAAGCGTTTACAAGCTGAATTAGAGAAGTTACAAAAACAGCAAGCCACTCAAAGACGATCTAGGGAAAAGGGCGGTGTTTTTTCAGTTTCTTTGGTGGGTTATACCAATGCGGGTAAATCCACCTTATTTAATGCTTTAACGAAGGCGGGTTCTTATGCCGCTGACCAGCTTTTTGCCACTCTAGATACAACTTCTAGGCGTGTTTATCTGCCAGTTATTGGCAATGCTGTGATTTCAGACACTGTTGGATTTATTAGAGATTTGCCACATCAATTGGTAGAGGCTTTTAGAGCCACCTTAGATGAGACCGTTCGTGCTGATTTATTGCTCCATGTAGTTGATGCCAGCAGCTTAGATCGTGAGCAACAAATGATCGAAGTTGATAAGGTTTTAGCTGAAATTGGGGCTGATCAAAGCCCTCAATTAGTTGTGGTTAATAAGATTGATCAAGTTCCTGCTTTAATGGAGCGTGGCCCAGTTCTTCGATATGACCGAAATGGCAAGGTGGTTGCTATTTATATTTCGGCTAAAGATGGCCTTGGTTTAGATCTATTAAGGGAGACTTTAGCTGATTTGGCAAAGAACACTGATAGAATTAAAGCTCCGGTGGATGTGGTTCCATCAGTGGCTGATTTAGATTCACCGGTCCCAGCTAAGCGTTGGGAATCTTTAGATGTTTTTCATACTCGTACAGGACTGTATTCTCCCAACGATGCGTAAATTACTACAAATATTTTCGGTTAATGATCCCGGTTGGGGCAATAACCATCAGTCAGACCCTAACCGTGGTCGTGATGAAAAAGATGCGAATTCTTCCAAGCCAGAAGAAAGGCCTCGTCAACCTCAAAAACAAGATGGCCCGCCTGATTTAGATCAGTTGTGGAGAGACTTTAACAATCGTCTTAATGGTTTATTTAAAGGCAAGGGTCAGGGTGGTGGTAATAACCAGCCACCAAGTTCAAAGGGTCCTGCTGGTGAAGGTATGAATCCTGGCATTGGTGCGGGCGTGATTGTCTTAGTGGCAGTTGTCGTTTGGGTATTTAGTGGATTTTTTATGATTCAAGAAGGCCAAACCGGGGTTGTTCTTCAGTTTGGCAAATACAGCTACACCACTCGTCCTGGTATTAATTGGCGTATGCCATGGCCTATTCAGAGTCATGAAGTGGTCAATCTATCTGCGATTCGTTCTGTTGAAGTTGGTCGCGCCACAGTCATTAAGGCATCTAACTTAAAAGACTCCTCTATGTTGACTGAGGATGAGAACATCATTGATGTTAAGTTCGCTGTTCAGTATCGATTGAAAGATGCTTCTGAGTACCTCTTTAACAATAAAGAACCGGATGCATCAGTAGTCCAAGCAGCTGAAACTGCAGTTCGAGAAATTGTTGGTAAGAGTAAGATGGATAACGTCTTGTATGAGAATCGTGAAAAGCTAGCTGTTGATTTGAACTTGTCTATTCAGAAGATTTTGGATGGTTATAAAGCTGGTATTTTTGTTACAAGTGTGACAGTTCAAAACGTTCAGCCTCCAGAGCAAGTTCAGGCTGCTTTTGATGATGCTGTTAAAGCAGGTCAAGATCGTGAGCGTCTCAAGAATGAAGGTCAGGCTTACGCGAATGACATCATTCCTAAAGCGCGCGGTGCCGCAGATCGTTTAATGCAAGAAGCTGAAGGTTACAAGGCAAAAGTTGTTGCAACAGCTGAAGGTGATGCGACTCGATTTAAGTTAGTTCAAGCTGAGTACGCTAAGGCTCCACAAGTGACACGCGAGCGTATGTACATCGATACGATGCAAGAAATCTATAACAACGTGACTAAGGTTATGGTTGATCAGCGCGCTAACGGCAGCAGTCTTTTGTATTTGCCTTTAGATAAGTTGATTCAACAGGTAACTCCTTCAACAACACCTGTTGTTCCTTCATCCAATACAGTCTCAAATACTCCGGCTAATACATCGACTTCACCGGTAGTTAATCCTAACCCTGCACCTAGTGATCGAAGAGATAGTGCTAGTGGCTTGCGTAGTCGTGAGCGCTAGGAGTTAAACATATGACAAATCGTATCTTTCCAGTTTTAGCAGCTCTTTTAATTACATTGGGTTTGTTGTCTTCAACTATTTTTGTTGTTGATCAACGTCAATATGCAGCTGTATTCTCATTCGGTGAGTTAGTTCGTGTGGTCGAAGAGCCAGGCTTGCAATTTAAGATGCCACCACCATTTCAGAGCGTCCAGTTTTTTGAGCGTCGTATTTTGACGATTGATACACCAGATGCAGAGCGTTTTATTACGGCTGAAAAGAAGAACTTATTGGTAGATTCCTATGTGAAGTGGCGCATTGTTGAGCCTCGTCGCTTCTTTATTAGTTTTCGTGGTGATGAACGTTTGGCCCAGGATCGTTTAAACCAACTTGTTAAATCAGCATTGAATGAAGAATTTACCAAGCGTACAGTTCGTGAATTGATTTCTGAGCAGCGTGAGCAGGTTATGCAAAATATTCGCAAGAAGGTCGCTGAAGAAGCCGCGGATATTGGTATTGAAATCGTGGATGTTCGTTTGAAGCGTATCGATTTGTTGGCTGAGATCAGCGAATCAGTATTCCGTCGTATGGAAGCTGAGCGTAAACGCGTTGCTAATGAACTTCGCTCAACAGGTGCTGCTGAATCTGAAAAGATTCGGGCTGATGCTGAACGTCAGCGCGATATCATTTTGTCACGTGCTTATCGTGATGCCCAGAAAATTAAAGGTCAGGGCGATGCCCGTGCAACTGCGCTTTATGGCGAATCATTTGGTCGTGATCCTCAGTTTGCTCAGTTTTACAGAAGTTTGGATGCTTACCGTAATAGCTTTAAGACTAAGCAGGATTTGATGGTGATAGAGCCTAATTCTGAATTTTTGAAGTTTATGAAAAGCAGTCGTTTTAATGGATCTAATCCCACCCCGGTAGCTAAATAATGAATCGTTGGTTATTACCTGAAAATATCGCAGACGTCTTGCCGTCTGAGGCAAGAAAAATAGAAGAATTGCGCCGTATCTTATTGGATCGTTTCCAAACATATGGATATGAGTTGGTAATGCCTCCGATGTTGGAGTATTTGGATTCTTTGCTAACTGGTGCAGGCCAGGACTTGAACCTTAAAACCTTCAAATTGGTAGATCAGTTGTCAGGAAGAACTCTTGGCTTGCGTGCTGATATCACCCCCCAAGTTGCCCGTATTGATGCCCATTTATTGAATCGTCAGGGTATTACTCGACTTTGTTATGCAGGTTCTGTCTTGCATACACTGCCAGCGCCTGGTGCTATGTCTCGTGAACAACTTCAGTTGGGAGCGGAAATTTATGGTCACGCTGGTTGGGAGGCTGATTTTGAAGTTCAAAAATTGCTCAATGAAGTATTAAATTTGAGCAAAGTAGGGACTGTTACCTTAGATATGAGTCATGCTGGTCTTTTGACCGCTATTTTGGGTGATTACCAACCTGAATCTGATGCCTTAAATACCCTTTACGCTTCTCTGCAAACTAAAGATTTGCCAGGTTTAAGCACCTTATTGGCCTCATGGCCTGCGAATATCAAGGAATCTATCTTGGCTTTAGTGGCTCTGAGTGGTTCTCCTGAATCGGTTTTAAAAGTGGCTCGTCAAAGTTTGCCTAATTTGCCAGGCGTTTTGAGTGCTCTAAATGATTTAGAGCGTCTTTGTCAGGCAATTTCAGCATTGCCTAATGCTCCTCAGTTGAACTTAGATCTGTCTGATCTTAGAGGTTATCAGTATCACAGCGGGGTTATGTTTGCTGCCTATGTCGCTGGTTTACCTGCGGCTGTAGCTAGAGGTGGCCGTTATGACATGGTGGGAGCTGCTTTTGGTAGACCAAGGCCTGCAACAGGTTTTTCTTTGGATATCATGACTTTAGCAAGGGTTTCTAATATTGATTCTAGGAGATTTGCTATTTTGGCTCCATGGTCAAATGATTCAAAATTAAGTCAACAGATCACAGAACTGCGCCACCAGGGCGAGGTAGTTATTCAGTTATTACCCGGTCATGAGCAAGATGGCGAGGAATTCCATTGCGATCGCGAGTTAGTTGATCAAAAAGGTGAGTGGGTCGTCAAGACAAGAGCGTAAAATGCTCCTTTCAGCGTTTTCTATTTAATTTTTCTTTTTCTTGGTTTATATGTCCGTTCAGAAATCAGCCAGCAAGTCTGGCCGCAATGTTGTTGTTATTGGTACCCAATGGGGTGATGAAGGTAAAGGCAAAATCGTTGATTGGTTAACAGACCACGCTGAGGGCGTTGTTCGTTTCCAGGGCGGCCACAATGCTGGACATACTTTAATCATTAATGGTCAAAAAACTATCTTACGTTTGATTCCATCAGGCATCATGCGTCCTGGCGTGACATGCTATATCGGTAACGGTGTTGTTTTGTCACCAGAAGCCTTGTTTAAAGAGATAGGTGAGTTAGAAGCTGCTGGCGTTGATGTTCGCTCACGTCTAAAGATTTCAGAAGCAACAACCTTAATTCTGCCGTACCACGTGGCTATTGACCATGCTCGGGAAGCAAAACGCGGTAATGCAAAAATTGGTACAACCGGTCGAGGTATAGGCCCAGCATACGAAGATAAAGTTGCTCGTCGTGCCTTACGTGTTCAAGATTTGTTTTTCCCAGAATCCTTTGCTGATAAGCTAAAAGAAAACTTGGAATATCACAATTTTGTACTTACTCAGTACTTTAAGGCTCCAGCATTAGATTTTGCTGAAGTTAGAGACAGTATGCTCAGCTATGCTGAACAACTACGCCCATTGGTGGCTGATGTTTCAAGTGATTTAGATGCTGTTCAAAAAGCAGGTAAAAACTTGTTGTTTGAAGGTGCTCAAGGTGCTTTATTGGATATCGATCACGGCACTTATCCATTTGTAACGTCTTCAAACTGCGTGGCAGGTAATGCTGCAGCCGGTTCGGGCGTTGGTCCTGGAAGCTTGCATTATGTTTTAGGTATTACTAAAGCTTATTGCACACGCGTTGGTTCAGGCCCATTCCCAAGTGAGCTATATGACCACGACAATCCAAAAGCTCAAGATCCTATCGGCTTGCGTTTAGCTCAAGTTGGTAAAGAGTTTGGTTCTGTGACTGGTCGTCCACGCCGCACGGGTTGGTTAGACGCTGCTGCATTAAAGCGCTCCATCCAAATCAGTGGTGTTAGTGGCTTATGTATGACTAAATTAGATGTTCTAGACGGTTTGGAGCAAATCGGCTTGTGCGTGGGTTACAACCTTGATGGTAAGAAGCTTGATGTTTTGCCTCGTGGTTCTGATGCTGTTGCCCGTTGTGAGCCAATTTACGAGACTTTCCCGGGTTGGAAGGGAAGTACTGTTGGTATCCAAGATTGGAATCAATTACCTAAAGAAGCGCAGAATTATTTACGACGCGTTGAAGAGGTGGCTTGTGTACCTATCGCTATGGTCTCAACAGGTCCAGATCGTAATGAAACAATCCTTTTACAACATCCATTTGAAGCTTAAGCTTGTTTATGTTGAGTTAAAAAAGGCGCTTTTAGCGCCTTTTTTGTTGTGGAACGTGGCCGTATCCAGGGGTACAAAAAGTGCTTTATGAAAGTCTTGATAAAGTATTGTGAGATTTCACATTCTTATAAGACAATGGGGCATGACTAAAAAAAATAATAAAGGAACTTTAGCTTTGTCTGAGGCTAAAGCACGCAATTTGCCAGAGAAGCAAGGAACGGTTCAGGGGCACCGAGACGGCTTTGGATTTGTTATTCCAGATGATGGTGGTGAGGACGTTTTTTTAACAGAACGAGAAATGTCTCGTGTGATGCATCAAGATAAAGTCATTGTTAAAGTGACTGGCTTAGATCGTCGTGGTCGTCCTGAAGGTCAAGTTAGTGAAGTTATTCTACATGCCAATAAATTTGTTATTGGACGTTTATTAAATGAAAACGGTGTACTGATCTGCGCTCCAGAAGATAAGCGTATTGGCCACGATATTTTGATCCCGCCTAAGGGTCAGGGTAATGCTAAATTGGGACAAGTTGTTTCGGTTGAGATCATTGATTATCCAGATAGTTATCGTCAAGCTGTTGGCCGAGTGGTTGAGGTGCTTGGTGAAATAGATGATCCAGGTATGGAGATTGAAATTGCGGTTCGCAAGTATGGCGTGCCACATGAGTTTTCACCTGCAGCGACTAAAGAGGCTGAACTTTTGCCTGATGAAATTCGTGCTGAAGATCTAGAGGGCCGAATTGATTTAAGAGATATCCCACTTGTTACGATTGACGGTGAGGATGCTAGAGATTTTGATGATGCGGTTTATTGTGAGCCGGTTACTTGGGGTAAAGAAAAAGCTTGGCGTTTAATTGTTGCCATTGCCGATGTGTCGCATTATGTAAAGCCGGGTCAGCCGCTTGATGCAGATGCGATTACAAGAGCAACCTCTGTTTATTTTCCACGTCGCGTTATACCGATGCTGCCGGAAAAAATTTCTAATGGCCTTTGCTCACTCAAGCCTGAGGTTGATCGTTTGTGTATGGTTTGTGATGCTGTGATTGATTTGCATGGAGAGGTTCAAGCCTACCAGTTCTATCCGGCAGTTATGCACTCAGCACAGCGTTTCACCTACAACACTGTGTGGGAAATTTTAAGTAATAGTAATGGCCCAGAAGCGGCAAGATTTAAGCATCTTAAAAAGAATTTAGACCGACTTTATAGCTTATATAAAGTTCTGAGGTCTGCCAGAGATAAGCGTGGCGCCATCGATTTTGAAACTACTGAAACTCAAATCATTAGTAATTCATTGGGTAAGATCGAACGCATTGAACCGCGTATTCGTAATGAGGCTCATCGCGTTATTGAAGAGTGCATGTTGGCGGCTAACGTTTGTGCGGCGGACTTTTTAGATAAAAATGGTCATGACTCTCTATTCCGCGTTCACGCAGAGCCTTCTGTTGAGAAGTTGTTGACACTCAAGCAAGTATTAAGAACGGCTGGTCTTCATTTAGGTGGTTCTGATAAGCCACGACCAAAAGATTTTGCTAAATTAATTGAAGAGATTAAGCCAAGACCTGACGCTAGTATGTTGCAATCAGTCGTTTTGAGGTCTATGCAACAAGCTGTTTATCAACCTGATAATTATGGGCACTTCGGCTTGGCTTATGACGCTTATGCGCACTTCACAAGTCCTATCAGACGTTATCCTGACTTATTGGTGCATCGATCGATTAAGGCAATCTTGGCGAAGAAAAAATATTCGCCAGCTATTCCTTCAGAAGTTGTTTTGAATTTAGCGATGCCCAAGAGTGGTCCGGGCCGTGTCAATGCAGCTAATGCTAAGAAGTCCCATGAAGAGGCTAAATCAAAGCCAGCTCTTAAAACAGCAAGGGGTTCTAAGGCAAAGCAAGAAGCATCAACAGCTACAGCCGCTTGGTCTCAATTGGGCGTTCACTGCTCCTCTAATGAGCGTCGGGCTGATGAAGCCTCGCGGGATGTGGAGGCTTGGTTAAAGTGTTATTACATGCGTGACCACTTGGGTCAAGAATATGCTGGCACGATTACCGGTGTTGCAACCTTTGGTTTGTTTGTTCAGTTAGAGAGTCTTTTTGTTGAGGGCATGATTCACATTAGCGAATTGGGTGGGGATTACTACCAATATGATGAGGCTCGGCAAGAATTACGTGGTGAGAGAACAGGTATTCGCTATCGTTTAACGGATCGAGTTCATGTTTTGGTCAGCCGTGTAGATCTTGATGCTAGAAGAATAGAGTTTAGCTTGGTAAAACCAGGTCAAGACAAAGGTGTTGGCATTGGTGCTAGTGCAAAGTTTGCGCCCATGGATAATTCAAGATCCAATCGTCCTGCGCGAGATAACCGTTCTGGAGGTTCTTCTAGGGATACTTCGTCGAAACGTCGTTCTGGAACTACTAAATCAAGGACTAGTTCCTCGCCTGATGTATCCCCAGCGAGAACTATTACAGGTTTATCATTACCCCCAGCAAAATCCCCAGCTTCAAAAAAAGCTACATCAAGGGCTGGGAAAAAACCAAAAAAAGCCAGTAATGCCAAATCAAAAGGGCATGAGCTAAGTATTCGTAAAGGTCGTCGTTAATGTCAGGTAAAGAGCAAAAGCCAGGTTTTAAACAGGAATCTAGGCAAGGTGGTGATGGTAAACAGATGATTTTGGGTTTTCATGCTGTTATTGCAAGGTTGCGCCAAGATCCTGAATCTCTAAGAACCGTTTATGTTGATCCCGCAAGACGTGATCGTCGTATGCAAGACTTTATTAAATCAGCAGAGCCTATTTTGGGTAGGCGATTGCATCAAGCTGATACGGAACGTCTAAGAACTCTAGCTGGTAATGATCGTCATCAAGGTGTAGTTGCTTTTGCTGATGCTGTTTCTAAAGTTCAAACTCTTGATGAATTATTGGATGCCTTACAAGGACCAGCCTTGTTGTTGATATTAGATGGTGTGACAGATCCACATAATTTGGGTGCATGTCTTCGAGTTGCTGATGGTGCTGGTGTTGATGCTGTCATTGTTCCTAAAGATCGGTCTGCTCATTTAAATGCAACAGTGAGTAAGGTCGCTAGTGGTGCAGCAGAGACTATGCCCTTAATTGCTGTGACTAATCTGGCACGGACGATGCGTGAGTTACAAGAGGCTGGTGTATGGCTTATTGGTACAGACGATCAAACTGAAAAAACTTTATACGATGTCGACTTGAGTGGTCCAGTTGCTTTGGTCATGGGCGCTGAGGGTGAAGGTATGAGAAGGTTGACCAAAGAAACATGCGATGAGCTGGTCAAAATTCCTATGCTCGGAGGTGTTGAAAGCTTGAACGTATCAGTTGCAAGTGGCGTTTGTTTGTACGAGGCTCGCAGACAAAGGCTTGCTAAAGGGTAAAAATAAAAAAGTGCCAAATCTGTTAGATTAAGAGCACTTTTTTATCGAGCCAATGACTATCGCCTATTTTTTTAATTAGCCAGTAACTTTTCAAGTTTCTCAATATCTGCACAGAATAAACGAATACCCTCGGAAAGTTTCTCTGTCGCCATGGCATCTTGATTTAACTGATATCGGAATGATTTTTCATCTGCTTTGATCGCAGAAGAACCTGTTGCTTTTGCCTTAGTTAGACTCAGAGCGGGAGAGAGCACTAATTGTTGATTTTGAAGTTCTGCAAGTAACTCAGGACTAATTGTTAGCAAGTCACATCCAGCTAAATTAATAATCTGATTGATGTTCCTGAAACTTGCACCCATTACCTCGGTTTGAATATTAAAAAACTTGTAATAGTTATAAATATTTTTAACTGAGACAACGCCTGGGTCATTAGCACCACCATGAGTTTCATCTTTCCAATCAGCACCCAAAGACTTTTTATGCCAATCTGTGATGCGACCAACAAATGGTGAAATCAACTGTGCTTTTGCATCGGCACAAGCAACTGCTTGTATTAGGCTAAATAACAAGGTCATATTGCAAGAAATGCCTTCTGCTTGCAAAATTTGAGCTGCTTGAATGCCTTCCCAAGTGCTTGCGATCTTAATTAAAACTCTATTTCTGGAAATTCCAGCCTGTTCATAGGCTTTAATAATTTCTCGAGCTTTCTTAATAGTTAATTCTGTATCAAAAGATAGGCGAGCATCAACCTCTGTCGAAACCCTACCTGGAACAATCTTCAAAATCTCAAGACCAAATGCAACTAGTAAAGCATCAATGATTTGATCTACTGATCGACCTGCGTTTTGTGACTTTATTTGGCTAATCAGCGCTTGATAATTTGGAAGTTGGGCGGCTTTTAATATTAGAGAAGGGTTCGTTGTTGCATCTTGAGGCAAAAAGGCCTGCATGCGCTCAAAGTCGCCTGTATCTGCGACTACAGTGGTGTATTGTTTAAGTTGTTCTAATAGTGTGCTCATTGGAGTATTTTAGAATGCTTCTGTAAATAAAAAGAATTTAGCAGACATTTTTGCTGAATAATTAAGTTAATTTAAAAGAAACAGTATTTATAGGGCATTGTTTTATGTATACGCAGGATCAACTGAAGGCAATGGTAGCTGATGCCGCCAAAAATGAGGTGCTAACTAATATGGCGCCCGGTGGTATTTTGGGTATTGGAACTGGTTCAACTGCTAATTTATTTATCGATGCTATTGCGCCTCATAAAGGTCATTTCTCTGGAGTCATTTCTAGTTCCCAAGCAAGCACAGAGAGACTTCAAAAGCATGGATTTAAAGTTTTGGACAGTAATTCAGTGGTTAGCGTTCCTATCTATGTTGATGGCGCTGACGAAATTGACCCACAAGGTCATATGCTCAAAGGTGGCGGTGGTGCTTTAACTCGAGAAAAAATCGTTGCTCAATTAGCTCAATCTTTTGTTTGCATTTGTGATGCCAGTAAAGAAGTGGATGTCCTTGGTAAGTTTCCTTTACCAGTTGAAGTTATTCCAATGGCTCAAGCTCAAGTCACGCGTTTTTTAGAGAGTTTAGGTGCGACAGTCTCTTTAAGAAAAGTAAAAGGCGGCGATCAAATTTTTGTGACGGATAATCAGGGATGGATTTTGGATGCCAATGGTTTGAAGATCACAGACCCCGCTTCATTCGAATCAGAGATCAATCAAATTCCTGGTGTTATTTGTAATGGTTTATTTGCTCGCAGAAAAGCAGATGTGCTTCTTATTGGTGAATCTAAGGGTGTTCGGCGTCAAGTTTATTAATTCGATTTGTTTCGTATATTAAAAAAGGACGCTAATGCGTCCTTTTTTAATATGTTTGACAATTATTTGTCCTCAGGGACATAACCTTGTGCAGTGTCTGCACCTTCTCCATAAAAGTATTTTTCTACTTGCTTCAGAAGATATTGGCGCGCGCGGGTATCAGCCATATTTAGTCGATTCTCATTGATCAACATGGTTTGTTGTTTTAACCATCCTGCCCAAGCTTCTTTAGAAACTTCTTGCCATAGCTTCTTACCCAATTCACCTGGCATTGGTGCGAAATCTAAGCCTTCAGCTTCTTTATTTAATTTAATGCAGTTAACCATTCGAGCCATCTTGCTACTCCGTAATTTCAAAAGTGATTAATTATAGGTTTTTAATGAGAACCATCGATTTACGTTCCCAGTTATATAGTTCTTTACGCTCTGCTGGCAAATCATCAACGCTGGCCCTTACGAAACCACGTTTTAAAAACCAGTGTTCAGTTCTGGTTGTTAGAACAAAAAGTTTTTTAAGTCCAGAGGATCTGGCTCTAGCTTCAATTCGTTTTAATAAACGTTCACCATCGCCTGATTCTTGAGCTTCTGGATCAACAGCTAAACATGAAAGTTCACCAACACCATTTGAGTAAGGAAATAGAGCAGCACATCCGAACAAAACACGGTCATGCTCAATGACTGAAAAGTGAGTGATGTCACGCTCGATCACATCGCGACCGCGCGCAACCAGAATACCTTCATCTTCTAAAGGTTCAATTAGTTGCAAGATGCCACCTACATCATCTAAGTTGGCTTCACGGAGATGTTCGATATCAGATGCTGCAATCATGGTGCTGATGCCGTCGTGTGTAAATAGCTCTTCTAGCAAAGCGCCGTCACGATCGTGAGGCAATAAATGAACACGACTGACGCCAGACCTAATCGCGCGAATAGCATTTTGCAAAAGAACCTTTAAATCGGCATCAGCTAGTGTAAGCCCACTGATATGTTCTTCAAGTTGACGTAATGAGAACTCTTTGATCAACTCGCCATCTAAGTCTGTAATACCGTTGTATTCAGTTAAAAAGATCAATTTATCTGCTTTAACCGCCATGGCTGTCGCTGTAGCAACGTCTTCATAAGCAATATTGAATGCCTGGCCAGTAGGTGAGAAACCGAGTGGAGACATCAGAACAATCTTATTGTTGGCCAGTGAATGAGCAATAGACTCTGAATCCACCTTACGTACTAAGCCGGTATGCATGAAATCAACACCATCAACAATGCCGACCGGTCTTGCGATGATGAAATTTCCTGAAATAACTGAAATGCGAGATCCAGCCATCGGTGTATTGGGTAAACCTTGGCTAAAAGCCGCTTCAATATCGAGGCGCAACTCGCCTGAAGCTTCTTTAGCGCATTCCAAAGCCGCTGGATCAGTGATACGGTAGCCGCTCATGGGGCCTGTGCCATAACGACTGCTCACTTTTCTTAAATCAAGTTGTTCTTGTACTTGTGGGCGGGAACCATGAACGAGCACAATACGCATTCCCATGGCATGCAGCATGGCCACATCTTGAATTAAAGCCTCTAGGCCGCCTTTTTGAACAAGCTCTCCGGCAAAACCAATCACAAAGGTTTTACCTCTAAAGCTATGGATGTAGGGAGCTACATCGCGCAGCCAAGCAACGAAGGGAAAATTATTTTGGACTTGATTAGTAGGCATAGTGGAAAATTATAGGGTGCAACCAGTAAAAATGACCAAAAATTTAAAAATTCAGTTTCCTGAGAGCT
>JACCDN010256185.1_pt1 | contig 20388 bp, 16 predicted proteins | sample 7441691 | NCBI WGS metagenome assembly JACCDN01 (sample SAMN15323439, study PRJNA562643) | freshwater metagenome | isolation source: river surface water | place: USA:Blue River Watershed | collected 2017-08-16 | reverse complement strand
CTTTTCCCAGGTGATCGGCATCGAGACGATGCCCGAACCGGTCTGGAACTGCCACAGCTTCTTGCCGGTCTGGTCGTCGTAGGCGACGAATTCGCCCGTCATCGAGCCAGTGAACACGACACCACCCTTGGTCGCCATCACGCCAGCGAAGTACGGGATCGACAGCGGAACGCTCCACTTCTCTTTCGCGGTCAGCGGATCGAGCGCCTTCAGGTAGCCACGCGGCTGCTTCGAGTCATACACGAAGCCGGTGAAGTCCATGCCGATGTAGAACTGGCCACGCTTCCACTCTTGCTCAACCAGGCGATACGACATGCCGAAGTTCAGCGTGTTGGCGAAGACGGTGTTGGTCTCCGGGTTGTAAGCGATCGGGCTCCAGTTCTTGCCACCCAGTGCCGACGGCCAGACCTCGTCCGCCTTTTCCATCACCAGCGACTTGCGATGACGCGCAGTCATCTCGGAGTCGATCGGACGGCCGGTCTTGATGTCGATGCCCTTGGCCCAGTCAACGCGCGACACGAACTTGTTCGCAGCGATCACCTGACCGTTGGTACGGTCGAGCACATACAGGAAGCCGTTACGGTCAGCGTGGATCAGGACTTTGCGCATCTTGCCGTCGACCTTCATGTCGGCCAGAACGTTTTCGTTCACGCCGTCATAGTCGTACGCATCGTTCGGCGACCACTGATAGTGCCAAACCAGATCGCCGGTCTTCGGACGAATCGCCATCACCGAAGCGATGTACTTGTTGTCCATTGCAGCGCCGCCACGGAACGCCGGGTTCCACGGGCCGCCATTACCGGTACCCCAGTAGACCAGGTCCAGCTCCGGATCATACGAACCGGTCAGCCAGGTCGAGCCGCCACCGCGCTTGTAGGTGTCGCCCGGCCAGGTATCGCCACCCGGCTCGCCAGGAGCTGCGGTGGTGAACTTGCGCCACAGACGCTGACCGGTCTTCAGGTCGTAACCATCGATGAAGCCGCGGATGCCGTATTCGCCACCCGAGATACCGGTGATCAGCACGCCATTGGCGATGACAGGAGCAACGGTCAGCGAGTAACCCTGCTTGTAGTCTTCAACCATGGTCTTCCACAGTTGCTTGCCGGTCTTCATGTCGAGCGCAATGATCGATGCATCGATCACGGTGCGATAGATCACGCCATCCAGCGCAGCGACACCACGGTTGTGGTTACCGCAGCAAACGGCGTTGTACACATCTTCCGGCAGGTCCAGCGGAGTCTTCCAGATCTGCTTGCCGGTCAGCGCGTCCACAGCGAGGGTCGCGTTCACGGTCGGCAGATACATGATGCCGTCGATCAGCAGCGGCTGCTGCGACTGCGGCTGGTTCGAGTCCAGGCTCAGGCTCCAGACCGGCGTCATCTTCTTGACGTTGCCACGGTTGATCTGGGTCAGCTTCGAGAAACGCTGCTGGCCATAGCCCATACCGTAGGTGGTGATGTCACCAGGGGTCTTGGTGTCATTGATCAGGTCCGCTGCTGACGGACCCATTGCAACTGCCGGAGCCGAGATAGCGGCACCCAGCGCGGTTACCAGGGCTAGCCCCAGCACCTTGCTCGTCATTTTCATGATGTCTCCCATTGTTATATATACAGATCGCACTGCCGGAAAAACAATGCATCCCTCCGATGACCGCTCATCACACAAGCGATGAGTTAGCGATCAGCGAAATGATTGTACATAAGCTTTTCATGAGAAAACCATGTTTATGACGATGGAAACCAGAAATATTCTGCACGCGTTCCGATGCCGCAAAGCACCAGTTTTACATGTCCAAAACGACAGGTGAAAAGCGAGCCGCAGCGGCGGCATTTGTTGCGATGCGATGTGCGGCGATGTGGTGCGCGGCGATGTGGTGTTCGCCTGCATTGCCCTGCATGAGCTTGACTTAGCCAAGGCAGACTGAAACGCGACTGGACGGTCACATTATCAGTCCCCGACAGACGGCGGTACCGGAGACGGCGGCCGGGGCGGCGGCCAGCCGCATCGATCAGGTAATGAGGGTGTTGTCCGTACGTGTGACTTTTTCGGTGTCGATCCAGCTGATCGTCACCGTGTCGCCAGGCTTGCCGCCCTTGAAGCGGAACGAGAAATACGGATCGCGCGCGACCGACATGCCGAAGTGCACATGCAACACCGGCTTGCCGTTGCAATCGCCGCGCACGGTCTGGATGTAGTGCGGCAGCACCAGGCGACCGGCCGTGTCCCAGGTCAGGCGCGACAACATGCGGTGCTTCATCAGGATCTTCACCTCGACCCAGTCGCCACTCATCACGGCGCGCACGCGCATCGGCTCAGCAGGCGTCGTCATCCGAGGCATCCTCCGATCATCACCGTGATGTCACGCAGCGTGAACACCCATTTGCCGTCCGCACGTGCGGCAGCTACCAGCGTCGATGTCTCCGCGACCTTGATACGCACCGAGAATTCGCTGTCGTTATCCGGCAGCACATTGAAGCCCACGCACACCGGCATCGGGTTGTGGTCCGCGATCAGTGCGATGAAATCCGTGTTGGGCAGGTTGCAGCGTATCGTCACCGGCACATTGGTACCGTTCTCGGCCAGCTCGGGGGCATCGAGCAGCAGCTCGCCCTCTTTCGCCCGGCTGAGCCTCGGTGCATTGCCGCGATCGACCACGGTGCGCGATGTGTTCGGTGTGGTGGTGTCGCCATTCATGGCAATCACGAAGGCTTCCAGACTCTTGGCCGAATAGACCGCACCATTCCAGTCGGTACCCCATGCGCCCTCGGCAAACACATCCGACGGCTTCAACACACCGGCGCCGAACGCGATCGCAAAGGCCGACGCCACGCGCATCAGGTCTCGGCGGTTCTGATCCATGCTGTTTCCTCTCACTTGGACCGTCGGGTCTCGACGCCGCGTACCGGTCCCCACGGGCGATGCTGTTCGGCCAGGTTGCCGTTGAGGCCATTCACCGAGGGCGGCAGCACGACCAGCGACGATTCATTGACACGGCACTGGCTCATGCACGCGTCGCTGATCACGTCGGGCTTGCCGTTCACATCGAACATGCCATGCGCGGTCGACATACCGTCACGGTTCGGCATTCGTGCCTGCGCCTGCGCGATGGTCTTGTCCGACAGCGTGAAATCGCGCGGCACCACATCGGCCAGATGCAGCAGGTAAGCAGTGCTCGCATAGACTTCGTCCACCGTCAGGCTCTTCGGACGATCGAAAGGCATCGCGCGCCGTATGTAATCCCACAGCGTCGATACGTTGGCCACCTTCATGAAGGTGGTTTTCGCATTCTCGGTGATGGCGGTCAGCCCGGTCACGCGGCCGCGTTCGATGTCGGCCTGTGTGGTGCCGCCCACCAGTGGCGGGAAGACCGCAGGCGACTCGCCGAACGCGCCGTGGCAGCTCGCGCACTTCGCCTCCCAGATCTTTTCCCCTTGCCCGACCGAACCGGAACCCGCCGGCAAACCTGCAAAGTCGGGCCGCACGTCGATATCCCATGCTGCAATCTCGGACGGCGTTGCGTTGCGGCCGACCTTTGCGAATTTGCCGGCAGCGAAGGCCGGTGCCACTGCCAATGCCAACAGCATCGCCAGCAGCACAGCAACGACGACTGTCCATACCGATACGCTGCCGGCCACGGCACGGATGCCGACCCTGCGATGAGCACTGGGCAATGCCATCATGCGATGCAAGCCGAGCTCAGGAGATCTGGACATTCACCACCTCCCCGCTCTTCTCGACACGCCAGGACTGGATCGCATTGTTGTGATACACCGAGCGCGTGCCGCGCACAGCGCGCAGCTCCCCGATCCGGGGCTGTACATAGCCGGTGTCATCGATCGCACGCGACTGCAGGATGCAGGGCTTGCCATCCCATTCCCAATCGATATTGAAGCGCGTGAGGCATTTCGGCAGTACCGGCGACTCCAGTCGTGCGGTCTTCCAGTGGCGACCGCCATCGACCGACACATCGACACGCTTGATGCTGCCGCGCCCTGACCAGGCGAGACCGCTGATGTTGAAGAAGCCCTGGTCCAGCAAGCGCTGCCCGCCGGACGGTGTCGTGATCACCGACTTGCATTCCTGAATCAGCGCATATTGCCGGTGCAAGCCGTCGGGCATGAAGTCCAGGTACTGCGTCGACTCCTCGCGCGTCGCATACGGCGCATCGCCGACTTCGAGTCGCCGCAGCCACTTCACCCAGCACACGCCCTGCGCACCTGGCACCACCAGCCGTAGCGGGTAGCCGTTTTCGGGGCGCAGCATCTCGCCATTCATGCCCCACGCGACGATCGCATCGTCGAGCGCGCGCGCAATCGGTATCGAGCGCGTCAGACTGGCGCCATCGGCGCCCTCGGCCAGGATGAACTTTGCTTTGGATTTATCGAAGCCGCAGTCTTCCAGCAGCAGCGACAACGGCACACCGGTGAATTCGCAGCAGGCCAGCATGCCATGCGTGTACTGCACCGACGGCACTGCCGGGCTGCCCCAGTCCATCGCGGTGTTGGCGCCGCATTCGATGAAATGCATGCGGGACACCGACGGCAGCCGCAGCAGGTCTGCCATCGTGTACACCTTGGGCGTGGATACCAGCCCATTGACCATCAATCGGTGCGATGCCGGGTCCATGTCGTGCCAGCCCGCGTGGTGCCGCTCGAAATGCAGGCCGCTGGGCGTGATGATGCCGAACAGTCCCTGCAGCGGTGTGAAGGAAATACTGCTCTCGCGTCGACGCGTCAGCCCCGGCGACTCGCGGCGCTGCAGATTGGCTTCATGCTTTGACGGTTGTCCGTAGGGTGCGTGCACCACCGGGTGGCCGAGCGTGGTGGCCGCCTGCTGCGGCTGCAGGATCGCGAGGTCACCGTCCGGCGTCGGATGATCGAGCGCCAGCGCGCTGCCGGCGGCCAGCGCAGCGCTGGCACTGACGAAGCTCTTGCGCAGGAAGTCGCGGCGTGCAGCGTCCAGACCATGGCTGGCGATATCGTGCGCGAGCGCGTCGGAAACATAGTTCTCCGGCGCGGGCAGCAGTCGGCCGAAGCGCAGCTTGCTCATCGCAATGCTCCGGGACGCCCTTATTTGCCGCAGGCGATGCGCAGCAGGGATTCCTGTGCACTGCCTGCGTCCGGCCGGGTCCAGGGGCCCGGCTTGTACTCCGCCTGCACCATCTGGCTATTGCCCATGCCATCCTTGTGGTACAGGTTCATCATGTCGCGGCGCAGACCGCGCTCGCAATCGTATTCATCCTGCCCCTTGTACGACAGGTAGGGCTTGCCGCTGTAATCCTGCGGCGACGTGAAGTCATACAGGTGCCACATCTGCATGATGCCGACACCGGCGGATTTGAGCGAATCGCGATCGACATAAACAGCGACTTTGTCGGAGGCGAAGTCGGTGCGGGTCCAGTCCGCGTGCGCGCAGTTTGCGAACAGGACGAGGGACATCAGGGCTAGCATCTGCTTCATTGTTCTGGAGGTCTCCGTGCCACCTGCGCGCTGGTCGATGCAGGCGGTATTGCGCCCGAGGGAGTATATCAGCGCAAATTTTTGCGAGTACAATCGGACACCGAAGGGACGCCGGAACGATGCCGGAAGGACGCCAGTCGGACGCCGGAAGACGCCGAGGTCTGGCGCACAAGGCAGCATGCAGCGGCGTGCGATTGCTGGCCAGAGCCCTGAAAAAAACCATAACCGCTTGCGGCTCGCGCTGCAGGAGACAATCCATGAGCCACCCCATCCCGCACGCCGCGCTTGCAGAGGCCGCCGCCCCTGCCACCGGCCTTCACGCCCGATCCGATCTGCCCCATGCCGCCGGCCTCGCTCTGGTAACCCTGATAGCACTGGTCACACTGGCTGCTGTTGCGCCGTCGACGGCGCGTGCCGCCGATGCGCAATCGCTGTACGTCAGAGGACTGGCTGCCACCTGCGCGAACTGTCATGGCACCGATGGCCATGCACAGAAAGGCGCGAGCGTGCCTGGCCTGGCCGGCATGAAGGCCGACGTGCTGGTCGAACAGATGCAAGCCTTCCGCAACGGCACGCGGCCGGCGACGATCATGCACCAGATCGCCAAGGGCTATAACGACGAACAGGTCAGGCAGCTGGCGGATTATTTCGCCCGCCAGAAGTGAGGGGATGAACATGGACCGCAGAAGTTTCCTGCAAGCCGGCGCAGCACTCGCGCTGCTGGGCACCGGCGTGTCGGCGCATGCGATGCGCGGCGCCAAAGTGGTGGTGATCGGCGGCGGCTACGGCGGAGCAACCGCCGCGAAATACATACGCATGCTGTCCGAGAAGAGCATCGATGTCACGCTGGTCGAGCCGAACAAGGAATTCATCTCCTGCCCGCTGTCCAATCTGGTGGTGGGCGGCAGCCGCAAGCTGGCCGACATCAGCCGCCCGTATTCGGCACTCACGCGCAACTATGGCATCAGTGTCGTGCATGATCTGGCGGCCAGCATCGACACCAGCGCCCGCACCGTGAAGCTGGCCGGCGGCAGCACGCTGAGTTACGACAAACTGGTGGTATCGCCCGGCATCGACCTCAACTTCGCCAGCATCGAAGGCCTGGAGCAGGCGCATGCCGAAGGCAGCGTGCTGCAAGCATGGAAGGCTGGCGCCGAGACCGTCGCGCTGCGCAAGCAGCTTGAAGCAATGCCGGACGGCGGCGTCTATGCGATCACCATCCCCGAAGCACCGTTTCGCTGCCCGCCCGGCCCTTACGAGCGCGCCTGTCAGGTCGCGTGGTACTTCAAGAACTTCAAGCCCAGGAGCAAGGTGCTGATCCTGGACGCCAACCAGGACGTGGTGTCCAAGCCCGGCCTGTTCAAGAAGGCATGGGCGGACCAGTATGCGGGCATCGTTGAATACCGTAACCAGCACAAGGCGATTGCGGTTGCGCCGAAAGAAGGCCTGATCAAATTCGACGTGCAAGGTGATGTGAAGGCGGACGTGATCAATGCCCTGCCCGCGATGCGCGCCGGAAAAATCGCGCAGCAAACCGGACTGGCCAACATGGCCAACAACCGCTGGTGCGGCGTGAATTACATGAGCTTTGAATCGCCGGTCGCGAAAGACGTGTTCGTGATCGGTGACGCAATCCAGGTTGCGCAGCTGATGCCCAAGAGCGGCCACATGGCCAACAACCATGCCAAGGTTGCCGCTGCGGCCATCGTCGCACAACTGTCCGGCTTCGATCCGAATCCGCAGCCTATGCTGACCAATACCTGCTACAGCTTCATTGACGACAAGACCGTCGTGCATGTCGCCAGCGTGCATGAGTACGTGAGTACCGAGCGCACGTTCAAGGTGGTGCAGGGATCGGGCGGCGTGTCGACCGGGCCGACCGAACTGGAAGGGTCGTATGCAAACAACTGGGCCCGCACCATCTGGGCCGACATGCTGGAGTAAGCATTGATGCGCTTCCTGTCCTGCGTGCAGCGCGCGCTGCTGGCTGCGGTCACGGTGGCAGCGCTGTCATGGTCCGGGGTCGGTGTCGGTGTCGGCGTCGGTATTGCAGTAGCGGATGACAAGCCGCCGATGGCCATCGAGAATGGCGGGCGCATGGAGTTCGTGCATGCGATCCGCAGCGGCAAGCTGACTGCAGCGCAAAAGGCGGCGCTGGAAGCGCGGCTCGTGGCTGAATGCCAGAAACCGAGTAACCCCATCACGCTGGGCATGATAGAAACCCGCGGCCCCGGCAAGTGCATGGCTTTTGTCCGTAACCAGTGCAACTGCACCGACTGCGACATGCCGACCTACTGCCTGCCGCCCGAGGTACGATGACGCCGCCATCGCAGCAGGCCGCGGCCATCGACTGGTACTTCGATGTCATTTCGCCGTTTGCCTACCTGCAGTGGCAACGCCTGAAAAAGGAAGCGCCCGAACTGGCGCTGAACCTCAAGCCGGTGCTGTTCGCTGGCTTACTCGCACACTGGGACAACAAAGGCCCGGTAGAAATCCTGCCCAAACGCGGCTGGACCTACGCCCATTGCCTGTGGATCGCTCGTCGTCACGCGATTCCGATGCGGCTGCCATCCGGCCACCCGTTCAACCCGCTGCCGCTGCTGCGATTATCTGTTGCGCTCGGCAATACCACAGCGGTCGTGGATCGCCTGTTCGACTACGTATGGCGCGATGGCCTGCTGCCCACCGATACCGAAGCGTGGGATCACTTGCTCGAAGAATTACGCGTGTCGCCGCTGCAGCTGGACGCGCCAGAGGTGAAAGCACAGCTGAAGGCCCATGGAGAACAAGCGATTGCCGCTGGTGTTTTTGGCGTGCCGACGGCGGTCATTGCAGGGGAATGCTTCTGGGGCGTTGATGCCACGGACATGCTGCTCGCACGCGCGGCCGGCGATCCGTTTTTCAGGTCCGATACCTACCGTGAGGCTTTCCATTTGCCCGCGAACGTGCAACGCGCTCGCACGGACCGCCAGCCCTAGCCGGGCACGGGAAATTTGCACCCGGAGGCAAGAAATATTTCCTTCCGAGCAGTAGAATCACGGGCAGTGGGGTGGCAATGGCGCCGTCACGCGATGAAGATGTTTGACATGAAATCTGCGTATCTCATCCCTGTCCGTCAGGTTGCCGCTACGGTGCTGCTGCTGACCGTCGTCGCCTGTGATTCGGGTCCCAAGACCTACGACGATTGCATGCTGCAAGCGTCGCGCAGTGCCGAAAGCGACCGGCAGTTCAAGACCATGGCCCAGACCTGCAAGGACCGCTTCGGCCATACCCTGCCCCTGCGCGCGCCGCCGACCGCGCCCGCCAAAGGCGGCGATGCGGCCAAAAGCAGTCCGGCGCCTACACCACGCCCCTGATCCTCACGCCCCTGATCCTCACGCAGACCGCGCTCTATGCCCCGGCGTTGAAACCCGCCCGGGCGTCGCGTGCCCCGCGTCGCTGACGTATCAGCGCAGCCTGAACACCGACACCGATTGCGCAAGCCGTGCCGCCTGGTCTTCGAGGCTGGCGGCTGCGGCGGCCGCCTCCTCAACCAGCGCGGCATTCTGCTGGGTCACCTGGTCCATCTGCGTGACCGCCTGGTTGACCTGATCGATGCCCTGGCTCTGCTCATGGCTAGCAGCGCTGATTTCCGACATCAGGTCCGTCACATGCCTGACCGACTGCACGATGTCCTGCATGGTGCTGGTCGCATGCACAACCAGCCGGCCGCCGGCATCGACCTTCTGCACCGAATCATGGATCAGCTGGCGGATCTCGCGCGCGGCACCGGCGCTGCGCTGTGCGAGGCTGCGCACCTCACTCGCCACAACCGCAAAGCCGCGTCCCTGCTCGCCGGCACGCGCCGCTTCGACTGCCGCATTCAGCGCGAGGATATTGGTCTGGAACGCAATGCCATCGATCAGGCTGATGATCTCCGCAATCTTCTTTGCGGATTCGCTGATGCCTTCCATCGTCGTACCCACTTCGGCCACGGCATCACCGCCCTTGCGCGCGACATCGGATGCCGAATGCGCGAGATGATTACCCTGCTGCGCATTCTCGGCATTCTGCTTTACCGTCGATGCGAACTGCTCCATGCTGGCGGCAGTCTCTTCGAGGCTTGATGCCTGCGCTTCGGTACGTCCCGACAGGTCCATGTTGCCTTGCGCGATCTCGCGGCTGCCGATGTGGATCGCCTCGACATTGGCGCGCACATCGCCGACCACCGCCACCAGGTTGGCGCTCATCTGCTGCAGCGCCTGCAACAGCTGGCCGGTATCGTCGCCACGATCGACCTTCACCTGCTGGGTCAGATCGCCACCGGCAATTGCGCGCGCGACCCGGGTCGCCATCTGCAGCGGCGACACGATCGCTTTGTGCAGCGCCAGCCAGGCCGCCAGCAGCAAGCTCAATGACGCCAGTTCCATGCCCAGCATGCTGCCCGCGCCGCCCTTGAGCAGCGTCGTTGCGGCCATCGCGGCCACCAGGGTGGCCGGCAAGCCGAAACCGAGGCCGATGCGCAAGGTCAGCGGCATGTCGCGCACTGCCTGCAGCCATGCGGCGAAACCGGTGCGCACCACGGCGCCATTGCGGATCGCCAGCCCCTGCGCTTTGCCCTCCCTGAACCGGCGGTAAATCGCATCGGTCGCTGCCACCTGTTCACGCGAGGGTTTGCTGCGTACCGACATGTAACCCACCGGCTGGCCACGCTCGATGATGGGCGTCACATTCGCGACGACCCAGTAATAGTCACCGTTCTTGCAGCGGTTCTTCACCATGCCGGTCCAGGGCACGCCGGCCTTCAGTGCCTGCCACAAGTCCTCGAACGCTTCGGGTGGCATGTCGGGATGGCGCACCAGGTTGTGCGGTGCGCCCATCAGCTCTTCCTCGGTGAAGCCGCTGACTTCGATGAAATACGGATTGATGTAGGTGATGCGGCCCTTGAGGTCGGTCTTGGACACGATCGATTTCTCGTTACTGAGCTCGACCTCAACATTGGTGACTGGAAGATTGGTGCGCATGGCGGTGTCGTGGTCAGCAGATCGAAGGTTGGGATATGCGCTATCCTGCCTGCTGCCGTTCTGCTGGCAACATGCAAACAACGTGGCTTTCCCCGCGCTGTTTGCATGTTCATACAAGAAAATCCATCAACCAGAGGCACTGCCACAATGAGCGCCGCGAAGCGGCGCGGTCGCTGGCAAGGCGGGGGCGACGCAGACCGTACCGACGTGCGGCCAGATGGCCCACACCGCCGGCGGCATTGTGATCGAGCCTCCGAGAAATGCACACCGCGATGCCGACACTACCGAAGACCCTGCTGATCGCTTGCCTGCTGCTGTCTGCGGCCAATGCCCGCGCCGATGAATGCGAGGACGTGATCAAGATGGATGGCTTGCTGACCAAGGCCAAGCAAGCCTGCCCGTTCAGCTATTACGCGTTCCGCTTCCAGCAGCAATCGCAGGTATGCGGCGAGAAGAAAGGCAAGGACAGCTGGAAGCAGCTGTTCGGCAAAGGCGCATCCACCTTTGACGGGCTGTCATCGAAGATGGGCAAGGAAGCCTTGTGCAACAAGCTGCTCGCGGATTTCCCGATGACGGTGAAGCGCTAAGGGCGGCCACTATTGCACGTGATTCGGCCGAGGGATGTATGTCATCGCGTCAAGTGAATCCATAGACCTCAAAGATCGGCCGATACAGGTTCCAATGCGTATTCCGCAAATTCCAGAAATCGAAATGTGACTCGGCATCTTTCAGGCTCGACGAACCGACGAGTTCGCGAACCGTTTCGAAATGCCTTGTTGCCGCCGCTTTGTCCCCCATGTGGTGATACAGGAAGCCGGAATAAATCTCGTACCAAAGAAAACCGGGCGAAGGCACCATCTGCAGCCGCTTCATCGCAAGATCATGTTGTCCCCAAGCGGTGTAGGTTGAGGTCAGCGCAAAATTCTTGCCGGGCATTGCGTTGGCCTTGTCGAGCTGGTCGGCCCTGAGCAATGCATCGATACCTTTTTGCCACTGACAATTGCCTGCTACGTAGGTACCTTTCGACGCCTTGTCATCCCTGAGTTGCTTTTCGGTGCAGTCGCCGCCCCAGACGGACAGATAACCAATATCGATCAGCACCTGCAAATCGTTCGGTGCTAGCTCGTAGGCCTTGTCGAGCGACTTGAACATCGCCGGCCAGTTCTTTTGCACGAACAGCAAAGCGGCTTTACCAGAATGCAGCGTGGCGCGGTCCGGCTCCATCACGATGGCCTGATCGATGTGCGACAGCCCTTCATCGATCACCTTGGTGTCCTTGATGAAGCCGAATGTATAACCAAATCGCAGCATCGATGCCAGGTGCAGGCGTGCATCGACATAGTGGGGATCGGCAGCAATCGCTTCCTTCAGGCATTTCAAGCCCTGCATGAAATCAGCCGGCTGGTAAGTCACATAAAAAGTGCCGCGCACGAAGTTTACGCATTCATAGGCACTGAGGTTTTCGGTCCCTCGCTGCTTCGCGCGCTGGACAATGTCTTTCGACAGCACGGAGCCATGACTGGCGACCATCTCGTTGACCACGCTCGACACAATTTCATCCTGGGTCGAAAAAATTTCGCCGGCGGCCATCGTGCGATCGTAGGTCTTGCTCCAGATCGTGGACATCGACGCGGCATTCACCAGACTGATCGATAGCCTGAATTTGTCGCCTGATTGACGCAGACTGCCATCGATGAGGTATTGGGCGCCTGCCTGCGCGCCAACCGAAGCGAGGTCATCCGGGCGCTTCGAGAGCCGCACGACATTCAACATCTTCGACGAACCGACAATACTGTTGGCCAGGTCTTGCGTCAGGCCGGCTGCAAAATTTCGCTGCCCGGCATCGTCACCCGACGTCGCGATCGGCAGCACCACCAGCGTATTGGCTGCCATCGGCTGCGTGCCGCCTTTCAGGCCGCCCTTGACGAACCACAGGCCACCGGCCACGACGACCAGCAACACCGCCGCCAGCGCGACCCAGCGCATCATCGCGTTCGCCGGGCGCTTCTTGGTGGCCTGACCACCCTTCATTCCGGACGGCCCGCTCGCACCCGCCGGTGCGCCGACATTCAGCTGGTACACATGCACCGGGTCTTCAATGTTTTTCAGGGCCTGCGGCCCATGGTCCTCGAACGCGAAGTTGAACTTGCGCCGCACTTCCGCATACACCTTGTCCGACACCGAAATACCCCCCGGCGGCGCGATGCTCTCCAGCCGCGCGGCGATGTTCACGCCTTCGCCATACAGGTTGTTGCCTTCGATGATGATGTCGCCGACATTCACGCCGACACGGAACAGCATCTGCTCTTCCGGTGGCAGGGAATCATTGCGCGACTGGATCAGTTTCTGGATATCGACCGCGGCCGAGATGGCCGACACCGCGCTCGAGAACTCGATCATGAAGGCATCGCCGGCGGTATTGAAAATGCGGCCCCGGTTCTCGGTGACCACGTTCTCGATGATCTCGCGACAGGCGCGCAAGTGACGCAGCGTTCCCTCTTCGTCGCGCCCCATCTTTTCCGAATACGACACCACGTCCATCGCGAGGATGGCGGCCATCTTCCTCTCGGTATTGCTCATGTCGTGCCTCGCTACCGGCTAATGGTTTTAATTGATATAGCGATCCCGCTGGATCAGCCCACCGCGTCTCCGTGCGGGGTGCCGACGACACTCAACGTAGCAGAAAAGATTCTTTCCGGCAATTTTTAGCCGGCGCCATAGGGCCCCTGCCGAGGATGATTTCAAAATTTATACATTGGCGCTGGCATGTTCACGATGGACGGTGTCATCGCGCGCGCATGCAGCGTGCATGCAGCCTGACGGGGGGCGCTCATATATGCGGCACCGACACCACGTCGCCCAGCATCGGCACGCTGGCTTGCCAGTGCAGTTCGCGCTCGATGCGGCAGCGCAGCGCGTCGGCTGCGGCCGGTTCGCCATGGGTCACGTATACATGGCGCGGCGCCTTCGGCAGCGAGCGCAGCCAGCTGATCAGCTGCGTGCCGTCCGCGTGCGCCGACATGCCCGGCAGGGATACCACCTCGGCGTTGATGCGCACGTCTTCACCGAAGATGCGCAGTTCGCGCTCGCCGGCCGCCAGCCGTGCGCCGCGTGTGCCGCCGGCCTGGAAGCCGGCCAGCACGATACTGGTCCGGTGGTCGGGGCCGAAATTGCGCAAGTGATGCAGGATGCGGCCGCCGGTCGCCATGCCGCTGGCCGAGATGATGATCGCGGGAAACGCGAGCCCGGTCAGCTCACGCGATTGCTCCACGGTGCGACAGAACTTCGCGACATGCGACATGCCATGGCACTCGTCCACCGACAGCCGGTGCTCGGCGCGGTGGCGTCGGTAAATGTCGGTGGAATCAATCGCCATCGGGCTGTCGAGAAAGACCGGCAGATCGGGGATGCGCGCGGCACGTTTCAACTGGTAGATCTGGTACAGCAGCGACTGCGCGCGACCGACCGCGAAGGCCGGTATCACGACCTTGCCGCCGCGCGCTGCGGTGCGCGCCACCACATCGGCCAACAGCGTGGCGCTGTCTTCCTGACCATGGCTACGATCGCCATAGGTCGATTCAACCACCAGCGTGTCGCCGAGCGCAATCGGCGATGGCGGCTGCATCACCAGGTCGTCCGGGCGGCCGACATCGCCGGACAGGAACAGGCTGCCTTTCGCGGTGCGCAGCTCGACCGATGCCGCGCCCAGAATATGCCCGGCCGGGCGCAGCCGGACCGTCATGCCGGCGATCTCGAGCGGCTGGTCGAATTCCACTGGCCGCAGCTGGCGCAATGCGTGGCGCGCATCTTCCTCGGTATATAGCGGCAGCGCCGGCACATGCTTCGATGACTTGTGGCGGTTCGCATAGTTGGCATCTTCTTCCTGCAAGTGCCCGCTGTCGGGCAACAGCAGCCCGCACAGCGCGATGGTCGATGGTGTTGCATGCACCATGCCGCGAAAGCCATTGCGCACCAGCAGCGGCAACGCGCCCGAATGATCGAGGTGCGCATGGCTCAAGATCACGGCGTCGAGCCGTGCGGGGTCGAACGGCAAGGGCTGCCAGTTCAGCTGCCGCAGGTTCTTGTAACCCTGGAACAGCCCGCAATCAATCAGCACTCGCTTGCCCTGGTACTCGATCAGGTATTTGGAGCCGGTGACAGTACCGGCGCCGCCGAGGAAGGTCAGCTTCACGCGCACTCCTTGCAAGGTGAACGATGTCTGGATCATGCCAGAATCTATCATCCTGATAACGATTCCTTGCCCGAACTGGTGGACACCCCGATGAATGACCGACACGGCAGCGGACTGGACGCCGCCAGCGCCGCACGCCGCCTGCAGCAGGACGGCCCGAATGACATCGGCCTGTCGCAGCGCCGTCCGCTGCGCGCGATCGTGATCGAGGTCGGCACCGAGCCCATGTTCCTGCTGCTGATCGCCGCCGGGCTGATTTACCTGCTGATGGGCGATACCGGCGAGGCGCTGGTACTGCTGGGCTTCGTGCTGGTCATCATGGGCATCACGATCGCGCAGGAGCGACGCACCGACAATGCGCTCCATGCATTGCGCGACCTGTCCAGTCCGCGCGCGCTGGTGGTGCGCGACGGTGCGCAGCAACGCATCGCTGGTAGCGACGTGGTGCGCGACGACTGGCTGATGCTGGCCGAGGGCGACCGCATCGCCGCCGATGGCGTGCTGCTGGAAGCGCATGAACTGGCGATCGATGAATCCATGCTCACCGGCGAATCGCTGCCCGTGACGAAGGCGGCGGGCGATCCGGTCTATGCCGGCACACTGGCCGTCAGCGGCCAGGGACTGGCGCGGGTGCAGGCAACGGGGCGGCGTACCGAGATGGGCCGCATCGGTACCTCACTGGACGCACTGGACCTCGAAACGTCGCCGCTGCGGCGACAGATGGACCGGCTCACAAAGCGCTTTGCCGCGATCGGCCTGCTGCTGTCGCTGGCGCTGGCCGCCACTTTCTGGGCGTTGCGCGGCGACCCGGCCCAAGCGCTGCTGGCCGGGATTGCACTGGCGATGTCACTACTGCCGCAAGAGTTCGCCGTCATCATGATCATCTTCTTTGCGTTTGCAGCGCGAAGGCTGGGCAAGCTGCAGGTACTCACGCGGCGACTGGGCGCCATCGAGACACTGGGCCAGACCTCGGTGCTGTGCGTGGACAAGACGGGGACGCTGACGCAAAACCATATGCAGGTGGCCATGCTGCGCACCGGGTCGCGCGCATACCCGGTCAACGCCGGCACTGCCGACAACGCCATGCCGGACGATGTCCGCGATCTGCTGGCAACGGCGGTGCTGGCCTGTGAAGTGGTGCCGCATGATCCGATGGAAAAAGCCATCATCGATGCCGGTGCCGCTGCAAACATCGGCCTGCCGTCCGGCCGGCAACTGGTGCGCGAATACGAATTGCGACCGGAGTTGCTCGCGATGTCGCATGTATGGCGCCGTGCTGACGAAGGCATGGGCGACGATGTTCACAATGGCGTTGGCGTTAGCGTTGGCGTTGGCATTGGCGTTGGCGATGACGAGGACGCGCGCGGCCACGCGCCAGCGGGCGCAGAAGACCGCGGCACCTTCGACATCGTTGCCGCGAAAGGCGCGCCCGAAGCGATCGCGTCCCTGTGCGGACTGACAGAAGCAGAACGCGCGCGCGTGGCAACCGATGCGGAAGCGCTCGCAGCACGCGGGTTGCGGGTACTCGGCGTGGCGCGCGCCAGCCATCCTTCCACCGCGCCATGGCCGGCATCACAGACCGGCTTTCGCTTCGGCTGGCTCGGGCTGGTCGCACTGGCGGATCCGCTGCGCCCGGAAGTGCCGGCCGCTGTCGCACTGTGCCGGCAAGCCGGCATACGCGTAGTGATGATCACCGGCGATCATGCGAGCACTGCGCAAGCGATTGCACGTGAAGCAGGCATCGACCACCATGCGGTGCTGACAGGAACGCAGCTGGCGGCGATGAATGATGCCGAACTGCGCAGTGCGGCGGCGCAGGTGCAGGTGTTCGCACGGGTCAAGCCCTGGCAAAAGCTGGCGCTGGTCGAGGCATTGAAGGCGCAGTCGGCCGTGGTCGCCATGACCGGTGACGGCGTCAATGATGCCCCGGCACTGAAGGCGGCGCACATCGGCATCGCGATGGGTCAGCGCGGCACCGATGTCGCCCGTGAAGCCGCATCGCTGGTGCTGCTGCGGGATGACTTCAACGCCATCGTGGAAGCGATACGCATGGGTCGCCGCACGTTCCGCAACATGCGGCAGGCGATGGTCTATACGCTGGCAGTGCACATACCGATCGCCGGTCTCGCCTTGCTGCCGGTGCTGTTCGGGCTGCCGCTGTTGCTGGCACCGCTGCACATCGCTTTCCTGGAACTGGTGATCGACCCCGCATGCTCTGTGGTGTTCGAAGCCGAAGAAGAAGACCAGCGCCTGATGCAGGTCGCGCCACGGCCGATGGAGGAGCCCTTGCTGCAGCCGCGCAATGCCTTGCTCGCGGTCGCTTGCGGCCTGTTGACGACGGTGATCGCGTTTTCCACTTACGCATTACTGCAGCAACAAGGCATGGCCACGTCGTCTGCCGCAAGCGCGGCGTTCATATTGCTGGTGTGCGCAAATGCATTGCTGATCTTGCCATTGCGCTCGCCGAATGCGGGATGGCGCAAACTGCTCGCATCGCTGCCCGCCATCAGTTATTGGGTGATCATCGCCACCTTCGCGGGTTTGCTGCTGGTCACGGCGGTCACACCGCTTGCCCAGACCTTTGGCTTCGCCACGCTGCCGCCCTGGCAGTGGCTGGCTTGCGCACTGGCTGCGGTTGTTTTGCTGCCTGCGTATCAGTGGCTGCGTTTGACGATAGCGCCAGTCGCCGAGCATCCACGGCAAGCGTCGCCAGGCTCACCGCTGACTTGAGATCCGCGGTCGCATCGCGCGGACATGCGACTGATCGGATCATGGCTTCGCCGGCCTTTCTTTGTCAGGGGTACCGTTTGCTGCATGGGGATTGCGACCGGCTTGCTTCAACAAGGCTGAACAGGGATCCGGCTTGTTCTCCCCGGGGTTGATCAGCGCAATCAAGCCCGCCACCGGTGCCGCCACGGCACCGATCAGCGTCGCGGCACCTGCCTTCAACGCCAGCGCGCGACGATCTACGCCGACTTCCGGCTTCTGGAAGCTGCCGCGTATGTACAGCGGCGAGCGCAGCGACAGCAAGCGCAAGCCCTTGCTGTCCGGGTGAAGGGTGAGGTCATAGCGTTCGCTTTGCAGGTTGATCGTGCCAGCGACGCCAATCGAGGCATCGCCCGTATCCAGCAGGAAGTGACGCGGCGTCGCGATGCCCTTGTCAATGCTGAGGTCAGCGACCAGGCAGTTGATCGGCACCTGACGGTCGCCGAAGAAGCGGGCGATAGCTGCCGATGCAAGGTTCAGCCCGGCGGCCTCCAGCACGAATTTGCTGACCGATCCGTCGCTGATCACGGCACTGATGTCACCACTGGAGGAACCCAGCAGCGCGGCGACCGAATTGCCGCGTCCACGCAAGTCGGCGCTTGCGGCCAGGCGGCCCATGCTGGCGGGCGCGCCGCCGACTTTCGGGAACAGCTGCGTCAGCGACAGACCCTGCGCCTGCAGCTGCAAGCGCCCCTGTGCCGGCGCGACCAGACCATCGATGCGCGCCGTCCCCTGCAGACGGCCGCCGGCAACACCGAAGCGTAGCGGGTCCAATGTCAGCACCCCGGCCCTCATCATCAGGCGCGTGTCGAGATTTTCAATCGGCAAATCTTCGCTGCGAATGATCTGACGGCCGGTGAAGCGCACGTCGACATCCATGCGATGCCAGCGCTCGGTCCGGAACGGCGATACCGGCAGCACACGTCCCTTGGGTTGCACGACATCGCCGGGCTTGCGTGCATCGCCGGCACCCGCACCGATCAGCCGGCCCAGATCTGCCAGCCGCAGTTGATGGGATACCACTGCGCCGCTCAGCATCGCGCGTGGCCCTTGCTGGTAGCGCAGCGTGCCGCGGATGTCACTCTGCCCGACCTTGCCGCTGAACTTTTCGTAGCGCAGGTCGAGCGCGCCCGGCACGATGCGGCCGACGACACGACCCGCCGTCGAGAACTTCGGCGTTTGCGGCAGCAACAAGCCGCTGAGCGGGTACAGGTCGGCCATGCTGGCGCCGCTGATGTCGAGCCGGATGTCGAGTGCACTGGGATCGGCCGGGTCCGTGATCGTGCCGTGCGCGACGATGCGCGAATCGCCGACCACGAGCTCCGCTTCCAGCGGGTAGCGAACATCGCTGCGCTGCAACGCGAGCAAGGCGCCCGCGCGCCCGTGCCCACGCAGGGCCTCGTCGTGGTACCGCCCTTGCGCCTGCCAGCGCACGCTGCCATCAGCGGCTGTGTCGAGCGCCAGTGTCAGATCGGTCGATGTCGCAGGGTCGAAGTAGCGCAACGTGCCACTGGCGATGGCGAGGGTATCGATCGCGAAGCGCCAGCGCTGGCGATCGGCCGGCTTTTTTTCTGGCGTAAAAACCCAGTTGCGGCGATCCTCACCGGCCTTTTCGAATACGACCGACGGGCCGGCCAGTCGCGCCTGTGCCAGCCGCAGCTCGCGCCGCGCGAGTGCCGGCAGGTTCAGGGTAAAGTCGAGCTGCGGCACGGTCGCCATCCACGGGCCACTGCTGGCCCAGTCCGGATTACCAAGCGCAACATCGTGTGCACGCCAGTGCGGCCACGGCAGGAAGCGCCATAGTCCCGGTGTTTCAGGCGGCCGCTGCCATGACAGCGACAGCGCGCCACGCAATTCGACCCGACGCCCGGTCGCCTCGGACGCCTTGTCGGCCAGCCACGGCCGCGCGCGGTTCCAGTCGAACGTGGCGATGACAAGCATCGCCACGATCAGCAGCAGCACCAGCGGCGCTGCCAGCGCCCTACCCAATTTTGCTGCGAACTGCAGGACCCGCAGCCACCTGCGTGATCCCGCTATCCCTGCGTCGCCCATGGCACCTCCGACGATCGCGCGCCGTGACAGCACCATAGGCAGCACCCCAGGCAGCCCCCGTGGCAGCACCGTCAGCGAGGCGCTGGTTTCTTGACATCATGAACCTGCGATCTGTTAGATGGGTGAGAGAGCGAATTTGTTTTGATATGGGAAAAGAACCCGCGAAAAAAAATGGGGTGCCAATGGCTTGTGGCCATTGCACACCCCGAACTAGAGAGAACCTTCAGAGAGATATCACCGCGCTGCACCCGCTGCCCGACGGGCAGGGGCATGCGCATGCGCGGTAACCCGGACGCCGGTTCAGGCGGCCTTGGGCAGCACCACCGCATCGCCGGCGCTGGCATCCAGCCCCACCGGTGCGCGGTGCTCGCGCCAATACTGGCTGGCCGCAGCGACACCACTGCCGGCCTGCACCTTGATGCCGCAATCGAGCATGGCCATTTCGGCGCCGGCGATCGCTGCCATCAGGTGCACTTCATTCATGTCACCGAGGTGACCAATGCGGAACAGCTTGCCTGCCACCTTCGACAAACCGGCGCCCAGCGATACGTTGTAGCGGTTGTATGCACGCGCGATCACGTCCGCACCATTCACGCCTTCCGGCACCATCACGGCCGATACCGTGTTCGAGTACCACTGCTTATCCTTCGCGCACAGGTCCAGCTGCCAGCCCTTGAGCACGGCGGCGCGCACGCCCTCGGCCAGGTACGCATGGCGAGCGATGATGTTGTCGAGACCTTCTTCTTCGATCATCTTCAGCGACTCGACCAGCCCGTACATCAGCGACAGCGCCGGCGTGTACGGGAAGTAGCCGGTGGCGTTCGCTGCCAGCATGTCCTGCAGGTCGAAGTAGGAGCGTGCGAGCTTTGCGTCCTTGCCCATGTCCAGCGCCTTCTGGCTGGCGCAACGGATGCCG
>JACCDN010452157.1_pt1 | contig 20401 bp, 21 predicted proteins | sample 7441691 | NCBI WGS metagenome assembly JACCDN01 (sample SAMN15323439, study PRJNA562643) | freshwater metagenome | isolation source: river surface water | place: USA:Blue River Watershed | collected 2017-08-16 | reverse complement strand
GCATTAGAAGGTATAAAGAAAGCAAAAGCGACAGGTTGCAATGTGGTTATTGTGGATACTGCAGGCCGACTAGCGGTAGACGAGCAAATGATGGATGAGATTGCTAGAGTAAAATCGAGCATTAATCCGAATGAGATTTTGTTTGTTGTGGATTCGATGACCGGTCAGGATGCGGTTAACACAGCAAAGGCATTTAACGACCGATTAGATTTTGACGGGGTGGTATTAACCAAATTAGATGGTGATACACGAGGTGGGGCAGCGATAACCATTAAAGCAGTAGTGAATAAACCTATTAAGTTTATTGGTACTGGAGAAAAGATGGAAGCAATTGATGTGTTTTATCCAGACAGGATGGCATCGAGAATTTTGGGGATGGGCGACGTGGTTTCGTTAGTAGAGCGAGCACAACAGCAATTTGATGAGGTAGAAGCGGCAAAGCTTCAAAAGAAAATCAGAAAAAACCAATTCGACTTTAGTGATTTCTTGAATCAATTACAGCAGATCAAGAAAATGGGTAATTTGAAGGATTTAATGGGAATGATACCAGGAATGGGTAAAATGGTGAAAGATATTGATATCAGTGATGATGCATTTAAACACATTGAAGCCATTATTCAATCGATGACACCAACAGAGCGCGAACAGCCAGAGTTAATTAATGGTAATAGAAAGAAAAGAATTGCAGGGGGAAGCGGACGATCGATTGAAGAAGTAAACAAGTTATTGAAGCAATTTGAGGATATGAAGAAGATGATGAAAATGATGCGAAATAACCCATTTGCAGGAATGAAGAGATAAAGAAAATGCTGCTTTTAAAGCACATTTTCAAGTAAAATACTAAGATAAAGACGATTAAAGCCCTGAAATTTCGGGGCTTTATTGTATAAATGAAAATTAAATAGCATCTTTGCAGCCCTCATTGTGGAGAAATGAGGATTTAACATTAAAAAATTAAACACATGCCAGTAAAAATCAGATTACAGAGACATGGTAAAAAAGCAAAAGCTTTTTATCACATTGTGGTGGCGGATTCACGTGCTCCGAGGGATGGTAAATTTATTGAAAAATTAGGAACTTATAATCCTAATACCAATCCAGCGACAATTGACATCAACACCGACAGCGCGGTTACATGGTTGCACAATGGTGCACAACCAACAGACACTGCAAGAGCAATTTTATCTTACAAAGGAATTTTGTACAAGAGACATTTGCAAATTGGTGTTACTAAAGGTGCAATTACTCAAGAACAAGCAGATGCTAAATTTGCAACTTGGTTAGAGGAAAAAGCAGCTAAAGTAGACGCTAAAAAATCTAACTTATCTTCAACTAAAGAAGAAGCGAAGAAAGCTCGTTTAACCTTAGAAGCTAAGCAAAAAGAAGAAAAAGCAAAAGCAATTGCAGCTAAAAATGCTCCAGTTGTAGAAGAAGCTCCTGCTGAAGAAGTAGTTGCTGAAGCAGAAGTAGAAGCTCCAGAAGCTCCTGCAGCTGATGCTACTGAAACTGCAGCTGAATAATTTTATAGATTATTCTATATGTTAAATGATGATTATTTTTCTATAGGATACATCTCTAAAACAAGAGGCTTAAAAGGGGAACTTCAACTTTATTTAGAAGTAGAAAATCCTCAAGATTATAAAAACATGGAATCGTTGTTTTTGGAAATTAACCAAAAACCGGTTCCATTTTTTATTTCAAAATTATTGATTCAAAAAAATATCGTTTACATCTATGTAGAAGATATTGACCATATCGATAAAGCGAAAACGCTTGTGGGTAAAGCAGCTTATGTACATAAGAAAAACAAACCCAAAAACACAAACGAAGATTCTCATAAAGCATTAATTGGATATACTGTTGTTGATGCGCAACAAGGAGAGTTAGGGGTAATAAATGCTATTCAAGAATTACCTTCACAATTAATTGCAAATATGTTGTATCAGAATAAGGAAGTATTATTTCCGTTAAATGATCAATTTGTTACAGCAATTGATAAGAAATCTAAAACAATTCACGTTGATTTGCCAGATGGTTTGATAGACTTATATCTATCGAATTAAAAATATGGCAAAAAGAATACTCTATATTTTCATTTTATTATTTTCTATATCAACTTTAAACGCACAACAAACAAAGCAGCGATTTAAAGTGATACACTCGGATAGTTTATCAACTATACCATTTGCCACATTGCAAGTGCTTCACAAATCGAATACAAGTATTACTGATGAATCGGGTATTGCTCAAATAGATATTTCGGTTGGCGATACGGTATTAATTAGAGCACTAGGTTTTTTTCCGATGCAAATACCCATTGGTGATTTAAAAATGCCACCAGTGTATAGAGCATTATTAATTCCCAAGCAATTCAATATTAGAGAAGTAACCATAAAAGGAATTCGCACAAAAGATGAGTTGAAAATGGCCATCTTAAGAATGAGAATAGAAGAAAAACAGAAAGACCTCCCCGGGATAAAAACATTTCATGGTCCGATGAAAAAAGCTCCTGCCGGTTTTAATAGCCCCATAACAATGATTTACGAATCAGAGTGGGCGAAAAAGCAAAGAGCTAAAAAGTGGGCAAAGACCTTAATCATGCCACAAATAAAGTAAGGAATACGAAAATCATTACCTTTGCAGAATGATAATCGACATAGTAACAGTGGTACCTGGTATATTAGAAGGGCCATTTTCGCATTCTATATTACAAAGAGCACAAACTAAAAACATCGTACAAATACGAGTGCACAATTTGCGTGAGTATGCGAGTGGTAAGCATAAGAATGTAGATGATTATCAATACGGAGGAGGTTCGGGCATGGTGATGATGATAGAACCCTTTGTGAACTGTTTGGAGCATTTACAAAAAGATACGAAATATGATGAGGTTATCTTTTTAACGCCAGATGGTGAAACCTTACAACAACAAATGGCAAATGAATTAAGCTTAAAAGGTAATTTGTTGATGTTATGTGGTCACTATAAAGGAATTGACCAACGAATTAGGGATCATTTTGTAACAAAAGAGATTTCTATAGGTGATTATGTGTTAAGTGGAGGGGAATTAGCCGCAGCAGTACTCGTAGATAGTATTGTAAGACTTATTCCAGGAGTATTAAACGATGAAACATCAGCATTGTCGGATTCCTTTCAAGATGGATTGTTAAGTCCACCTGTTTATACCAGACCTGCAGATTTCAGAGGAATGAAGGTTCCAGATATATTAATCGGGGGAAACACTCCAGAGGTAGAAAAATGGAGATTTGAAAAAGCTATAGAGCGAACAAAAGAGCGCCGACCCGACCTCTTGTAAGGGTTTTCCACAAAGAGATGAGCGGATTGCCTTTATTTTTTTGATAATTTATTTTTATGTTGATAAAATAATCCCTATACTTGCAATCCGATTTTTACGGGATAAAAATCGATTTTAAAGGCTTAATATCATGGATTTAGTAAAATTTGTAGACGCACAGAACCACAAAAATGAATTACCAACGTTTAACGCAGGTGATACAGTAACTGTTCATTATAAAATTAAAGAGGGTAACAAAGAGCGTATCCAACAATATCAAGGTGTTGTTATTCAACGCAATGGTACTGGCGCAACTGAAACTTTCACAGTACGTAAAATCTCTAACTCAGTTGGAGTAGAGCGTATTTTCCCAGTAAATTCACCAAATATCGACAAGGTAGAAGTGAATTCAAGAGGAGCAGTTCGTAGAGCAAAATTATATTACCTACGTGCACTTACTGGTAAAAAAGCTAGAATTAAAGAAAAAAGAGGTTCTTACTAGTCTCTTATGCTATAAAATAACCCTCAGCCCACAAAAGCTGGGGGTTTTTTGTTTAAAAAAATCAGAACACACAAATGAAAGACTTATTAAAAAAATACGAAGAGAAAAGACCAGAGATTGTTTTTGAATGGAAAGATGCAGAAACAGAAGCTGAAGGTTGGGTAGTTATTAACTCACTTAGAGGCGGTGCAGCTGGTGGTGGTACTCGTATGAGAAAAGGATTAGACAAACGTGAGGTAGAATCTTTAGCTAAAACCATGGAAGTGAAATTTACAGTTTCTGGTCCGGCTATTGGTGGTGCAAAATCTGGAATAAATTTCGACCCCGCAGATCCTCGTAAAAAAGGAGTATTAGAAAGATGGTACAAAGCGGTTATTCCTTTGTTGAAAAACTACTACGGAACAGGTGGCGATTTGAATGTGGATGAAATTCATGAAGTAATTCCGATGACTGAAGCATGTGGATTATGGCATCCTCAAGAAGGAGTTATTAACGGACATTTTAAAGCACATGAAAATGAAAAAATCCAACAAATTGGTCAGTTGAGGATTGGAGTTTCTAAAGTGCTAGAAGATGAAAAATATTCACCTTCACTAGAGAAAAAATATTTAGTAGCTGATATGATTACTGGATACGGAGTATCAGAATCTGCTCGTCATTATTACAATATTTACGGTGGAAGTATCGTTGGAAAAAGAGTGATCATTCAAGGATTCGGAAACGTAGGTGCAGCGGCAGCATTTTATTTAACACAAGCTGGTGCCAAAGTAGTTGGAATTATTGATAGAGTTGGTGGATTAATAAACGAGAGTGGATTTACATTTGAAGAAATCAGAAATTTATTCATCAATAGAAAAGGAAATACATTAGTAAGCCCAGATATAATTTCATTTGAAGAAGTAAATGCAAAAATTTGGGATATGAATGCTGAAGTATTTATTCCTGCTGCAGCTTCTAGATTAGTTACAAAAGATCAGGTAGAAAGAATGAAAAAAGCGGGGATGGAAGTAATTGCATGCGGAGCGAATGTTCCTTTTGCTGATCCAGAAATTTTCTTTGGTCCAACTGGTGAGTATGCCGATGAAAACTTAAGTGTAATTCCAGATTTTATTTCAAATTGCGGAATGGCAAGAGTGTTTGCATACTTAATGAATAAAGGGGTTTCGATGAGTGATGAAGCTATTTTTGAAGATGCGTCTTCTATAATTGCAGAAGCATTGAAAAAATCACATTCACACAATAATTCTAAAACTCATATTGCTAAAACAAGTTTTGAAATTGCACTTAAACAATTAGTATAATGTTCTCATTAGAAAAATTATTTCAACAAGAAGTTTTTGGAAACAGCGTAGAACAATACGCTTGGTTTATCGGAATTTTATTTTTTGGATTTATTTTTCTAAGAGTATTCTCAAGATTTTTCAGCAGATTATTATTTAAATTATTTAAAAAGTTTTCTGCTGAAGTAAAAATCGACAAATTTGTAGAATTATTAGTAAGGCCAATAGAATTACTACTTATTGCTACAATTATTTTTTGGGCATTAAATCAATTATCATACCCACTTCACGAAATATTATTCAAAAGAAAAAAATCTGAGATTACTTATTTTGATGTAATCGACAAACTGTATTTGTTTTTTGTTATTGTTTCTATCAATTGGATAATATTAAGAATTATTGATTTTGTTGCATTGGTTTTTGCATACAAAGCTAGCCTTACGGACACTAAATCCGATGATCAGTTGGTATTGTTCATTCGTGAACTTTCAAAAATATTAGTCATTATAGTAGGTTCATTTGTGATGCTTGGAATGGTGTTTGAAATAAATGTTCTTACCTTAATAACAGGTTTAGGTATTGGAGGTATCGCGGTAGCATTAGCAGCAAAAGACAGCTTAGAAAACTTGTTCGGTTCATTTACAATTTTCATCGACAAACCATTTGTAGTAGGAGATTTAGTAAAGGTCGAGGGAATAGAAGGTACAGTAGAAAAAGTGGGTTTTAGAAGCACACAAATTAGAAGTACAGACAGAAGTATCATCACTCTTCCGAATAAAAAAATGATTGATGGAGCTTTGGAAAATTTAACCTTACGAAATTTCAGGAGAGTTAAATTTACAGTTGGCTTAACTTATGCAACTACTCCAGAGAACATGAAAAAAATTGTTGCGGATATTAACGAGCTTATCAATAATCATCCGAACATGAATGAAGAAGGTGTTGCAGTGTTTGAGGAATTCGGAGATTATTCATTAAGACTAATGGTATTATATTTCATCGAAATGATGGATTATTATGAATATCTAAAAATTAAGGAGCAAATGAATTATGCGATTACAGAGATAGTAAACAAGTATGATTCTAGTTTTGCATATCCAACAAGAACTATAATACATAAAAACGAAAGTAACGATTTTGTGGATTAACAGAATTGGAATAATTATTGTTTGAGTGTTAGCTATATACACCCAAAATCAATAATTATGAGAAAAAAACTACTTACCCTCACTTTTTTAGTTTCATTTGTCACCATTTTTGTAGGTTCTATCTACAATAATGCACACACAGACCCTACGGGATCACCTAATGCTAGAACAGGTTCTCCTGGTGATGGAGGAAATACATGTGCTATTTCAGGTTGCCATACTGGTATTACGGTAACTACAAAAGCAAATATTATTTCATCGGATATCCCTGTTGATGGCTATACACCAGGTGTAAAATATACTATCACTGCTAAAGCTGTTTCAAGCTCTAATAGAAACACATTTGGTTTTCAAATTTCACCACAATCTTCTACCGGTACATTATTAGGTGCGCTATCAGCTACAAATACTACACAAACACAAATAACAGGAGGAGGCAAATATATTACGCATAAACAAGCTGGCATAACTGGTGCGAATGGACAAAAAACTTGGACATTTTCATGGACAGCTCCAGTTGCTGGTACAGGCGCAGTTACTTTTTACGGATGTTTTAATAATGCTAATGGAAATGGATCTTCGAATGGAGATAGTATAATTAAATCAACATATACTGTTCAAGAAAAAGTTGCTATTGGTATTAATAAAGATGAACTAGCTAAAATTGGAATCAACGTATTTCCTAATCCAGTTTATAACCATATCTACATCAAAAATGAAAACAATGTAAAATTTGATAGAGTGGAAATTTTAGACATGAATGGTAAAGTGGTATATCAATCTGAGGGTTCAGTTGATGTTGATTTGCAATTAGAAAAAGTTGGAATCCCTACTGGAGTATATTTTGTAAAACTTTACAACGAGAATATGTTGCTTGGAGCAACTAAATTAATTAAGAATTAATTTGACTATAGAAAGTCAAGAGGATAATAATAAAAATGTATTATGTATTAAGTAAAATGTACAATGTATGTTTTACTTAATACATTGTACATAATACAAATTACATCATTCCTTAGTTTTTAGGAGCTTCAGTTTTATCAGCAACTTTTTCTGCTTTACCAGCTTTTTCTACTTTAGTAGTTTTAGCGCCATCTTTAGAGCAGCATGATTTAGCACCAGCTAATTCTTTTTTAGCACCTTCTTTAGAGCAGCAAGCATCTTTCTTACCGTCTTTACCTTTTTTCTCGTCGCCATGCGCTAAAGCTACCATTGAAGTAGCTGCTACAAACGCTAGCATTAATAATGTTTTTTTCATTTCGTTATTTATTTAATGTTTTTGAATAAGTATAACTCTTTGTATATAACGCAAGTTAACTAAAATTGTTATGATATTAAAATATTAAGAAAGCGTAGCAATAGTTGATTTACCGCCCTTAACCACATCATTTAATTTAACGTCGATTTTAGTACCAATAGGTAAAAACAAGTCGACTCTTGAGCCGAATTTAATAAAGCCCATTTCATTTCCTTGAACAACAGAATCGCCTTCTTTAACGTAATAAACAATTCTGCGAGCCAAAGCACCTGCAATTTGACGCATTAAGATCTGCATACCATTAGCTTTCTCGTAAACAACAGTAGTACGTTCGTTTTCTGTAGATGATTTTGGATGCCAAGCGACAAGGTATAAACCCGCATGGTATTTTGCATATTTAACAATTCCAGAAATAGGGTTTCTATTTATGTGCACATTAAATGGTGACATAAAAATAGACACTTGAATACGTTTATCTTTGAAGTATTCAGTTTCTTCTACTTCTTCAATAACTACAACCTTGCCATCTGCTGGAGCCAATAGAATAGAATCGTTTGGCGTAATTTCGAATAAAGGTTTTCTGAAAAATTGTAAAATAATGATTAAAATAAATGCACTTAAAACAATACCGAAAATTTGCAACCAAGCTGTATTGGGGGCAAAATAGTATGTGCAAAAATTAACAACAACACCAAATAATAGTGCTAATAAAATTGAGGCTGTGCCTTCCTTATGTAAAGTCATGTTTAAAGATTAAAGGGCAAATCTATAAAAAAAGATGCAGATAGGCATAAACCATTGGTGCAGCAATCAATAAAGCGTCAAATCTGTCTAATACACCACCATGTCCCGGTAAAATTGAGCCCGAATCTTTAATTTCCTTGCTTCTTTTTAGCATAGATTCAATCAAATCGCCCAAAGTGCCAAATACAACGATAATAATTGAAATTACAACCCAATGTTGTAAAGAGATGCTTTGAAAGTATTGAGAAATAATATATGCGGATATTCCTGCGATAATCATTCCGCCAAAAAAACCTTCCCATGATTTTTTAGGGGAAATTCTTTCAAAAAGCCTGTTTTTACCTAAAGTAACCCCAAAAACATAAGCACCACTATCATTTGCCCAAACTAAAATTAAAAACCCAAGAGGGATTTCAAAATTATATTCCCCAGAAACTATGTACCCTAAAGCAGTATACAAAGCGAAAGGGACAATAACATATACATAGCCCACTATAAGTTTAGCTATCTGATCAAAAGGGAAATGATCTCTTTGGTAAAGTTCTATAACGAATATAGAAGCTAGAAGAAATACATTCGCCCAAACCATTTTTTCAGGAATAATATTCATTTGCATTAAAGCAAAACTTCCCGACATTAGAATAGCATACAATAAATATAAACGACTTAATGCTTTTCTTTTTTTAGGGCCGTTAATTCTTAAGTATTCGTTAAACCCGATAATCGAAAATATAAAAAATAGTAAGTGGATATAGCCATTAAAGTATATACAAGCTACACAAGCTATCGCAAAGAAAAGTGCAGTAATGGTTCGAGTGAAAAAATTATTCATAATTCATTTTTAATGATAATTTCGATGGCCTCATCGAAATGTTTTGGGTGTATATATAATTCTACTTCACCAAAATTTAGGTAACTAGAATCTCTTTTGTTTAGTTCTACAACTTCTATGGAATGATCTTTAAGAACAGTAGTTACTAATGCTGCTTTATAAGAATTTTCAGAGGTATATATTTTAATCCAATTTTTCTCCATAAATAATTATTACACTTCCTGCTTTTTGTTTTTTCCAATACCAAAATAAAGTAATTGTTGAGATTATAGAAATTATTAATCCGATACTTCCGAAATACTCATTCGAATTAGGATTAAAAGAGGTATATCCTTGCTTAAATAAAGAGTCTAGAATTACAGCGCTAGCGTTATTTACGAAGTGCATAAGAATAGGCACCCAAAGCGATCTTGAATAAACATAGGCATATCCTAAGGCCATGCCTAAAATGGTGCGAGGCAATAGAGCATAGAATTCTTGATGCAATGCGCTGAATAAAATAGCACAAGTAAAAATGGCAAGATGAATGTTTTTTATTCGCTCTAAAAGAATATTTAGCAACACACCACGGAAAAATAATTCTTCAGAAATAGCAGCCAGAACACCAACGATAAATAAATTTATAATTAAATCTTTTCCTGTGTTATCTCTTAAAAATAAAGTTGCAAACTTCTCAGACTGTATTTGTTGGTTTCTAAAGTACGACTCAATATTGGATAAAAAAGAAGGAAACGAGATTTGTTCATTTAACATAGAAGTAAACGAGACAAATGGCGAAATTGCAAAAATTAAAATGGCGCCAAATAAAAAATGTTTCCAAGGTGTACTGTTTAATTTGAGGTAATCTACAGTATTGTGATAAGAATGTGAACGTGCAAATAAATGTGCAGGTATAATAAATGAAAAGAATACTTGAATAAACTGCATAAACTTAAGTGCATTAATTGACCCCGATTCCACATCAACACTATTTATGCTATTCAAAACACTAATAGCATCAACATTGAACAAACTTCTCAATAAAATAAACGTTACAATAGTTCCGAGGATGTTAAATCCAACGAAAAGAAGTAATAGGCGTAAAATATTTTGATAAAAAGGTTTAGGGTGCATTTCAATAATCAATTAAGAATGAATATTTTATTTATTTTTGCATCATAAATTATGGTAAAGATAGGAAATATTGAATTAGGGGAGTTCCCTTTATTGTTAGCACCGATGGAAGATGTGAGTGATCCGCCATTCCGTTATGTGTGTAAACAGAATGGGGTAGACATGATGTATACCGAATTTATATCGTCGGAAGGCTTAATTAGAGATGCGGCTAAGAGTAAAGCAAAGCTTGATATTTTTGAATATGAGCGACCTATAGGCATTCAAATTTTTGGAAGCAATATAGAGTCGATGCGTGAAGCAACAGAGATTGCAACATTGGCAAATCCAGATTTAATAGATATCAATTACGGCTGTCCGGTAAAAAATGTGGCTTGTAGAGGTGCTGGAGCAAGTTTATTACAGGATATAGACAAGATGGTGAAGATGACAGAGGCTGTAGTAAAAGCGACACATTTGCCAGTTACCGTTAAAACCAGGTTAGGTTGGGATGATGATACTAAGAATGTGGTTGAAGTGGCAGAAAGATTACAAGATATAGGGATAAAGGCTTTAACTATACATGGAAGAACTCGTTCGCAAATGTATAAAGGTCATGCCGATTGGACATTAATCCGTGAAGTGAAGAAAAATCCACGCATGAGCATACCAATTTTTGGAAATGGAGATGTGGATTCTCCAGAAAAGGCGATGTTGTGGATGAAAGAATATGAAGTGGATGGGATAATGGTGGGAAGAGCAGCTATAGGATATCCTTGGATTTTCAGAGAGATAAAACATTTTTATAAAACAGGTGAAAAATTAGCACCGCCAACTATTCAAGAACGAGTAGAAAGTTGCAAAACACATTTCGAAAAATCTATAGAGTGGAAAGGGACTAAAACCGGGATATTTGAAATGCGTAGGCATTATGCAAATTATTTTAAAGGTCTAGAACATAGCAAAGATTACAGAATGCGTTTGGTATCAGCAGGAACAGTAGAGGAAATCAATTCTATTTTTGAAGAAATTTCCACTATTGGTGAAATGTTACACGCATAATTTTTTGCTTTCATCGATAAACAATTATATTTATCGCGACGATAATACTATGGCAACAAAAATTACAGAAGGCGTAAAAATTACAGTTGATACAAACTATCAACCCGAGTATTCCAACCCGGCGAATTCTCATTTTATGTTTGCCTATAAAATTAATATTGAAAATCAATCTGATTATACCATACAATTACTAAGTAGGCATTGGTTTATTTTCGATTCTAATGGAACCCATAGAGAGGTAGAAGGTGAAGGAGTAATTGGTGTCCAGCCTGTATTAGAACCAGGCCAGCAACACGAATATGTTTCTGGTTGTAATCTTAAAACAGAGATGGGTAAAATGTGGGGTACTTATACTTTCAAAAGATTGGTCGATGAACAATTATTCGAAGTTCAAATTCCAGAGTTCGAATTATTATGTTCGTTTAAATTGAATTAGTCGTTAGTACAAAGTCATTAGTCGATAGTATAAATTATAATCAAAAAAACCTGCTAAATCTTAGCAGGTTTTTTTGTATCGTTATTTCGTCCAGTAACAAACCAGTCATTCAATTTTTTTTGATTTGTACTAGCTACTAGTGTCTAGCTACTATTAACTAGTTTTTAGTCACGGCGACCCATAAAGATCATAATGTAATATACTAGTGTAGCCAATGAACTCAAGGCTGCAATTACGTAAGTGCTAGCTGCCCATTTTAAAGCGCTCTTAGCTGTTTCTGTTTCGTTACGTTGAGTAATGTTATTTGTTTCTAACCAAGCGATAGCACGATTACTTGCATCAAATTCTACAGGAAGTGTAACAAAACTAAACACTGTTGTTAAAGCGAATAAAATAATTCCGATTAATAACAATGCTGGAAATGTATTAAGCAATAAAATACCACCTAATAATACCCATTGCATATATCTAGAACTAACTGATAAAGCAGGTACCATTGCTGAACGGAATTGTAACCATGAATATGCAGTAGCATGTTGTACTGCGTGGCCACATTCGTGTGCTGCAACTGCTGCTGCTGCAACAGAACGACCGTGATAAACATCTGGACTTAAATTCACCGTTTTATCGGCAGGATTATAATGGTCCGTAAGTGAACCTTCAACAGAGATAACTTTTACATCAGAAATTCCGTGGTCGTTTAACATTTTTTCGGCAATCTCTTTGCCCGACAATCCATTCATCAACATTTGTTGCGAATACTCATTGAATTTAGATTTAAATCTCCAGCTTATAATAAAGCTTAACAATAAAAATCCGATCATAATAATATACATGAATCCCATATTTTCTATATTTTTAAATACCTTTAATCAAAGCGAATGCCATTCTTAAAAGACTGACATTTCGTACTAAATACGTCAAATTTACTAAAATAGTATCATATGAACCTCTCCTACTGGGAAAGAACGTCATTTTTTAAAGACCCTGACTATACCATTGTAGGTGCAGGTATAGTTGGATTATTCGCCGCGTTAGAATTAAAGAACAAATTCCCAGAGGCAAATGTTTTAGTATTAGAACGTTCATTGCTACCTAATGGTGCAAGTACAAAAAATGCAGGGTTTGCTTGTTTCGGAAGCTTATCTGAATTAATTGTTCAATTGGAGAAAAGTTCGGAAGAAGAATTATTGCATTTGGTTCGTATTCGATGGGAAGGCCTACAAAAATTAAGGGCTACACTTGGTGATGAAAATATTGATCTAAAAAATTTTGGCGGATACGAGGTTTTCACACCTCAAGATGAACAGCTTTGGAAAGATTGCATAGCAAAATTAGATTACTTCAATATCTTATTAAAAAAAATTATTCCTGGCGATGAACAGGTTTATCAAATTGCAGATGATAAAATATCTGAATTAGGATTACAAAATGTTAGTCATCTAATCTTTAATCCATACGAAGCTCAAATTCATTCGGGCATGATGATGGAAACATTAATAAATAAATGCCTTACAGCAGGGGTAAAAATTTTATACGGATATGAACTTACAAAATTTGAAGATCTAAATCTGGAAGTAAAAGATTACATAACACAATCAACCGTTTCATTACAAACAAAAAAACTATTGATCTGCAATAATGCTTTCGTTAACAAACTCGTTCCAACACTTGATGTATCACCGGGTAGAGGTCAAGTTTTTATTACGAAGCCCATTCAAAATTTAAAATTAAAAGGAACTTTTCATTATGATGAAGGATATTTTTATTTCAGAAATATTGATGATAGAGTTCTAATTGGCGGAGGAAGGAATTTAAATTTCGAAAAAGAAGCAACAACAGAATTCGGCATTACAGATGAGATAAAAAATAAAATAACGGAACTGCTTAATGAAATTATTTTACCAAAAACTAATTGGGAATTCGATATGGAATGGAGTGGAATAATGGCTTTTGGGAAAGAGTTGAAACCAATTATAAAAGAAGTGCAACCCAATGTTTACTGCGCAGTTCGTTGCAATGGAATGGGAGTTGCAATGGGATCTAAGATTGGAGAAGAACTCGCTACTCTTGTACTAAGTACAATGTATTAAGTACAATGTACATTTAAAAATATACATAATACAATGTACACAATACAATGTACTTAGTGCATTATAGCCCCATTATTAATATCATACGTTTGCCCTGTTACACTTTGTTGATGCAATAAGTATGCAACAAGATCAGCAATTTCAGAAGGTTCCGACATTTTTCGAAGAGGCACAGATTGCATAGCGATATCGTAGAACTCTTGAACGCTTACGCCGATTCCATTTGCAATGCCTTGCATACCCTCTTGCGACATTTGTGTATTTACCCAACCTGGGCAAATTGCGTTTACTAAAATTTTATCTTCAGCATATTGAATAGCCATAGAGCGCATCAAACCAAGAAGTCCAGCTTTAGATGCGCAATAAGCAGAATAATTCGCAACACCTAATCGAGCTAAAATCGAAGAGGTCATAACAATATGTTTATACGGAGCAGAAGAAGCTTTTAAGTGGGGCAAAAAAGTATTTATGAAATTATACGTACCTGTTAAATTCGTTTCTACAATATCATTCCAACGATCTGCTTCACCCCAATTGTTTTCACCACCAATACCTGCATTTGCTACTAGTGCATCTACAGGCCTACGAAGTGTAGAAATACAAGCCGCTAAACTTTCTTTGCTTTTAATATCAGCAGAAAGGGAATAATGATCGCCATCTTTTAATGCAATTAATGTTTTTTGTAAATGCACCGCATTACGCCCAAGTAAATAACAATCGAAATTTAATTCGCTTAAACGAATTGCTATTGCTCTGCCTATACCAGAGCCTGCACCGCTGATGATTACTGATTTTCTCATACTAAAGTCCAGCTTCTTTATCCAAATAACTTTGAACAATATCAATAGCATTAGTAATAACATCACTTAATGCTGTGATGAATGTGCCAGGTTGCGCAGTTGAAATAGCATGTTTAATTGCTTCAACTTCTTTAGGTATAATTTCGTAAGTAATTTGTTTGTCTACCGAATTAATACCATTTAATAATAAGTTGATAATTTCTTCTTCAGTTCTACCTCGTAAATGTTTTTCCTGACGAATAATGATATGGTCGAACATACGAGCAGCGATAGCACCGCAATCGGTAATGTCTTGATCTCTTCGATCTCCAACACCTGCGATAATACCAACCTTATGAGGAGAGTCGATTTGGTTTAAGAAACTTTCTACTGCTTTATATCCAGCAGGATTGTGAGCGAAATCGATCATCACTTTAAATTCTTTAAAGTTGAAGATGTTCATTCTACCTGGAGTTTGTGCAGCAGATGGAATAAATGTTTCTAACGATAAACGCATGTCTTCTGTTTTGAAGCCATATAAATATCCAGCTAGAGTAGCAGCAAGGACATTGGCAATCATGAATTGTGCTTTACCACCAAGAGTTAAAGGAATCGTAGTTACTTTTTCTACACGAATTTTCCAATCGCCTTTTTTAATGGTAACAAAACCATTTTCATAGATTGCAGCAACACCACCAGTTTTGCAATGCTTTTTAATAACAGGATTATTTTCGTCTAAACTGAAATAAGCGATATTACAATCGAGTTCGCCAGCTACTTTTACACAATATTCATCTTCAGCATTCAGTACAGCCCAACCGTCTTTTTTAACACTTTTAACAACAGTAGATTTTACTCGAGCAACATCTTCTAATGTATTGATATCATTTAATCCTAAATGATCTTCTTGTATGTTAGTAATAACGCCAATATCGCAACGACTGAAACCTAAACCAGAGCGAAGAATTCCACCACGAGCAGTTTCTAACACAGCGAAATCAACCGTAGGGTCTTTTAAAATAAATTCTGCACTGTATGGTCCGGTAGTATCGCCTTTTTCGAGCATATGGTTTTGAACATAGATACCATCTGATGTAGTGAAACCTACACGGTATCCCATGTTTTTAACAATGTGAGAAATTAAACGAGTGGTAGTAGTTTTACCATTTGTACCGGTTACTGCAATAATAGGAATACGAGAAGGTTTACCCGGAGGATACAACATATCGATTACCGGAGCAGCAACGTTTCTAGGAAGACCTTCTGCTGGAGCAAGGTGCATACGGAAACCAGGAGCTGCATTAACTTCTAAAATAACACCACCATTTTCTTTTAAGGGTTGTGTTAAATTTTCGGCCATAATATCTATACCGCAAACATCTAAACCGATAACACGAGAAATACGTTCAGCTAAGAAAATATTTTCAGGGTGCATCATATCGGTAACATCTATTGATGTACCACCAGTAGATAAATTTGCAGTAGATTTTAAATATACAATTTCATTCTTTTTCGGAATAGAATCCAAGGTATATCCCATTTTTTCTAACAGGTCTGTAGTATCTCTATCAACAGTAATTTCTGTTAAAACATTTTCATGGCCATAACCACGACGAGGGTCTAAGTTTTCAGTTTCTATTAAATGATTAATGGTATTTACGCCATCGCCTTTAACATGAGCAGGTACACGTTGAGCTGCTGCAACTACTCTGTTGTTTATAACAAGAACTCTAAAATCATATCCAGTAATAAAACGTTCGACAATAACTTTTCTTGAATATTTTTTTGCGAATTCTAATCCAGATAAAGCATCTTCCCAAGTTTTTACATTGATAGAAGCGCCTTTACCATGATTTCCATCTAAAGGTTTTAATACAATTGGGAAACCAATTCTATCAATACATTTTTTAAGATCTTCTTCATCAATAACGATATCACCTTTAGCAACTGGAATTGCAGCATCGTAAAGCATTTTTTTAGTTAGCTCTTTATTACAAGCAATATCTACAGCGATGTTAGAGGTTTTATCGGTAATGGTAGCCTGAAAGCGAACTTGATTGACGCCATATCCTAATTGAATTAGGGAGTTAGTGCCTAAGCGAATCCAAGGGATATCTCTAGAAACAGCTTCATCTACAAGAGAAGCAGTACTTGGTCCTAGACGAACATCTTCACGAATTTCGCGCATGCGTTTAATATCTGCTTGAACATCGTAAGCTTCACCAGAGATTAACGCTTCTGCAATTCTCACTGCAGATTCGCCAGCGAATAAGCCAACACTTTCTTCTGTATAACTAAATACAACATTGTATATTCCAGGAGTTTTAGTTTCACGAGTTCTACCGAAACCCGTCTCCATACCTGCAAGAGTTTGTATTTCTAGGGCAATATGTTCTATAACATGACCCATCCAAGTGCCACGACGAACACGTTGAAAGAAGCCACCAGGAACGCCTTCTGAGCAACGATGTTCATACATTGTAGGAAACATAGTCTCTAAGCGATCGGCAAAACCATCCACTAAGTTGCTAGGCTTCTGCTCCATATCCTCGAGGTCGAGACGCATTTGAATTAATTTTTTTCGGCGAACACTCCAGATATTTGGTCCCCTTAACGCTTGTATACTCAATATTTTCATATGCGTAAGTTTAGTTTGATTCGTAATTTAATAAAATAAAGTTTTTAAATCCAAATGCACAGAGGCATATTTTATAAAAATATTACTATCATTGTTTTTAGAATTAATATTCCAATAACAATAATATTATATGAAACCCATAGGTAAGCTAATAATTATTGGGGGGGCAGTAGATACCGGTAGCTTTACCGAGAAGAATTACAAAGAAGAAATTGAGAACAATTTAAATTTTTTCGAAAAGGGAATTCTTAAGCGCATCATACTGGAATCGGCAAATCAAGAATTGTCGAGAATAGAAGTAATCACCACAGCATCACAAATTCCAGAAGCCGTAGGAGAAGAATATGTAAAAGCATTTTCTTACTTGGGCTCTAACAATGTAGGTGTAATGAACATCAAAGTTCGCGACGAGGCGAATGATGAAGTGTTTGTACAGCGATTGAGAGATGCAGATGTGGTAATGTTTACTGGTGGAGATCAATTACGATTAACATCTATTTTAGGTGGAACAGAATTCCACAAATTATTAATTAAGAAACATCAAGAAACGAACTTTGTAATTTCAGGAACATCTGCTGGTGCAGCAGCTTGTTCGAATAATATGATTTACCAAGGTTCTAGTTCTGAAGCCTTATTAAAAGGTGAAGTAAAAATTACTGGTGGTTTAGGATTAATCAACGATGTAATTATTGATACTCACTTTGTACATCGTGGAAGAATTGGCAGATTATTTCAAGCTGTTGTTAGCAATCCAATGATTTTAGGAATAGGCTTAGGTGAAGATACTGGATTGTTAATAAAGAACGGACATGAGATGGAAGCTATAGGTTCTGGATTGGTAATGTTAGTAGATGGAAGAACAATTCGCGATACGAATATTACTGATGTAGCTATCGGAACGCCAATATCTATTGAGCATTTGGTGGTACATGTAATGGCTATGAACGATTTGTTCGATTTGGAAACCTACAAAATGGTTATCAATAAAAACCGTAAACAAGATTACGATAAATACGCAAAAATAGATCGATGAAATTAATTATACACGGAGGTTTTTTTTCGGAGTCTAATACTAGCATGGAAGTAAAACATGCTAAGCAAAATGCTTTGAAAGAAATCGCCAGCGATAGTTATGAATATTTAAAAACGCATACAGCATTGGAAACAGTGGTGTATGCTGTTTCATTATTAGAGAATAATGAATTATTTAATGCAGGCTTAGGATCACAGATCCAAAGCGACGGCAAAATCAGAATGAGTGCATCGATTCACGATGGAAAAACAAAAAAATTTTCCGGAGTAATCAATATTCAAAATATACAAAACCCTATAGCGTTAGCGAATTTGTTAATGCAAGAAGATGATAGAGTATTAGGTGCTGAAGGTGCAAATAAATATGCATCAGAAAAAAACATTCCTTTTTATAATCCAGAGTTACCACAACGAAGAAAAGAATACGAAGAGAAATTAAAATCGTTAGGATTAGGAACTGTAGGTTGTGTAGCTTTAGATGAACAAGGAAATATTGCAGCGGCTACATCTACCGGAGGTAAAGGCTTTGAGCTTGTTGGTAGAATTTCTGATTCCGCAACTACAGCTGGAAATTTTGCAAATAAATATGCAGGAGTTTCTTGTACAGGTGTTGGCGAGGATATAGTAAGTGTAGCGCTTGCTACAAAAATTGTTACTAGAATAAGCGATGGGTTTAGTATTGAAAAAGCATTTGAAAAAAGCTTTTTTGAATTAAAAGAATTCGATGGTTTTGCTGGTGCGATTGCAATTGATAAAGATGGTAATATCTATCATCAAGATTCACATCCATATATGGTATGGGCAAGTTGTGATGAAGGAATTATTGAATACTTCCAATAAACTCGACCAATTATTATTGTCATAATAATTTCATAATCAATATTTTATTTTATTCTACATAAGTAAATAGTTATATTAGAATATAAATACTTTGCTTATGAAAAGAGTTATACTATTCGCTTTGTTTATTTTGATGTTTCAAAATAAAAGCCACGCTAAAAATGTTTCAGTCGGAATTTGTGCACCTCCCACAGCACAAGCCACATTAGATGTAAATAATGTTCGAGCAAAATTATATAACGGAGGAGATATGTGGTGGAGTAATACCTCGAACACAGGATATGAGATACCAAAAGGTTCTGGATTAGGATCGTTATCGGGTGGAGCACTTTGGATTTCAGGAACGGATAATGGCAGTAATTTATATACTGCCGGACAAACATACAGACAAAGAGGATTTGATTTTTGGCCAGGTCCTTTAGGAAACTCTGGAACTGTTGATTCTAGCACTTGTAAGTATTGGGATAGAATGTTTTCTATTACTGGTGAAGAAATTAGCAGAGCAAAAAAATCTGGTATTAGATCACAAACAGTTTTAGATTGGCCAGGCGGAGTTGCACCGTTCTATGATGCAAACTCTGATGGAATATATAGTCCACTAGGTGGAGATTACCCAGCGTACGATCCAACTGAAACTTCTAATATACCAGCACAAATGATATGGTGGGTAATGAACGATGTGGGAAACACACATACCGCGTACCCAGGTGGATTACCAATGGGATTAGAAATTCAAGTGACTGCATTTGCGTATAAAACAAATCAATCTGAAGTGGTAAATAATTCAACTATGTATCGTTATAAGATTATGAATAAAGCGATGAACACTATTTATGATTTTAAAGTTGGATTTTTTGTCGACGGAGATATTGGTGGCGCAGATGATGATTATGTTGGATGTGATTTATCTATTGGGAATTTCAACAAAAGAAGAGATTTGTATTATACCTATAATGCCGACGCAACTGACGGATCAACTGGATATGGAAACAGACCGCCAAGTATTGGATTAACCATACTTAAAACTATGAAAACTGCTCAGTTTGCTGCAATATATCCTAGTTCATATATGTTCTTTACAAATCAAGGAACGCCGGGTATAAATTCTGACCCATCAAATGCATTTGAATTGGCAAGATATATGAAAGGCTTATGGTCAGATGGAACCATTTTATCTTATGGAACAGCAACTGGAAGAGGCGGAGCAGATCAAGCTTATTTTGCATTTCCTGGGAATACTGATCCACTCGGAAGACCGAATTGGACGGAGTCAGATGTTCCAGGCGATAGAAGAACAGTTACAACTATTGGAGGCAATTATGATTTGTTACCGGGAGCCACACAAGAGATAGAAACTGCTATTGTTTGGG
>JACCDN010469421.1_pt1 | contig 20407 bp, 17 predicted proteins | sample 7441691 | NCBI WGS metagenome assembly JACCDN01 (sample SAMN15323439, study PRJNA562643) | freshwater metagenome | isolation source: river surface water | place: USA:Blue River Watershed | collected 2017-08-16 | reverse complement strand
GGATTAAACGGTGCGGATGTTGAGTTTATTGATCCATCAACAAATGATGGTGAGTATGGGATTGTCGCGGTGCATTTAACGTCACCAAATGGTGTTGTGACGTTGGATTAAAGAAGGTCTCCGATCGTCGGTACGCTCACCAAACTATTAAACTTAGAGGAGGTTACAGGCTAGTTTGAGCTATAGCTTAGGTGATTCCATTAAATTCAATAGTTTCTCAAAGCGTGAAAATAATTAATAGGCAAACCTCTATTCAGGAAAGGCAGTCAATGAAATTTGGCGGTTGGGGAAACATTTCTTTGAAACCCGCTCAGAAATGGGCTGTCAACTGGTCTAATTATGAATTAATTGCACAGATAAACTCGAGCATAATTCCTAGAGGTTCAGGTAGAGCCTACGGTGATGCTGCGTGTATCGAAAATGGGATTTTGATATCAACAGAAGAGCTAACAAGAATTCTTGACTTAGATGTAGACAATAGAATTTGCGAAGTTGAGTCAGGAGTAACGATTGAACAATTGATTGAATTTCTAATGCCCCACGGGTTATATCCTCCAGTTGTCCCTGGAAGTCGGTTTATTACAGTTGGGGGATGTCTAGCTTCTGATGTCCATGGAAAAAATCATCGCCATAAAGGCTCTTTTGGTGAGAGAGTCAGGTCATTCAAGATACTTCTACCTTCTGGCGAAATTATGGAAGTCGACAAAGTTCAGCAGCAAGAGATTTTTTCATGTGTATCCGGCGGGATGGGTCTCACAGGTGTAATACTTTCTTTGAAATTAGAACTAGATCCACTACCAAGCACTTATTTTGAAACGAAATTAATACCAACGAAGAATCTTATAGAAACATTTGTGCAACTTGATAGTTTTAGTTTGAATAATGCCTTTTGTATAGCTTGGGTAGATTTTGCAAATAAGAAACATTTTGGCCGTGGAATAATTTACTCCTCAAATTTTATTTACTCAAAGAATTTGGAGATCATAAAATCGCCTCGCTTGATTAGGATTCCTAAGTTAACTATAAACCTTGTTTCCGACCGATTGATCAGATTTTTCAATACCTTTAGATACCATTCATTAGTAAGAAAATCTAAGGCAAAACCGCTAATTCAAAGTTTGTGGAGTGTCTTTTTCCCTTCTGACCTATTTCACAACTGGAATCGACTTTTTGGAAATAAAGGACTAATGGAGTATCAATTTCAATTTCCATTTGATCGCACAAGAGAAGCTGAAGAGTTACTATCATTCATATCAAGTGAAGTAAATCCAGCATTATGCGCAATTAAAGTCCTTGGAAAAGAGAATGATTCATTACTCAGTTTTCCACGCCCTGGTTTTCTCGTGGGAATAACATTTCCCTGGCACCCCAAATTCAAGAATTTGGTCCACGAATGGGATTCAATTCTCTTGAAAATGGGAGGAAAAAAGTATCTGTCTAAAGACGCACTAACGAATTCGAAAGATCTCAAAGCAATGTATCCGAATTGGCAGAAATTCGTGGCAATTAAAGAATCAATTGACCAAGAATCTAAGTTCCAGTCTGATCTTTATGTTCGATTTTTAAAGTCTTAAGCATCAATCATTTGAAGCTGTTGTATTCATACCTTTACTAAGATTTAAAAATTTGTCATAGAAAGGGGTATGTGATGTGCACTTTAAAACAAAACCTATGGGAAAACTCAACACCTTTCGAGGCTTAGAATTTTTATTTATACTCAAACTCAATTCAGAAGCATTTAATGGGCCAATTGAATATAAGTCTTGAATTGCAGGTGGGTCATTTCGTTGTAATTTATTTAGAACCGATGATTGGATATCCTGGAATGATGTTAAAAAAAACTTTGGTGAATTCCCATCACTGGGCATAGGAAGACGTACGTAGCGAAGAACAGCCCCAATTTGCTTGATCGGCCTATTTGTTTCAGGTACCTCCTCTCCAGAAAATACCAAACCCAACCTCATAACCGAATGCCCAAAACTAGAAAACACTTCTTCCATTTGGCGCTTTTGATGGGAATATTTTGATGTGTTACCCTGATGCGAACTCATACTTGAGAAGTAAACAAAAGGAGTTTCGTTCTTTTCAAGGAAGTTCACGTGTTGTTCCAGGATTAATTCAAAGTCTTGAGTTTTAGCCTTGTAATCGTGAGCTAGATGCAAAACAAGATCAAACCCGGAGAAATCATTTGACGCGAAGTGTTTTAAGTCAAAAGCCATACTCGCGTCTCTTCTGGAAAATGCAACAACGTCGTGATCTTTGCAAGATAAGAAACTCTGCAAATCACTCGCAATAGGATTGCTAGCACCATAAATAGCAATATTCATAATTCTTCAATAAATTTAGAAGTAATCCTGAAGGCATTCGCCATGACGGTTAAGGTTATTGGTCCAGGTTCAATACCTGGGAGTGCTGAAGAATCGATCAATCTGATGGAAGAAAAATCTTTTTTTGTATTAATCCAATTCTTGATTACACCATTTGTGTCTACGATACCTTCGTGATCTCCACTTTTGTTCGCGGTTTTAATAGTGGCAAAATGATAACTTGCTCCCACTTTCTGTAAGAGAAGTTTTGATATAACTGGATGGATTTTCATTTTTCGAAGAGACATTTGAAATAGGTTTAGATCTCCTTTAAGCTGCCTCCATTTTTCCTTAGAGTTTCTAATGTCCTGATCAATCGACCCGGCACGATTAGGTTCAAACCTAATCTGTTCGTCAGAACTCTTAATAAAAAGCATTATGACCCCAAAATTGGCACTCACTCTTTTCAATATTGGAAGAATTGGACTCATAAATCTAAATCTAGTCCTGAGCAATTGAATAATCTCAGTGTTGAGAGAGTAAATCTGCCCAAACGCAAAATTGATTTTTTCCTTTGAGCCCAATATGAATAGTTCCGAAAAAGTAGCACCTGTGGAGGTGCGCACAAGCATTTTCCGATTTCTTACTAGAACGGGTAAGTAAATCAATGGAGTTTCTTCGATCCAAAAGGTGCCAAGAAACCCAGATCTTTGTAGCAACCGTCCTGTTTGTATGATTCCTGCGCCAATAAGCACACCATCAAAAACTTCTTTAGACATTAGAGCTGAATTTAAATCTGAAGTTTCTAATATTGTCTCGCGACCTTCCAAAGCAATGGCACTTACGTAGGTTGCAGCTCTCAGTTCAAACCTCCCATCGGCGGCTATGAGTTTTGCCAGAGCATTCCAACTATTAAAAATATGTTCATTTGGACAACCTGAAAGACACTTTTGACATTGAACACAACCTAAATCTTGAAAATCACTTAACGGCGAGATTGCAAGGCGTGATTTACCCAGGCTAATTTTTGGTTCAATTAGTAAACTTGAGCACTTCTCAAAATTCTCCATAAAATTCTCGGAAAACGTAGATACTTTTGCACGACTGTTTGGTTCAGAAAATAATGGGAAATCTGCCTCAAGAAAGTCGCTCTCCCCTTGATGCGGAATGTGAGATAGAATTTCCGAATAACAGCTTCTCATCCCTTTCACGGGAATATTATTACTTTTGAAATAATTCTCTGGCCATGGCAAAATCGTCGCGCCCCAGATATTAGACCAACCGCCTGGAATTAAGTTATTGGGAAGACCATCAATGCTAGGGCTCATTTCATTTAATGTTTTTGTCTTTGTATCTACTCCTCCATGATTAATCGACGTTTCTTTGTACAAAGAATTAACCTTTAATGAATTTAATTGAGCTATTTCTAGCTTTGGATTATTCTTGCTATTTGCTTCAAAGAGCACTACTTTAAAATCCGTCCGAGACGATTTGCTTAAAGCTAAAGCGGATGCCCATGCGGAAGGACCTGACCCGACAATGGCAATTCGCATTTATTTACCTAACCTATTACGGTAGAATTATTTTATGACGGACACCGTGCACACTACCAAATGTGCCTTAATTGTTCCTTATTTCAACGAAAGTCATAGGTTAGACGCCCAAAAACTCGCATTTTTTTTCAGTTCGCTTGGCATGGACACAATTTTTGTGGATGATGGAAGCACGGATAATTCAAGAGATGAAATTGATTTGATAATTGGAGTGATCCATCAAAGTCAAGGCAAGTATCAGGCTAAAAATTTACATTTGAAGCAAAATAATGGAAAAACAAACGCTATCCGCTCGGGAATACTTCATGCTCATGAATTGGGTTATAGCCATGTTGCAATAACTGACATAGATCTTCCAATCAATCACAAAGATATTCAACTCGCCGTTTCTATCGCTTATCAAGAAGACGCAGCAATAGTATCCGGAGCAAGAATTCGATTGTCTGGCAGCGACGTTAAGAGAAGCGCATTACGACATTGGATCGGGAGAATTATAGCGACAGGCATTTGGAAGTTTTTCCATGTGGACAGCTATGATATTCAGAGCCCATGTAAAGTGTACAGATTAAACCTGATAATTGACGAGTTGCAGTTACCCTTCAAAACAAAATGGTTTGGGGACGTTGAATTGATTCTTAGGCTAAAGGGAAAGAGCCAAAAAGTTCTGGAAGTTCATGAATTTCCACTCAGTTATTGGAGGGACGTCCCTGAAGGAAATTTAGGATTGAAGAGTGCTCTAAAAGTCTTTTTGGACCTCCTAAAATTAGAAATAATTTATTTGCGTACTTGAAATATTGCAACAGTATTTAGCGCGACAAGTCTCATCCAAATAGAACTTTTTGATTCAAGTTTAGATAAAGCCAACAGGAATGAGTTATTCATTCCTGTTGAAAACGTCGCACCACCTGATGCCACCCATGAAACGCCATTCACTAATTCCATAGACTTTAAACTAAACTTCAAAAAGAGTGGATTTTTGCGATCAGTTCGTTTTTTCATTAAAAAATAAAACAACGCCTGATTTTCCTCTCCTTTAAATGATTTAAAATCTATACCTCGAATCGAAAACCGTTCTGGATGCAATAACCTATATATGATTTGCCCAAGAGGGCTCCAGAAAGGTTCACAAATAGAAAGTTGGCCAGACGGACGAAGCACCCTATGAATTTCTTGAAGACATTTTTCATAATCAGGGATGTGGTGCAAAGCATCTTTTATCATGATGGCGTCGAAAGAATTATCAGGAAAAGGCAAATCCGTTCCTGAGCAAATCACATCTATATTCAAACCAGCTCGAATATCAGAAGTTACTATGTTTGAGTTGAGAATTTTTGTAACTCCCCCAGAACCGCCTATCTCTAGGATTGTTGCATTTATCTCTAAATCCTTATTCATTAATTCATGAATACACTTATAGCTTTCAAATAAGAAAGGATTTTCGAGTACATTTCTGAGCGATGCCTCTGCATTCACTCCAGCACGAAAGCGTCCAACAAAATTCTTGATCATCTATGAGAACCCTTCAATGCATAAAATTTGACTAAACATGAATCCTAACCGAGACAAAAGGCGAAACTATTCACATAACATAGAGACATGAAGAAATTCTCCTTTAGGCGGAAAATGAGTCCAGGCACAGCTCTTTTTCTTTTCGTCTTTTCGGCGCTTTTCTTATCAACTCGTGGCGAATATGGGTACGGAGATGACTATGTAATTCTCGGAATCGCGAAACAAGCAGATTTCAATTTTCAAGTGATCTTTAGCTGGTTCACAAATTTATCCATGAATGCTGGTCGCAGCTTAGGAGCTGTTTTCCAGGGAATCGTCTATTCCTCAATAAATGATGTGGGTTCATTAGGATTCATCAGATTAGTGTCTGCTCTTGGGTGGGCATTATGTGCAACATACCTGTATCGGCGAGCAAGAGATATTGGCTTCAGTTTGCAGACGGCCATCGCTATGGGTTGCATGATTGTGTTAATCCCCGGAGTTGCATTCCTAACAATACTAACTGCAGGCTTTATTTATGCTTGGGGAACTCTATTTGCGCTCGTCCTCAGTTGGAGAATTTCTCAGACAGAACGATTCAATTTGCCAAAGCTAACCATCTTTGCCCTGATGGGTTTAGCAGTGTCATCGATATATCAACCAATATTGAATGTGATACCACTTTTTTCGATACTTGTCTTTATTAAGAAAAAAGATTTGATCGGGCTTAGACTGAACAAAATCTATCTTTCTAGCGCCTTGATCTACATATGCTTAGCTCTGAATTTCATCTACATAAGGTTTTTTCTCGATTCTCAGAGAATAAGTGGATCAATTGATTTGGGCGAAAAAATGAAATTAACTATCGAAAGTATTTTCCCGATGATAGTCCTTCCGCAATTTCATTTATTGTTTTCGCACAACCGAACAGTTCCAATTATGATTATTTTGGCCACCTCGGCCTATATAGTTTTTGCAAATAAGAAAATATTTCTTGAAAAAGGTAAATTCATTGATGTATATCCAAAAAAGACTCTTTTAATTCTAGTAAGTTTTGGATACTTGCCAGTCACCTTAGTTTGGCTTTTGTTGATTCCAGAAAATACGGTGGATTACCGTCGATTTCTTTGGACCGGTTTGATGTTTTGGATTATCACCCTAGCAGAAGTGATGGAGAAAATACTTTCAAAATCAATTAATTGGATTTTCATAGTGATTGGTTTTCTCACCTGTTTGATCTGGTTAAATGTTGTACGCGTATCGACCGTCCAATTACAAATCGATGAATGGAGCGCAGCAAAGTGTGCCTCAAGTTCTGTAGAGCTAGAGTTATCGACTAGATTTCCAACGACAATTCAAGAATCTAAAATCAATTCAAAATTTAAACCATCTACCGATGAATTTGCCAGGTACTCAATGTTCTACCCTGGTCCACAAACCTTCATGCCCTGGCTGGCTAATGATTTGACAGGCAATGCGAAGATTCCCGTAGCTTGGGGCATATATGTTGGAGAAAATCCAACTCCAGAAGGCTTGAAATGGGTAGCAAAGTTTAAACAATGCATGAACCGTGTTAAATGATGTTTAACAGACCTTTTTCTTCAACATACTTTTTAAACCGATTACGGAATTCTACTCCGATTCTCTGCGTGTTAACACTCGTGACAATTCTGAACTCAGGAAGCATTTCACCAAACAACTACTTCTTTGCGGATGACTGGGGTTGGTTTTATCGGTCAATATTCTCTGACTTCTCGAATTTTCCCATATTTCCCACTCAACTTTATAACGACAGACCTGTTGGTGAGATCGTTCTAAGATTACTATTTACATTGTTTGATTTCAATTACCTTTCAATTCATTATATTATTTTCTCAATTCACTTATTAAATGTTTACATGATCTACAAAATTATTTCAACGTACCAAAGAAAGGAAATATCTCTATTCGTCTGCTTATTATTTGGCATTTGGTATCCAAGTAACTTTGCAATTGGCTGGATTGCAGCTATTTTTGATCTTATTTGCTCTACATTTATCTTAGGATCGATTTATGCATTCATGAAATATGTAGAAAAAAGTGAGAAAAAATATCTATTATTCGCTTTGATGTTGCAAATTCTTGCAATACGATCAAAAGAATTTGGTATTTTGACGCCATTGTTTATATTTGGATTTTTGATGCTCAACAATAGATACAAATTATTTAAATTTTACCGCGAAGTGATAATCATTTTTAGTACTTCCATATTATATGGAAGTATATATCTTTACTTGCTCTTAAATGATAAAGCATCAAGCACTGATTCTTATTCAACGGCTTTAGATTGGGAGGCAATAGTTGGCAATCTGAGGAATTACTATTCAATACTCTTTTTCAGGGACGAAACAATCAGCCTAATTCTATTGTTACCGATTTTTGTGACCTACCTCTTGAATCGAAAATTAAGATTACTCCAAAATGGGTTGATTTATATTTTTCTCTTCTTAGTATCTTTGGGTCCAGTTTTGATACTTCCGAATCAATTTAGCGAGATATATCTTTATTTCCCCCACCTGTTTGCTATCCTGGCGTTCTGCGACCATTTAAATTTTGTCCGTAAAAGGGTAGCACTACCCTTGGTTCTCTGCATTGCGGTCATTTTGCTTCACCCTTTGATTCAAGCGCACAACTCAAGACTCGTGGATTACGAAAAATTTGCAATGACACGTGATCAGTTTAAAGAATTTGAAAAAGTGGAAAATAACAATAAGCCAGCGAGAAAATACTTCATTGATGGCGTGACTCCATACTTGAACCCATACTCTTACGGGCCTGGGTCTTCTATTCGACTTCTGCATAGGGATCCATCAATTAAAATATTTGTGGAATTACCATACAAAACTCTTTTAGAAGAATTCTGTAAGGACCCAATCTCATCAAGATTCTACAGACATACAAACGGGTCTTTGTTTGACGTTACTCAAAGAATCAAAACAGCATGCCCTGTGGTTGACTGATTGAAGATTCGGGTATGATCAGATAATGGAATATTCGGGTACCAATGAATTGGAGAATCTTGAGAAATTCACGCCTCGCTACAATAGAGACGTAATTAGACGCTTTACAAAAGCAATCTTGAAAAAATCATTCGGAGACCCATATGTAAGGACTTTAGATTTTGGAGCAGGATTGGGAACAATTACTCGTGGTGTACAAGAGGAACTTGCAGCTAGAGTTTTTTGTTTAGAGGTTGATCCCACCCTGTGTGAGAAGCTAGCTGCTGATGGATTTGAGGTCCATGATGAGTTATCGAAATTCGAACAGAATTTTCAATTTATTTATACTTCAAACGTACTGGAGCATATACAGGATGACGTATTGGCAATAGTGAATTTGAATGGGAAGCTAGAACCAAATGGGCAATTGTTAATTTATGTTCCAGCATTCCCATTTTTGTATTCCGAGATGGACGAAAAGGTTGGCCACTTTAGGAGATATACACGAAGTGAGTTAGTTCAAAAACTTTCTGATTCCAGATTTAAAATCGAAACCATTTATTATGTTGACTCAATTGGCTACGTAGCCTCGATTTTCATGAAATTAGTTGGATTTCAGAGGACGGGAAATATTGGCGGTGAGAGTTCTTTGCTGTTTTATGACAAGTACATTTGGCCTCTAAGTAAGTTACTTGACTCGATTGGTTTCAAATATCTTTTCGGCAAGAATATCTTCGTTGTAGCTAGCAAAGAATCACATTGATCGAGCGTATTCCTGTCTGATTAGTAATTGTCTCGTGCTTGAAATCTTGTTTAGTACAACTCCAAGAGCGATTATTGAACAAGACAATAGCAAAAGAGAAGTTCCCGCAATAAGACTTGGAAATTTACCAACCATGCCGGTTTGAAAATACTCTTGAATGGGAGTTAAAATCAAATAAGTTGAAAAACCAAATGGCAATATAGCCAACAGTAAAGTTGCCAATTGAGGACGATGATCCAGGAAGAGTCCCAACAGTCTGAGCAGGATTCGGTAACCATCTTGGTACGTCTTTAACTTTGAAAACGAACCAGGTTGTCTAGACTTATACGTTACAGGAATTTCATCAACTGCTATTTTTAGTTGGGAAGCGTGAACATTAAAATCTATCTCTAGCTCAAAGCCCTGTGAGAAGTGTTGAAATGACTTAGCAAAAGGCTTGGAAAATACACGGAAGCCACTCAAAGAATCGTGCAAGTTCATGTCGAATAACAGATTAAGCGCCTTTGTTATTAGAACATTTCCAAGAGTATGTCCTTGACGATATTCATCTGATTCGGAGAAAAGTGATCCTGTACTGGCAGTTTCGCGGACTCCGCAAACCATGTCATAACCTTGGTGTGCAACCTTTTCTATCGCTGCAGGGAGATTTTCTATTCCGTAAGTTCCATCACCATCAAGCATTACATATATATCAGAGTCTGTTGAGGAAATTCCTCGTCGCATCGCATAGCCTTTTCCAAGCCGAGGTTCAGAAATTACCTGCGCACCGGCGGATTCTGCGAATTTGGCAGTCGAATCTGTCGAGAGATTATCAATAACCACGATTGCACATCCAGGAAGTTTCTGTTGAAGTTCTCGAACTACTTCAACAATCGCCTGTTCCTCGTTGTGGCAAGGAATTAGCACTGTCACAGAATAATCAGATTTCATGACACAAAAGATACAATGATTTTGATTAGACACTTTATCGACACACAGTGAAAACACCGGAATGATGCTTCCGGCACAAAAGATAATATAGATTAATAGTCATGGTCATGGTCCAAGGTTCAAAAATATATTTCCTTGGGCTTTTTTCTCTTATTCTGGCTGGAACGCTAGCCTGTGTTGCTTCCATTGTTCTATCTGGTTGGAGTGGTGCCGCAGGCTTCAATATATTGTTTTTTCAAATTATTTCTCTGTATATATTCCATATTTCAATTTGGAGTATAAAAATTCGAGATTCAAAAATTTGGTTGTTCCGAATTCTGGGAACCATAGGACCTATGGTCATCCTTATCTGGCAAAATCCACTTAAATTCTTTGTAAGCGTTCTGGTATTTACAGCAGTAATTGGTTTAGGAGCGATTTACATAAAGTTAACAGGCGCAGGATATGGAATAGCATGTCAATTTTTAATTGGGATCTCGTTAATCAGTTTACTATTGTATGCATCATCAGCCTTGAATCTGTTGAATACCTGGCTTGCTTTAGCTTTAGTAATTACACCAAATCTTTTTCTTTGGTTCAGATTAGTACATCGCAAAGAAGCTTTCCTTGGAAGCATCAAAGCAGCATTTGAAGTGGAGAGATTTTCACCCCTTCACAAACCACTCTATTCCACTGTTTTTACAATCTACCTGGCATGCGCATTAGCACCGGATCTTCTTTTCGATAGCCAGGCTATGAAAGCCTGGATGCCGAGAATTTGGGCTGAGAATGACAGAATCGATCTAGCGTTGGGTCACACGCAAAGTGGATTATTGAGCTCCATGAGTTTACTTCAGATGCTAGCAAACTATCTAGGTGTAAGTGAATCTGGAAGTATAATTCAATTAGCTTGCTTAATGCTTGTTATATTTTTACTACTTCGAAATATGGAGAAAACGAGCACCAACTTTGTATTTGTCGCCACCCTCTTAACAATTCCGGCTTTCGCTTGGCAAGTTTCTGGAAGCTATGACGATATTTGGATCGCAACCTTGTTGTTATGTGCCTACGTGACAACATTAGACGTTGTAAAGAAGCAAATTCAAACTAAAGATCTGATTCTACTTGGTTTCGTTTTAAGTAGTCTGCTTGCCGGAAAACTTTCATTATTGCCATTTGGAATTATTCTTGTCTTATACGTAATTTTTAAGATTTTTGCCTCTCGATCAAGAGTCTTTCCGAAAATATCTCTTTTCGTTGCAACTCTTTTCATCATATCGAGCCCTCCTTTCCTGCAGAAATTAATTCAGTCTGGAAATCCAGTATGGCCAACTTACAATGGAATTTTCCGCGGGCTGAAGGTTCCTGAAGTGAACATTAGTTGGAACCTTCCATTTGGACCGGGAGATCTTGTTTCGATACTAACAAGTCCATTCAGAACAATAGTCAATCCATCAGGCTGGGTTGAGGGCTCCTCACCAGGCCTTTATTCTGCCTCTATTCTTGTTATCTTGATTGTGATTGCACTATCAGTTGTGAATCTGCAAACTCATCCCGAACTTATATTAGGTGTCCTTATCCTTTCAATTAATCTAACTATTTGGTATGTCCAATTTCGGTATCTACGTTACTTACTACCTTCATTCATCATTTGCATTTATATATTGACTAGTTTTTCCACTTCGAAATTTTCTAAATTTAGATTTTCAAAGACTTTGAGTCTCTTCCTCGGAGGAATCCTGTTGATTGGTATTCCTTCAGGAATTCCGGCAGTACCAGAGAGAGTTCCGACTTCGTTTGCATTTGGTAATGTGACAACTGACGAATACCTAAAAAAATCTGTATGGGCTTACCCTGTTATTAAATGGATGAATATAAATGCAGAAACTAATGCGAGAGTTCTTTCTTACTCTCCAAGTTTTTATCAACGACTAAGACTAAGGAGCGACATCGATTTATCATGGCAGTGGGAAATCACAGAGAGCAATATTGTAGTTCCTAGGTATCTTGTTTATGACGGATCATTCGACATGTTAGGCAAGATCCAACTGTTTGGAAAACAAAGTTATTGCCCAGCGACCGAATTTAAAGAAATACAAATGGCTATTTATAGATCTTGCCAGTAATGAGCCAAGATAACGCCTTCTAGACCTCAAAATACATTATTCACTAGCTATCTTTACTCACTGACCAAACACGAGACCAAGGTTCCCATCTAATACCTAGTAAAATAACATTTCGTTTTTTGCTAAACCTCTTAAACCCCTGATCTTTTAAAAATGTTTTTAAACTGGACTCCGAAAACACTCTGAATTCTATCGTTGAACCTACCCCACCATGGAATACTAAATTTTCATAGACTGTAATTTTGCCATTAGTTAGGTTTGCGATCATACGGGGCTTTTGATTAACCGTTAGATCCAACTTGTAATTCAACATGTCGGGATAGTGTTCAATGTGAGGTGACTCCGATAAAGTATGGGGAACGGAGAATATCAACGAACCCCCAGGCTTTAAGATTTCAAACAGCCCCTTAAAGGCCAAGCTGACAGGCGGTGCAACATGCTCAAGGACTTCACTGCAAGAAATTATGTCTGCGCTCGAATGTAAATGAAGGGGAACTTGTGTAATGTCCAAAGTTGGTTCTAAGTGATAATGAAAGTTCTGATACTTTTTTCCGTAAATACGCTTGAGACCAGTTGCCATTAATTCACCATCGGAGACCCCAACTATGTTTGGGCGAGACTTGGGATTCTTCAAGATTTTTAGTAGATATGATCCATGTATTGCAAGCAACATTGCTCTATCACGGGATGTGGAATTACAGGATCTACAATTTGACCCTTCACGACCATAGGAACCTTCTAGAGATTTTGATGGTTTAAAGCATGCTATACATAGAAAAATCACTCTTCCTCCGAAGTCTTAAGATGCAATGTGATAATTTCTTGAATTCGTCTTGATGCCTGACCGTCACCAAAGGGATTCTGATTTGAATCCTTTTGGTGTACGCCCTCTAACAACTTTAAAGCATGATTAACAAGCTTATTCTTATCGAATCCGACTAGAAATCCATGTCCTGATGTGAGAACTTCTGGCCTTTCGGTAGTCAATCTAGTTATCAAAATAGATTTACCGAAGCTCGGTACTTCCTCCTGGAGACCGCCCGAATCGGAAATTATGAGATCTGCCTTTCGTAATAATTCAATGAATGGCAAATAACTAAGGGGTTCAATCAACTTGATATTTGATACCCCAACGAATTTTTCTTCAACTTTTTTTCTTACCCGCGGATTCATGTGCACCGGCATAACAATGCGGTGTCCCATATTAGCCAAGTCAAGAATCGCTTCAAAAACCTGCTCCTGTCCACTCCCAAAGCCTTCTCTTCGGTGTTGGGTAAAAAGTATGTATGCATCACTTAATTGAAACCCCAAAGATTTTTGGAGGGCATCTCGAGTTTCATTGTTTTCTTCTAGTTTCTTAGCTACATGGCTTAGTGAATCTACTATTGTATTACCGGTAATGAAAACCGAATTCGTGAGATTTTCCAAATACAAGTTCTCTGCAGATGATTCCGTAGGTGCAAAATGTAGAGATGAAATCGCGTCAATTATTTTTCTGTTGGCCTCTTCCGGCCATGGGTTCCACAGATCCCCGGAACGCAACCCAGCTTCTACATGTGCCACGGGAATGTGGAGCGCATGAGCTTGCAAAGCCCCGGCTGTTGCTGTGGCTGTATCGCCTTGCACTATAACGTAATCTGGCTGAATCTGAATTAGTATCTTTTCTATTTCAAGCATTAGAGCGGGAATTGCAGAAGAGTGTCCGGAAATGAAGTTGGGTTCAATCAAAAAATCAGGCGTTAAATCCCACAATTCCATTATTCCAAGGAGCATTTCCTTATGTTGCCCGGTACAGATTACAAAAACTTCAAGATTGACTATTTTCTTAAGTTCAACAATCACTGGAGCAAGTTTTATTGCCTCAGGCCTGGTTCCATAAACAATGGCAATTCGCTTCACCTATTCCTCCAATCTTCCGGCAATTAACTCCAATATTCTATTGGCAGTTTCCTGCCTCTCCAAGAAATACTTGGTAGAAAAGCCTTTCAAAATATTGTGTTTTTCAAGTTTTTTTTCATGACTCATTTTTTTACACTCAGCCAAAGCGCTGGAAATACCCATTAAATCGTCATATTCCACAACCCAACCTAGATGATTATTTTGAACAATTTGACCGAGCTGCGTATCTTTTGAAGTAAGCAAGGGCGCACCAAGCTGTGCTGCTTCAAACAGTTTATTACTTGCAGTAAATTTATTGTGACTCCACAATGGATCGTACATCGCAAGAAATAAATCAGAATTTGATGCTATTCGCATTAATTCTTCATGTGGAATCGGTTCATGTAAAAAGACATTTGGGTAAGCACTATTTTTTAACAGTTCTGACATGGATCCTTGACCATAGAGGTGAAATTCCCAATCTAGGTCTTGAGAGATGGCGGTCGCGCAGGCGAGCAAACCCCTATCGGGAGCAAGAATTCCACCGTAGAAAAGTACAAAAGGTGGTTTAGTTTCTTGAAAAATCTCGGTATGCGAATCAATTTCAAAGACGTTCTTAAGTTCGAACCAATCATCACGCATGTATGTAGGTATTCGAAATGAATTGGCCGTTATCTTAATGTCCGCTTTTTGAGCAAAAAAGATTTCTAGTCTACCAATCAGACGCGACAGTATTGGGTTATTGGTTCGCGAAGCCAAGGGATCAAACTGATCAAAAACTATAATGACATTTTTTTTCATCCTCCATATCAGTGAAGGAAGAAGAGTATCCAAGTCACAGGCATAAATAAGTTTTGGATTGCTTACGCGTAATCGACGATGAACGAATAAAGAGAATTTAAAGTGGGAAAGTAGATTCTTCCAACCTCGACCGTAATCGGCATGTACCTCAAATACACTTTTTGTATCAACGTTTAGAAAAGTATTGTCATTGACTGTTCTTGACCAAATTATGGGCTCAACCTTGCTGCTGAATTTTAAAAGAAACTCTTCTGCAAGTCTAAAACGCGGTTCGAATCCACCGGAAGTGGAACGAATTAGTACACTTTGCACAGGTTTCATCGATTAAGCATATTGTAAGACGAAGGAAAGGTAGCGCTATGAAACTATTTAGAAACTTGCAGCTACCAGTGACACCTCTTCGTCAAGCCTATGTAATTTCTTATGACTACTCTGTCATTCTTCTCAAGAGAATCTATGCTTTCTTGCCTATAAATAAAATCAATAGTTTGCCAAAACCACAACGTTTTGGATTGAAGAAAAAAGTCATAAAAATTTGTCTAATGGGTCTATCGATAGCTTTAATTCCAATGGGTTTTCTTGTGCTGATCTTTATTAACCTTAAAACTTTTTTTTCAAGAAGTCAATCACCCGAAAGAAATTTTCGTATCCGATTCGGTGAAATCGACACTGCTGTAGTCATCTTTGCTCCTATAGACTGGGACTTTCGACATCAACGACCACAAAATTTGGCTCAGGCTTATTCCAAGATTGGTAAGTTGGTTTTCTACATAAATCCGACGGTGGAATATAAAGTCGGTTTTCAAGATGAAATTTATTCGGAACAAATTGAAGGTGTATGGATTTGTACGATCAGATCAAGTTTCCGCCGTAAAAGTTTTTACATTGGGGTTGATGGATTTCCACAAAAATTAGCAGAATCAGTCGGTAAGCTTATTGAAGATCTTATCTCAACCAAATCAAGTAGTTCCGCGATTCTACTAGTCCAACAGCCCAGCTGGTGGCCATTGGTTGAACGGTTGCAAGGAAATCAGATGGTTTTCGACTGCATGGACTTCCATGCGGGCTTCGCGGAGATTGACCCCTTAAATGTTTCTCTTGAATCTTTGTTGGATGCATCCTCAGATCAAATTGTTGTAACTAGTGAATTTCTTGCAACAAGCAAAAGAGATAAGCCAAATGGCTCAAATCAATTGAAAGTAGTGAGAAATGGCGTAGATGTAAATCGATTTGTATCGAACTCGGAGTCTGTTCGGAGGGATACAATCGGATACTTCGGTGCCTTAGCTGAATGGTTTGACGTCGACTTAATGGATCGGGTGATTAGTGAGAATCAACAGCTTAGGTTTGAAATTATTGGACTTATCTCAAATTCCCGAATTATAGATCAACTAGGAAAACACGGGAATGTGACTTTTCTCGGTGAAGTCCCAAATGAGGATTTACCGGGCTTGGTCGGTAGCTGGGCTGTCGGTCTAATCCCCTTTAAATTATCCCCGTTGATTTTGGCCACAAATCCTGTAAAGATGTATGAATACGCTGCCATGGGAATTCCGACCGTTGCAGCTCATATACCTGAAGTAGAACTGGGATCCAAGGATGTAAGTGGTATCTATGTTTCTAAAAATTTTGATGAGTTCAACACTAATTTACACCTAGCCATGAATCTGAGTGATCAGAATCGTGAGGAGCTAATTAACTGGAGCAAGAACCAGGACTGGTCCCAACGCGCTGCTGCGATCTTAAGGCACACTCAAGCACTACCAAAAGTCTCAGTCATTGTTCTAATGTGGAATCAGGGCCTCATGACTCTGAGATGTTTACAAAGTCTTATCGATCGAAGCGACTACAGAAACTTAGAAATCATAGTCGTCGATAATGATTCAAACGCCAAAGAGTCCGTAATTGTAACTAACTGGTTAGATGCTCATGCTGTTCACAAAATCAAGTACATTAAGAATTCAGAGAATCTTGGATTCGCAGCGGGTAACAATGTGGGTTTGTCAGAAGCCACGGGTGATTATTTAGTCGTTCTCAATAATGACACCGAGGTATCACCTGGCTGGATCTGGCGTTCATTAAAACACTTCTACAGAAACTCAAATCTTGGAATCCTCGGCCCATCAACTAATAATTGTGGAAATGAGGGTCGAGTAAAACTTCGCGGTAATCCGAATGACTGGCTTTCAGAAGTTGTTCCTCGCTTTAATTTCAGAGTTCCTCAATTATTAGAAGTTAACACCGCGGCATTCTTTTGTGTATTTATACCGAGGAAAGTGTATGAAGAAGTGGGAATGATCAGTACTGATTACGGGCGTGGATATTTTGAAGATGATGATTATTGTAGGCGAGTTCAGTCACTGGGGTATCAGATAGGAATCGCAAGAGACGTTTTTGTTCACCATAAAATGGGCGCTTCATTTGATCTTTTGGAAGACTCTGAGAGAACCAGACTCTTTAACGAAAACAAAGCAATTTACGAGGCAAAGTGGGGCAAATGGACTCCCCATAGCTATGCTTTAGATTCGGATCAGTCTTAATCTACTTGTCAAGAGTTGTGAGAGATACAGCCCATAAGGATTTGCTCCGTAATTTTGAGCTAATGATTCTAGCTCTATTGATGATATCCACCCGTTTGTCCAAGCAATCTCTTCTAAACAAGAGATCTTACTTCCCTGTCTTTCTTCAATAATTTGAACGTAAGTTGATGCAGCGTGAAGAGTCTGAATGGTGCCGGTATCTAACCAAGTTGTCCCACGTTCAAGAATTTTGGTCGTAAGTTTTCCTTTATCTAAGTAATTCTCATTTACTGCCGTGATCTCTAATTCTCCTCGAGCACTTGGTTTAATTGATTTTGCTATCTCTGTTACTGTTTCGTCATAGAAATACAGGCCAGGCACCGCAAAGTTAGATTTAGGTTTTTTCGGCTTCTCTTCAATAGAAATAACTTGTCCATCTGTGGAAAACTCAACAACGCCATAACTCTCAGGATTGGCTACTCGATAAGCAAATATTGTTGCACCATCGTTGGCATCTATTGATTGAAGGTGTTTACCAAGCCCAACACCATGAAAAATATTGTCACCAAGAATTAGGGCAACATTCTTACCGTTGATGAATTTTTCTCCGATAATGAAGGCTTCTGCCAGTCCATTTGGCTTTTCTTGTGTTGCGAACTCAAATGAGACTCCATACTGCGAGCCATCACCGAGAAGTCGCTTAAAAGCCGGCAGATCTTCAGGAGTTGTTATCACTAAGATTTCTCTAATTCCCGCCAGAAATAGAGTTCCGAGCGGATAGTGAATTAGGGGCTTGTCGTATACAGGTAGCAATTGTTTGCTAACACCTTTTGTGATCGGCCACAGGCGCGACCCGGTGCCTCCAGCCAGAACAATGCCTTTCATAAGGAAAGGGTAGCGGGTAAAGTATGACTATTACATTGAGTCCATCGGGGTGGTCATGCGCGTATTAGTAACAGGTGGCGCAGGCTTTATTGGTTCGAATTTTGTGCGCATGGTCGCAGGCGGTAATTTCAAAGAAATTTCAAGCGTGCAGGTATTGGATAAATTGACCTATGCAGGGGTTTTAGAAAACCTCAAAGATGTGTCGTCAATTCCAAGTTATGACTTTAGTCAGGGTGATATCTGTGACCATGAACTAGTAGGCGATCTCATAAATGATGTTGATGCAGTTATAAATTTTGCTGCCGAATCCCATGTAGATCGCTCAATTTCAGGGGCAGCTGATTTCGTTCAGACAAATATTGTTGGGGTTCAAGTATTGCTTGACGCGATTAAGGCTTCAGGTCGGAAAATACGTTTTCTTCAAGTTTCAACCGACGAAGTTTACGGCTCAATTGAAGAAGGTTCCTGGACGGAAGATTTCCCTCTGCTACCGAACTCACCATACTCAGCAAGTAAAGCAAGCGGTGAACTATTGGCTCGTTCATACAATAAAACCCACGGCATGGATGTAGTCATTACCCGTTGCAGCAATAATTATGGAACACATCATTTTCCTGAAAAATTGATTCCACTTTTTATCACAAATTTATTAGAAGGAAAAAAAGTTCCGGTATACGGGACTGGCAAAAATATCCGAGATTGGCTTCATGTGGATGATCACTGCAGAGGGATTTACCAAGTTTTAATGAATGGCACACCTGGCGAGGTCTACAACATCGGTGGTGGACGTGAGCTGACAAATAATGAAATTACAAGATTGCTTCTTGAAGCTATAGGCGCGGATGATTCATCCATTGAATATGTGAAAGATAGAAAAGGTCATGACCTTCGATATAGCGTTGATTGGACAAAGATTAATCGGGAATTGGGCTATGAACCTAAGGTTAAATTCGAGGATGGACTCAAAGAAACTATTGAGTGGTATCGAGACAATGAATCGTGGTGGAAGCCACTTAAGAATCGCTAATCATTAAATGACTTGGCTAATTACGGGCGGATCAGGGCAATTAGGTATTGCAGTTTCACAAGAGCTCGGTGAACGCGGAATCTTTTTTACTGCTTGGGGATCGGAAGATTTAGATATCACCCAAGGCCCAACAGTTCGTGACTTTGTTTCACAGTTGTCACCCAAGGTAATTGTTAATAGCGCGGCATGGACAAATGTTGATGAAGCTGAAAGTAATGAACCCCAGGCTTCCAGGGTGAATGGTGATGGTGCCGAAAACGTGGCTTTGGCCGCGAAGCAATGCGGGGCAAAACTGATTCATGTTTCAACAGATTATGTCTTTTCAGGTGAGAGCAAAACTCCATGGCAGGTGGCTGACAGAATTGATCCTCAATCTGCATATGGGCGCACGAAAGCCGATGGTGAAAGTCGAGTAGTTGCGACAAATCCGGAGAATTCATCAGTTGTTAGAACTGCTTGGCTGTATAGCTCCTGGGGCAAGAACTTTGCGAAGACTATGACACGGCTTGCGTTAAATGGTGATGATGAAGTTCGGGTAGTAAATGACCAGTTGGGACAACCAACCTCTGCCGTAGATCTTGCAAAGCAACTTGTCGAGTTAGGTTTGTCGAGTTCACCCTCAGGGATATATCACGGGACCAATTCTGGAGAAGCTACTTGGTTTGAGTTCGCCCAGGAGATATTTGAATTAGTCGGAGCAGATGTAAGACGAGTTGTTCCAGTTTCTTCAAGTGAGTACCCGAGACCGGCAATGCGACCTTCATATTCTGTTTTAAGTCATGAAGCATGGGGGAAAACGAGTGTTAAACCGATGAGAGATTGGCGAATCGCACTTGCAGAAGCAATGCCTGCAATCATTTCTGCGATCAAGACGGAAGGATAAGAACATGGAATTAACACCGCTTGGTATTGAAGGAGCTTGGATAGCAGAGTCACCTGTGTGGAGTGATGAGCGAGGATTTTTCCGTGAGTGGTTTAAGTCTGAGGATGTACTTGCTGCAACTGGGATTAACTTTTCGATCCAACAAGCCAATATTTCGCAAAGTCAGCGCGGAGTGATTCGCGGGATTCATTACAGTCTTGCACCAGAAGGCCAGGCGAAGTGGATTACGTGTGTAAATGGCGGGATTCGGGACGTAATTGTTGATATTCGCCCGAGCTCTCCGACATTCGG